>Ga0209487_1002543_pt1 | contig 14806 bp, 13 predicted proteins | sample Poulit2012_FD_187524 | JGI IMG/M metagenome (GOLD analysis project Ga0209487, IMG submission 187524) | Agricultural soil microbial communities from Georgia to study Nitrogen management - Poultry litter 2012 (SPAdes) (version 2) | ecosystem: Environmental > Terrestrial > Soil > Agricultural land... | reverse complement strand
CCAGTCGTCGCAATACCGTAATCCGACGAGTAAATATGAAACTCACGAGAGGATTTACTGGGATCCCAGTTATTCTGCGTCTCCAGCACACGGCGTACACCATCAACCGCCGAAGGTAGTTGATCAATGAGTCGCAACGATAGCGGGGTGAGCTCGTATGAGTTGCCTCGTCTATAAAGTAGCGGGTCATCGAAATGAGCGCGAAGCCGACCCAGTGCGGCACTCATCGCCGGTTGACTCAGATGCATCCGCTCCGCTGCCCGTGTCACGTGGCGTTCTGTGAGCAGCGCGTCTAGGGCGACAAGCATATTGAGGTCATAGCGGGATAGTGATCTGCTATCGGACATGGGCGCTCCTTTGTATCGACGCAATAAATACCCGGCATCTATGCTATTTGTTTCCCTAATTGTATGCCGTGAGTCACAGTAGTTATACGCCATTACTGAAAGGAACACCAATGACTCATCTCTTATCCCACTTGTCTTATGTCGCTATCACTTCCAACGACGTGGAAGCATCCGTTGAGTTCTACGAGCAGCAAGTCGGACTGACCGTTGTTGACCGAGTCGACGGCAACGTCTATCTCCGCTGCTGGGGTGACTACTACCGCTATTCCGTTGTGATTGTCCCAGGCGACGAACCCGGCATGCACGCCATGGCCTGGCGGAGCAGCAGTGCAGATGCGTTAGCAGCAGCCGTACAACGAATCGAAGACGCCGGAGTTAAAGGCGAATGGTTTGACGGTCACAAGATCGGCCGAGCCTACCGATTCACAGGCCCCTTCGGCCACGTCATGGAACTGCACTGGGACGTCGAACACGTCAACGTGCGTGACGGCAAGAATGCCTCTATCTTCCCGGACCGCCCGAACAGACGCAGCAGCGTGGCTGGCGCCCCACGCCAATTGGACCACGTCACGCTCGCTGCTCAGGACGTTGACGAATTCGCTCGCTGGTACTCCGAGGTACTCGGATTCCGACTCATGGCCCGAACCCAATTAGAAGAAGCCCCAATTTCAGTATTCTCTGTCCTCACGACCAACGAAAAATCCCACGACCTAGGCGTGGTCCTAGACGGATCCACCCGCTCAGGACGCATTAACCACTACGCCTTTTGGGTGGATACACGTGAAGAACTCCTCATCGCTGCTGATGTCCTCATGGAAAATGGCACCCACATTGAATACGGTCCTTCAATTCACGGCATTGGCGAACAGAACTTCCTGTACTACCGTGAACCATCCAGCCTACGCATCGAGCTCAATACCGGTGGATACCGAAACTACGTACCCGACTGGGAAGCCCAAACTTGGACACCTTCTCTGGGCTCAAATAATATGTACCGCAACTCGACCATGCCCATGTCGATGACTGAGTCCTTCCCGCCTGCCGACGGGCCAAGCGCTACAGAAGAAGGCGTGCCAGAAGAAATCCGGGAACTTCTCCTTAACCCTCATGCCCAGCATGGAAGAGGCTAAGTTATGGCAGCGACACCATCAACCCACATCGCACTAGCGCGATACCTAGCACCGGACGCCACAGAGCCATCCCTTGGTTTAGTGAGTCAAGAGCGCATTCGTCCACTCTGCCCGGACGATTTAGGCGCTGTAGATCTAAACGCTTTCCTGACGAGTCCCGATTGGGAACGACTGCGGCAGCTCGCCGCGGACACTACAGGAGCGATCTGGCAGGACATCTCCAACGTGGAGTTGCTTGCTCCTGTCCAACCACGTCAAGTCATCCAAGCTGGGGCAAACTACAGAACGCACGTGATAGAGCTAGTGGTTGCAGGACTAGCCGAAGATGATCCCCGCTCTCCTGAGGAAGCTCGTGCTTGGGCCGCCGACATCATGGATGCCCGGAAAAAACACGGGGAACCGTATTTCTTCATAGGTCTCCCAACGTGTCTGGCTGGCGATGAACAAATACTTAGCCTACCCACGTGGTCTGATTCGGTGGATTGGGAATTAGAACTTGCGGTTGTCATTGGCCGTGAAGCGTATCAAATCAGCCCAGACAACGCGCTCGACCATGTGGCCGGATTTACGATCATCAATGATATTACGGCACGCGACTTTGTGTTTCGAAAAGATATGAAAGATATCGGCACCGATTGGTACAGGGGCAAAAATGCCCCAGGTTTTCTGCCGACCGGACCATGGCTTGTTCCCGCAGATCAGATCGATCACACCAACCTGAACATTGAGTTACGTCTCAACGGTGACGTCATGCAAGACGGGCACACTTCAGATTTACTCTTCGACGTGCCAGAGCTCATCTCGGCTGCATCACAAACCATGCCCCTATTGCCTGGCGATCTCTTGCTCACTGGCTCACCAGAAGGCAATGGGATCCATCACGGCAGATTTTTGCGTCACGGAGATGTAATGACGGGCAGCATCACCGGACTTGGTACTCAAACAGTCCGCTGCATTCAACAGAAAGCACACACACCATGACTACAAAACAATACAATGCCAGACTCACGTTAAAGCCCGAAGATCTAGATCCTGCTGACCCCGACGGCGAAGTCGCAGCAATGGCCGAAGCTTGCCGCAACTGGGGCCGGTGGGGTAGCGACGATGTGCTGGGCACCTTGAATTACATCACTGCTGAGCATCGACAAAACGCGGCACGTCTCGTACAAACTGGGCAGGCCATATCCTTGTCACAAAAATTCGATATGGAAGGCCCCCAAAAAGGATGGCGTCGCCGGACCAACCCGGTACACACCATGCTTGATACGGGCACGGACGCCGAGCGCGGGTTGCAAGGTTTTCCGCACGGTATTGGCGGCGCAGACGACGTCATCGCTATGCCATTACAGTGTTCGACGCAATGGGACGGTTTAGGACATATCTTCGATCGTGGCCACGCATGGAACGGAAGAGCAGCAGGTGACGTCGTAACATCCGATGGCGACCTGATAACAGGTATTGAGCATGTAGCTAGACAGGGAGTAACTGCTAGAGGCGTGCTGCTTGACGTAGGTCGGTTCTTGGAGCCCGAAACTGCAGAACTAGCAGATGGCCACGCCATTACCGTCAGCGAATTAGAAGACTGTATCGCAGCCCAAGGTGAAAGCAGCACCGTGGGTACAGCAGACATCGTGGTTGTCCGCACAGGCCAACTGTCGCGTGCAAAACGTGAAGGTTGGGGAGATTACGCAGGAGGGCCTGCACCAGGCCTATCCTTCACGACCGCCCCCTGGCTGCACGGCACCGAGATCGCAGCTATCGCCACAGACACCTGGGGATTCGAGGTCCGACCCAATGAATTCCATGAAGCTTTCCAACCCTTGCATCAAATCGCCATCCCGAATATCGGTTTGACGATCGGTGAACTATGGGACCCAGACGCCCTCGCAGCGGCATGCCATACCGATAATCGCTATGACTTTCTGCTCGTTGCAGCGCCTCTATCAATCACGAATGCTGTCGGATCGCCACTGAACCCGATAGCGCTACGCTAATCCAGAAGAAAGGAAGGACCCATGCCAGCTGTAAAAAAAGTTGCAATTGCCGGCGCTGGTATAGCCTCGATAGCAGCGGCAATTCGCTTAGCGGATGCCGGAGTTGCTGTCGATATTTTTGAAGAGCGGAATGAACTAGCTCTTGCGGGTTCAGGAATCACGCTTCAGGGTAATGCCTTGCGCGCTCTGGACCAAGTGGGAGTTTGGAACGAAGTCCGCCAACACGGTTATACATTTGATGGCCTAGTACTGCGGGCGCCGGGACCGGAAGCAAAGATCGTGGCAGAGATTCCCGAGGTTGCCACGGGCGGACCAGATTACCCTGCTGGGATGGGCATGTATCGCCCGATACTGGCTAAGATCATGCTGGACCACGCGGAACGATTAGGCGTTCGAATGCACTTCTCGCAACCACTAACCGGTTTTAGCCAAACTGCTACAGCTGTCAATATTGAAATTGCAGGTGAGCCTGGCGGCGCGTTCGATCTGCTCATCGGCGCAGACGGGTTGCACTCAACTGTGCGGAGCCTAATGGGAATTACTACACAGCCGGAACGCACCGGTATGGGTATCTGGCGCACAGTGGTATCCCGACCTCCTGAAGTAACCGGTACAGAGCTGTATTATGGCGGTCCGCTATACATCGCTGGGTACACACCAACTAGCGATGATCAGATGTATGCGTTCTTGGTAGAAAAAGCGCAGGACCGAAGCGGATTCAGTAGTTCTAAATCCGCAGAAATCATGACTGAGCTATCAGAAGGATACGGCGGACCCTGGGAATCAATTCGGCAAGATCTACGGCATGAACAACAGGCCAACTACACGTGGTTTACCCACCATATTGTGTCAGAACCGTGGAACCTGGGCCGAGTCGTCATCATCGGCGACGCGGCCCATTCCTGCCCTCCAACTGTGGCACAAGGTGCAGCGCAAGGTTTAGAAGATGCGGTAGTGCTGACCGAGTTGCTGACAACAAACAGCACTGTTGACGGCGCCTTGTGGGATGAATTCCATCAGCGTCGTATCCCACGTGCGCGCGATGTGGTGGAATGTTCGGTTCAACTTGCTCAGTGGCAAATTGACCAAACACCACAAGCTGATGCCGTAACGCTGATCAGTGGGCTCGCTCAGCGAATGGCGGTGTCTGCATGAAAGCCATAGATACTCATGCCCATTTGTTGATGCCCGAATTACAGGAGGCGGTCGCCAAACGAGCACCTGAACAAGTTGCCGCAGCTTCAGCACTCGAGCTTAAACGACACGGTCAAGAAAGCATCAAAGTATCAGGTCGGATGATTGGTGAGCGTTGGTTAAAGCTGACGGACCGCCAGGAACGCCTTCGATCGATGCAAGAAACTGGTGTCACACATCAATGGGTCAGCCCATCGCCTAGCCATTTCTACCCGTGGGCAGATAAAGAGTTAGCCGTTTGGGTTTACCAAGAGGCGCACAGGATTATGGCTCAGCATGTCGCTGGCGCCTCTGAGCAACTCACCGGTATGGGTCTGGTGCCGTTACAACACCCTGAGTTGTGTGTCGATGCGCTCGATGATGCAGTACTGAATCACGGATTTATTGGTATTGAGATTTCTTCATTTGCCGACGAGGTCGAGCTATCCGATGAACGCCTTGATCCGCTTTGGGCACGTGCCGCAGAACTCGGCGCTATTATCTTCCTGCATCCCTTTGGTTGTAGTTTGGATGAGCGTCTTGACCGTTATTACCTTGCAAACTCGGTGGGACAACCAATAGAAAATGCGGTGGCAATATCGCACCTCATTTTTGGAGGAGTGTTTGATCGACATCCATCGCTCAAGGTTATTGCGGCGCACGGTGGGGGCTACCTGCACGCTGGTATCGGAAGAGCAGACCGGGCTTGGGCTGTACGGCCCGAAGCGGCCGGGTGCATTCATCCGCCATCGCAGTATTTATCGAAGTTGTACTATGACACAGTAGTTCATTCGGAACTCGCGCTGAAACAACTCATCGAATCAGTGGGTACAGACCGGATCGTGCTTGGCAGTGATTTTCCGTTCGATATGGGTCTCGATAACCCGGTTGTCGAATTGTGTGAAGGTCTTCAAAACATAGGGTTTTCTAGCCAGGTTGAGCAGAGCATCCTGTATCAAAACGCAGCAGATTTAAGAGCTGACAAAACGCATGCGATTCAGGGAGGTGTTTCATGAAACTGGCGCGATGGACAGAGCTAAGGGACGATACCTCAATTCGGCATGGTTTCGTTGTAGATGAGCGGGTTGTTGAGTTCCCAGAGAGACTCACCGTCGACCATATGCTGAGAATCGGGCTAGAGGAAACTCGAAAGGTTTTCGACAATTGCATGGCGGATGCGTCCGCACAGGATTTTACAACCTTAAGCTCAGTGCGGCTGTTGGCGCCCTTGGCCCCTGCAACAATTCGTGACTTTGTGACATTTGAAGAGCACGTGGAAGGTATGACAGCATCATCTGACGGCACCTCGCATGTTCCAGCTGAATGGTATGAACTGCCAACGTTCTACTTCACGAATCCTCACACTGTTCGTTCAACTGGAGACGCTATCAGTCCGCCGCATACTCAGCGCTTGGACTTTGAGTTGGAGCTCGCCGCCATCATTGGTGCACCAAAGTCTGCAGAGCCATTCAATGGCCAGAATCTCTCCCCAGCAGAGGCGACAGATTATATCTTCGGGTACACCGTGATGAATGACTGGTCGGCTCGTGACATTCAAGGACGTGAAATGGCGGTCAATCTGGGCCCATGCAAAGGTAAAGACTTTGCCATGACGCTGGGGCCTTGGATCGTCACCGCGGATGAAGTCGAATCGAATCTCGACCAGGATGGTTTCCTGGAGCTGGCGGCCCGCGTGTGGGTGAATGGTGAACTTGTAGGCCAAGACTTGATATCGAACATGGGATGGCCGTTCAATGAGTTGGTGGCCTATGCTTCTAGAAATTCACAACTTGTCCCCGGAGATGTACTGGGCTCCGGGACTGTTGGCAATGGTGGATGCATGGCTGAATTGTGGGGCCGTAATCAACGGGTGATGCCTCCTCCGCTAAAGGAACATGACGAGGTAACAATGGAGATCGACTCCATCGGTGTCATCCATAATGCCATCGGCCCTGCAAAAAAGGTCCCCGAAATTCCTCCCGCACGCCGACGTCTAAGAAATCGCACAGCATAGTTTTTAAAACTGTCAACGATCCTCGCACCGAGCTCACCTCAACCTGTCAGCAGGTTGGGGTGAGCTTTTCTTAACAACGCCATTCTTCGAAAGGTCCTGGTCTCATATGACGGCCATCGTGGACTGAACAGAACGGAAGATGTTTGTCGTCTCCGCCCGCTTACTTACATGATTTTAGAGGTTTTCATGTTTCTGTCAGATTGAAGTGAAGGAGTGGGAAAAACGTCACGACGCTTGATGCAAGCACTACCGGGGCTCAAGGACAGCGATCTCTGCTGGGTGGCAGCTCACGGTTTTGACTTTCCGTCGAGTATGCCGAACTATCACTGCTGCCAGCTAGGGATACATATTCAAGGCTCACCTCTAGGGGTCTTACAGATCCGGCGTTGATCATAGCTGCTATTGCTCCCCACAGCGTACCAACCAGCTCACTCGCTGCGTGTGACCTGCGGACTGAAGCGCAGCTACATGCAGCCAATCTCGCATAGTCCTGGCAGACAACAACCCTCCACGCATCCGTCAGAGAAGTTTGTTAGCACCTCCCGCCACGCACGGTCTAGAACTGTGCGCGCCTGTCGCTGGGAGGCAATATCGGTAGCTACGATGTGTAGCGCCCCAAGCCAAGTGAGCCCGAGGGCAGACTTCATAGGCTTCCGTTTGACGCCGGTTTGGACACCGTGTCGGTGAGAAAACCCCCGGGGTTCGATTTTTGCTGCACTACTGGTGCCGTGAATTCCACTTCCCCTGTGGATGCGTTTTCGGGACACTGTTGCTAGATCAGGTAGTGGCACCCATTGCCAGTACTTCAACGTGCATACCGGCAATGCAACACGCCAGAGCCGCTATTTCAAGCGGCCCTGGCGGTTCCAAGCTCTCATCGGACATTGCACATTGAGGTTGACAAATAATGCTCACCCATACCGCCCTAAACTAACCAGCTGTACGGGGAGGTTTTTAGGGGAGGAAGTATCTGCGAGCTGTTTTTATGCAACGAATGTGAAACGGGGGTCGAAGTTACTGGTCGAGATAGAGATTCTCTGGAATAGCATCAATAAAGTCGAATTTGACTGCTAGCTCACCGATTTCGTCTACGAGGTCTTCGCGGGTTTCGCTCGACCATTCTTCTAATTTCATATGCTCAATGGCTTCGACGGGAACTCCCATGAAGTCTGGGAGAAACTCGCGTACATCAGCTTCGTTCGCGGCGGATTCAGTAAGAACTTCCTCCATGGCTGCCATAAATTTGTCGACGATTTCAGGATTTTCCTCTGCATATTTAGCAGAAGTAAACGTACTGAGCATCGGCATTCCTGGCACAGATTCTTGAGTGGAATACCCAACTATTGCATTCTCTGGGTTAGCCAGAGCTTTAGAGAGCAATGGCTCAGGTAACCAGATTGCGTCAACATTACCGAGATCGAGTTGTGGTTCCATTTCGGGAAAAGCAATCTCACTGAAACGAATATCGGTAGCCTCGCCGCCTCGCCGCTCGGTGGCTTCCATAATCGAAAGGTCACCTTGTGTTTCTAGCGTGTTAATGGCTACCTCTCGACCAGCCAAGTCACCAAAGTCTTCAATACCTGTGTCCTTGCGTGTGACGACCGCGTTGGTATCTTCTCCTTCAGGATAAGCGTATGCAAATCCGGTGAGAATTCGCATATCTAAGCCCGCATCATTTGCTTGCATAATCGTGAGCGGATTTGTAATTGCGAAATCATATTCACCCGTCTGGACAGCAGGTACCATGACAGACCCACCACGAGTGAATGCATAGTCCACTTCCAAACCATGCTTTTCGAAGATCCCTTCGGTAATGCCGTACTCAACTGGTACAGCGCCGCCGATCTGCATCAGTCCGATACTAATCGAGTCAAGTTTTTGAGTATCGAGGTCGCTGCCAGCTTCTACGGCGGTATCAGTTTCGTCGGCGCACGCCGTAAACATCGCTGCTGTCAGTAATAGGGCACTGAATCCTGCAAGTTGCTTGCGTTTCATTGAAAACTCCCACTTCCGGTCGTGATAGTTGGTACCAACATTCAACAGGAGTGAATTAGATCACAGAAACTGATTTTGTGAATGACAATCATCTGCTCCATTGATACCGCGAACAGGAAGCAAGCAGGCGGTGGAGATCCTCCCGCATCTTTCGAACTGGAAGCCTCTTGTTCTTGTGGTGGTGACCTGCACGGTCACAGGCACACCTACGAGTCGCGCCGGAGGGTTCCTGAAACGAACCATGAGAAACAGCTATCTACCAACTTGGGGTGCGTCCTAAGCCAAAGGACAAGCACCCCAAGGCACTATGGTATGCATTGCGTCTTCTCAGCCACTCGAGTCACCAAAGTACTCCATGGAGCTGCGAGAAGAATTAATCAACACCCGGAACTTTGCACCCGGCAGAGCATGCGGATGATTCGGGTCAATGTAGGCCGCCCGCATCTGCTGACTTATTCCGCGTGCCGCATTGCGCAGCAACTCCACGATTCGCATATTCACCGGGCCACCCGCGGGCACAACCACCCCGAGGCCAGCCAAAACCCGGCCGTCGGGTCCATAGATCGGCGCTGCCATGCCACGTGCTGCAGGATGCACAAACCCCTCGGCCACAGAGTATCCCACCTCTTGGACTCTATGGACGACCTCTAGCAGTTCATCGAGGGTTTGCGGAGTCTGGTCCGTATAACGATGAATCCCGGACTCGACCACTTCTTCCAAAAACTCTTGCGGTCGATCCGATAGCAAAACGTGTCCGATTGCCGAGGCGCCAAGACTGATCCGGCCACCGACAACCGTGGCATTGACCACCGCATCTGGACGAGAAGCACGCTCCAGATACACCACGTCATAGCCACCCTCAACACCAAGCTGAGTGTGCTGCCGAACCTGGTTCTGCACCAGCTGGACCATCGGAGCGGCAATTTCGCGCAACCCCATTGCCCTGGGGGTGCGAGCAGCCAACTCCCACAGGCGCAGTCCAAGCTGGTATGAGCGATCGGGCAAGCGCTCCAACATGCGCTCTTCGACAAGTTCGGCCACCAACCGATGGGCCGTCGTCATGGGTAGTCCAGAGCGTTCGGCGATTTCTGACAGTGACAGAAATGTCGTGCCCACCTCAAATGCATCCAAGATCCTCAGTTGGCGTGCAAGTAGGGACAAAGGCGTCCCACTGCGTTGTTTGGGCATAAGCTCCTCATTTCCGATCATTGGAAAAGCTACTCCACATTGTAGGTGATTGGTGTCACAATCACTGACATTCGACATTCATTTTCCGCATCTTGGAGGAAGCCATGACGTTGCAGACCGCAGCACGCACCGACCAGCTAGTGGTCGTGGATCGGATTCAACGTTCTACGAGCGTGACTGAATTTGTTCTAGAGCGCGCCGATGGCAGGCGACTGCCCGACTGGGCGCCCGGGGCACACATTGACGTCGTGCTGCCCAGCGGCAAGATCCGGCAGTACTCGCTATGTGGCGATCGCTGGGCCCCGAATCAGTATCGGATTGCAGTGCAGCGCGACGATGCCGGCACCGGAGGTTCGCTCGAGATCCACGAAGAGATTCATCTCGGCGAAACCGTTAGCTTTGGCGGACCCCGTAACAATTTCCGCCTCGCGCCCGCCCAGAACTACCGTTTCATCGCCGGCGGCATCGGCATTACCGCCGTCTTACCCATGATCGAACAAGCCGAAAAGCTCAACTTGGAATGGCAATTACTGTATTTGGGCAGAACCGCAGAGCGGATGGCGTACCGAAATTTGGCAGACCAATACCCCGGCCGAGTGGCCATGCATACCAGCGTGGATCACGGACGTGCATCGATCCGTCAGTGGCTGGGCGAGCTGCCCGAAGACACCATGGTCTATGCCTGCGGTCCCGAAGCCATGTTGGAAGCACTGCCTGAAGAATGTGCCCAGTTGCCCGACCATTTTGTACGAGCCGAACGCTTCACCAATACCTTGGCCGATGCCACGGTTAGTTCTGAACCCTATGAAATCGAGCTGTACCGCAGCGGCACGGTGATCCAGGCTCCGGGCACGACCCCGGTCATCGACGTACTGGCCGAGGCCGGCGTCAGTGTCATCACCTCGTGCTCAAAAGGCGTGTGCGGCACTTGCGAAGTCGACGTGGTCGAAGGCGAAATCGATCACCGCGACGCCATTCTCGACGACGACGAACGCGCCGCCAATACCTGCATGTTCCCGTGCGTCTCGCGCGCCCTGTCCAAACGCTTGGTTCTTGACCTGTAAGGAGCTGTCTTATATGACCATCAACTCAACGACTCGCTGCCCATTTTCTGGTGCGCCGGCCACTGTCGAAGAACCTGCCGAGCAACGCACCCAAGCACCCGTGGTAGACGTCGACCCATTCGATGAAGCCACCCTAGCCAGCCCCTATGCCATGCACGAACGGTTACGCGAAGCCGATGCCGACGTCGTCTACATTCCGAAATACGACATCCACGCGGTGGCACGCTATGACGCCGTTCGCGACACCTTGGAAAATTGGCATCATTTTTCCAGCGCAGCCGGTGTCGGTCTAGCCAATTTCAATTTAGAAAAACCCTGGCGCGCCCCGTCCCTGCTACTCGAAGCCGATGCGCCACAGCATGATGCACCACGGGCAGTCCTAGAAAAGATCCTGGGTGCCCGGAAACTGCGGCAGTATCACGAGCACTGGCGCACCACTGCTGACGAGTTGATCGATGGACTACTTGCCGGCGGGCAGAGTGCTATCGAACTCGACGCGGTCACCGAAATCTCAGAGGTGTACCCGCTCAGCGTGTTCCCGGATGCGGTTGGCCTGCAACAAGGTGGCTTAGAAAACCTGCTGCCCTACGGCAACTTTGCGTTCAACGCCTTTGGTCCGCGCAACCGGCTGGTCACCGATGAACTCGACACCATCGGGCCGGTGCTCGAGTGGATCGGCAATCAGTGCCCGCGCGAAGCATTGAGCGATCAAGGATTCGGTGAAGATATTTGGAAAGCCGCCGATCAGCGCCACATCACCGAAGAACAAGCGCCCATGATCGTCCGATCCTTACTGACCGCAGGGGTAGACACCACCGTCTACGGTATTTCGGCGGTGCTCTACCACTTGGCATCCAACCCAGAACAGTACGCTCGGCTGCGCGAAAATCCGCAGCTTGTCCGCCGAGTATTTGAAGAAACACTGCGGATGGAATCTCCGGTCCAAACGTTCTTTAGAACCACCACCACCGAGGTCCAGATCGGGGACACGACGCTGGCCGAGAACCAGAAGGTGCTCATGTTCTTGAGTGCTGCCAACCGCGACCCACGCCGCTGGAACAACCCGGATACCTTCGATCTGGATCGCGACCCGTCGGGCCACGTGGCCTTCGGCAGCGGGGTACATCAGTGCGTCGGCCAACACGTGGCGCGCCTGGAAGCCTCCTGCGTCATGGAAGCCATCATCGAACGGGTGGAACGCATTGAATTCACCGCCGAGCCACAACGCAAGATCAACAACACGCTGATCGGCTGGAAGACCCTGCCCATCCGCTTCATCCCCGCTTAGATCACTTCTGCCAACGCACCTCTAGGAGTCCTTATGACCATTTCCCAACCTCGTCCTGCCCAAAAACGAGCTCAGCTGCTCGGCATCGCAGCCATCAGCGCACTGGCATTGGCCGCCTGTGGCACCTCCAGCGCCTCCGACGCTGACCCCAACGCAGCAGACACCACCACGATTAATGTGGGCTATTTCCCGCTGGTGCATACCTCGACCATCGTTCACGCCGACCAGGCGGGTTATCTCGAGGAAGCCGGTCTTGACGTCGAATTAATGCAAACCGAAGGCGGCGCCGCAGCCATCCCGTCGCTAATCTCCGGCGACGTCGATATTTTGTACAGTAACTACACCTCGATCCTGTTGGCCGCCGAACAAGGTTTGCCCGTGGCACTGGTGTCGGGCAATGACGTTGCCAAAGACGACCACGGGATCTTTGTGGCCGAGGACTCTGATATCGAGGAATTTTCGGATATTGAAGGCAAGAGTTTTGCCGTCAACAACTTGCAAAACATCGGCACGGTCTCTGTGTATGCGCAGCTAGAGGAGCTTGGGCTCAGCCCCGACAGTGTCGATCTTGTGGAGATGCCGAACCCGGATATGGCACCTGCTGTTGCCAACGGAAATGTGGATGCGATTTGGCAGGTTGAACCCTTCCAAACCATTGCAACCCAATCCGGGCTAAAACGCATCGGCGATATGTTCGCGGGACCAGCAGCCGATATGCCGGTGGGTGGTTGGGTGACGACCAAAGAATTTGCGGAGCAAAATCCGGACGTTATCGCAGCATTTAGAGAAGCACTGGGCCAATCGTCCGCGGATCTTCAAGACAATCATGAGCTGCATTTAGAGCTTGTGCCGCAATACACCGAAATTGACGATGCGGTGGCCCAAAATCTCACGTTGCCGCACTATGACGCCGAGTTAAACATCGATGCACTGCAATACGGTGCTGATCTCATGGAGGAATACGGCATTACCTCTGGCCCACTAGATGTGGCCGAACTCGTCGTTGAGTAATTCCTGATCTGCGGGGCGGACTCTCCCGCCCCGCACTCTCGCGCCCAGATGCGACAGGGCCATGGTGGCGTCCTAGATAGGCAAGAATGTCTATATGTTCGACCTCAATCTTTTACGCATGTTAGCTGCCGTCATCGAGCAGGGCACCATCACCGCTGCAGCAGAAAAACTGCAGATGAGTCAGCCGGCTATCTCACAAAGTATCAACCGGCTACGCAAGGTTATTAGGGATGACCTCTTCGTCAAAGATGGTCGCGGAATCTCCCCAACCCGGGTCGCGCTGCAGCTGTATCGCGACACATCCGAGCATGTTCATCAGGCAGATGCAGCGGTCAGGGGTCTCATTGCTTTCGATCCGCACACCAGCACCGCAACCTTTCGCATTGCCCTGACCGATATCGGCCAGCAGGTGTTCTTGCCACAATTGAGCCAGGTCATGCGCTCGATGGCCCCACAGGCACAGCTCGAGGTGATCGGGCCGAATACCGAAAGTGTCGCCGCCCAGCTAGAAAGGGGCGAGCTCGATCTGGCAATTTTATCGACAGAGCTCAGCAACGAGATTCGCTCAGCGGTCTTGCACCTCGGCGACTATCTGTGCATTAGCCGTCGTGGATTATTTACTTCCCCTGGGCCCAGTCTCCAGGAGCTCAAGAGTCATCCTCGGGTCGCGGTCACGGCTTTTACCGGGCACACGCTGATGGAAAAATATCTCACTCCGATTCCCCCGGGGTCCATCGTCGTCAACACCTTCGCTGCGATTCCCGACCTAGTAGCTTCGACTGATCTCGTCGGATTCGTCCCGGAAGACTTGGTCAACACCTGGCACGACCGTGACAACCTTGATATCTGGAAGATTGAAGAAGTAGAAACCCGGACAGAAGTTCGCGCCTATTTTGCGAAGTCCCCCAGATCCAGCGCGTCTGCCTGGTTTATTGATCTCGTCATCGAAACGCTGCGCGATCCAAGCCTCACCCAATAGCTAAACATTACTTATACAAAAGATCACCTTTTATTCGTAGACGCGGTGTGACATACACCATAGATTGACTGCATGACCAAAAATCTTATGTCACCCACATTCGTAGCCGCCCGTCAGTCGCGCAAAAAACTCGTCCGAGCTGTCACCGCGGGATTGACCGGCAGCGTTCTTGCCCTGACACTGGCCGCTTGCAATAGTGGTTCCGACGCCAATCAGGATACAGAATCGACTCCAGAAGACGAACGGCAGGAAGTAACCGTCGGTGCCATTGCCATCGCCGACGTAGCGCCGCTGCACCTTGCGGTACAAGAAGGATTCTTTGAAGAAGAAGGCCTTGACGTTGAAATCGTCGAAACCACCGGGGGCGCCGTTTCACTGCCCGGAGTCGTTGCAGGTGACTACGATTTTGCATTCCTCAATGTTGCCTCGCTGATGATCGCACGCGATCAGGGGCTTGATGTCGAGTTCATCGCCAATGGCACGACCACCACCGGGGAAGCCGGTGCCGATAATATTGGCATCGTCGTTGCCGAAGACTCCGAAGTGGAATCCACTGCTGATCTGACCCAATCTACGTCAAACCAGTTGAATAATATTGGTGACATCGCAACCCGACTGGCCGT
>Ga0209487_1002542_pt1 | contig 14807 bp, 14 predicted proteins | sample Poulit2012_FD_187524 | JGI IMG/M metagenome (GOLD analysis project Ga0209487, IMG submission 187524) | Agricultural soil microbial communities from Georgia to study Nitrogen management - Poultry litter 2012 (SPAdes) (version 2) | ecosystem: Environmental > Terrestrial > Soil > Agricultural land... | reverse complement strand
TCAAAACCAGTAGCAATGTGGTTTAAATCGCTGGGCTTAGCGTTTGCTTCGGCCTGTGAAACCACGACCACGGCGTTATCGGCTAAATTTTCGCCATGCGTGCCGGTCTTAGCTAGGTCTTCAAGCAGCAAGGCACCAGCTTCGGCTTTTTCGTCACTGGTAGTGGTCGCAACGACCAGCTGGTCTGTGTGGGTAATCATTTGCCGCCACAAGGGATCAGACTCGTCGTTGCCGGAGTCAATAATGATCAGCCGATAAAATTTGGCTGCCACGGCGTGGATGGTATCAACATCGTCTTGGGTGAAGCGTTGGGCATCAGCCAAGACTTTGGGTTTGGACCGCAGCACATCGAAACGGTCGTCAGTTTGATGGTGGGTGTAGTGGGCCAGATCGCCCAGCTGCGCGCCAGGCGCTAGCAGCTTGTCAGCGGCAGGCAAAAGGTCCAGCAGGGTTGCTTCATGTGCTGCTTGCTCGGTGCGCCAGCCCAGGGTGCCGCGTGTTTGATTGTTGTCCCATGCCAGGACCCCGCCACCGCCATAGCGTGCAAAGACCGCCGACAACAGGATAGTTGTTGGTGTTTTTCCGGCACCACCTTTACCATTGACTACGGCAATGGTGCGCGGCCCAGCCCAATGCTGCGACACTGCGTGAATGTCCTCGCGTTCCGCTTGCTCGGCCATTGATGGGGAGAGCCGAAAGCCCAACTGGTTTACTATGCCTCGCCAGCCAGCGGTTGCGGGCTTATCAGGCTTGGCTTGGGTCAGAAATGACTGCCGGGATTCCCGTCGAGTTTGTGGCGATACTATGCTCTCTGTTGGCTGCTCAGGTTCTACCTGGTCGCTCGATGCAGCTACGTGACCCGTGCCGGGGGTATGACCTGCAACAGGTAAATCCGTCCATTGACCTAGCGAGTCGGCATGTATGGCAGTTTCTTGCTCCACTGTGGCCTTGTTATGCTGAGCCTGACTGGCTGTAGCAATCTTATCTTTTTTGTGTGGTTCTACAGCTTTGCCCGGCTCCGGGCTGATCGACCCATCAGGGGCAACCACCAAGTGCACCGTTTGGGCTTCTACGTTATCCACCACGGTGACACGAACTGCACGCTCTAAGCGGGCCGCTACGGCGGCTGCGTGGTCGCGAATTTTGGTGCGTGTTTGGTCGTGCGTGTCGGCCTCGATGGTATGGGAGGTGCCTTGAATCAAGATTTCTCCTCCACCATCGGCATTACACAGCGCTTCCAATCGTGGCCACTTCGGCAGGTTTTTCATGTCTCGTCATCTCCTTTAGGTGGCTGCCCGTATGCGGCTTGTAACAGCTCGCGTAAATCTTCTTTGCGAATTCGCACCGTGCGCCCCATATCGAAAGCGCGCAAGCGCCCATCCCTTCGCCATCGTGCGATGGTGTGATGGGACACCCGCAGCAAATCAGCCACCTCTTGGGGTGTCATAATGTCTGGCTGGTCCGCCAGAAGCGCCTCCACCGCATCTTGAGTCATATACAGCACAATCCCATCTTTACATATATCGCATACTTTGCATAGCGTGACTTATCGTTGCTTATCGTGCAGAAAGAGCATAGTGTTAGGAGTTAGAAAACTCGCCAATATATGCTCTGGCCTAGAGTACTGTAAACGCAACTTACGGGGAGTCCTTGAAAGGTGTAAGTGATGTCGCGTAATCGAGTAGAACTTCGATCCTCGTGGTTTGACACTGCCGAAGCATCAAATGCTGGCAATGACGCCGCACCACCGGAAACCGTGGATGATATGCCAGAACCAGTGATCGCCCATGATCCACCGATTGCCAACGTCACCGCGCCAGATATTACCGATCGGCTGCCGAGTATCCAGATGTCAGATACTCGCCCGGTAGCTGTTGTCGGCGCTCATGGTGGCGCTGGGGCAACTTCTTTGGCTGCCAGTGACCCGGAACTGTTGTTTGATTGCGGGGCCGCTTGGCCTTCAACGCACGGCAAACAGGCCTGCATCTTGGTCGCTCGAACTTCTGCGCGCGGGCTACATGCAGCTCAAACTGCCTTGCAGCAGTGGGCAGCAGCAGCAACCCCCTCAGTGGATGTACTTGGCTTGGTGTTGATTGCCGATGCACCAGGCAAACTGCCGAAACCGCTCAAAGACCTTGTGCAAGTGGTTTCTGGTGGTGCCCCCAGAACGTGGCATCTGCCGTGGGACCCGGCCATGCGCCTTGATCTAGAAAACACCCTGCCGACACGACGCACACACAAGCTGATACGCAACCTCAACACGCTTGTGCAAGCTCAATGAAAGGAAATTGTTGTGAACTCATTTATGTTCGCGCTGCCGTCCTGGGTAGCTGCCGATCTGCCAAATCCCACCCCGGAGCGACCACCGGGTATGGAAGGCCTGGACACCCTGCTGAATTGGGCACAGTTTCTGGGCTTTGCCGCAGCTATCGGTGGGCTGATTGTTGCGGGCGCGATGTTAGCGATCAACCTGCGAACCGGACAAGGCTCGGATGAAGGCATCATGTTGACCAAGCCCATCATTGGTGCTTTGGTCATTGCTGCCGCTGGCGCAATCATTGGGCTATTGGCCGGATAATCAAGGAGGGCCGCAGCAGTGGCAGAACAAGACACCAAACTCAGCAAGACAGTCATTATGTCGCTGGTGTTCATTGGGTTACTCGTGGTGTCCGCAGCGGTGGTGCTGCTGTGGCCACGTGGCTCAGACACTGATGCAGTGCTACCTGAGACCATGGCATCGCAGTCAGCTACCGCACAAGACGCACAACAACCGGCTGGCATTGAGCCAAGCGAATGTGGGCTTGCACCTGATCCAGATATGACGATGGATACGCCACCAGAACGAGTCGAAGCTGTCACGGTCGGGCTGGTGAAGGTGCCTGGTAGTGACACGTTTGGACCGGCAGAACAGAACAATGACGTGCCGATTTGCTGGCAATACAGCCAAGCCGGCGCGGTGTCAGCAGCCTATACTTTTGCGGCTGTGGCAACGGATACCGCACGGCTGACTGAGGGGCATCTGATAGAGCATCTTGCCGATGGCCCAGGCCGCGATGACATGTTGGAAACGCTGCAAGATGCGCAGGAGAACGACCCTGACTCATTGGGGACGACTTCTGCACCCATTAAACCTGTGGGTTACCGAGTCTTGGAGTTTGCCGATGATCAAGCCCGCGTTGATGTCTTGGTCGAGCATTTGGAAACACCCGGTAATTATGCGGCAATGGCGGTCCAGTTGTTGTGGCAAGACGGGGATTGGAAACTCGACGTCACCGAAACGGGTGAAAATTATAGCGATATGCGCCGGGTGCCCGATCCGGCTGAATTTATCTTGTGGGAGATTGACGAATGATGCGGCCTTCCCAGATCCTGTATGCCAGTGCTGAAGAAGAACCCGGCGTTGGTGACTGGCTTGATGTCGGATGCACACTCACCACGTTTTGTCGTAATGCGAGGAGTAACGTCGAGTTCGTGCAAGATCCGGTCGGCACGATCACCGATGGGGCGTTTGAAGAATTACGCGAGCTGGTCAACGCTGGCATTACCGAAATGGTGAGCTTTTTAGCCACCATGTGGATCCGTGTGCCATTACCAAAGATTACCGGGGTCACCGAAGCCGCAGATACGTCTCGCAGCGCCGGAGCCTTATCCATTGATACCGTGTTGAACTGGGTCATGTACATCGGCTTTGCTGTGGTCATTGGTGCTGTCATTGGCCTGGGTGCCATGATGGCTGTTCGGTTGCGTCAAGGCGAAGGCATGAACCTGACCGGACGTTTAGGACTCAGCCTGTTTGGGGCGGTACTGATTGGTGGGGCATCCTCCATTGCCGCAGCGTTAGCCAATGAGATGTGGCTAACTGGTTCTTCAACGATTGTGTTTGTCCAAAATCAGTTATTTTGGGTCGCCATTGCCATCGTGGTGTTAAGCATTATTGTTGCCGGGGTCAGAATGGCCGTAGATCAAAAAGGCCAACATGGTATTGATCTGGCAAAATCCCTGGGGATCTTTATCGTGGCAGCCGGAGCCGGAACTACCGCAGTCAGCATGTTAACCATCGGCGGACATGAAATCAGTGTCGCCCTGTTAGATGCTTCGTTGGAATGCGATGAAGGTGCCGGCAGACAGTGTTTTGGCGAAGGCATGGCCCGAGTCCTGAATCTTGATCCCACCGGAGTCTTTGGCTGGAATGCGCTGGGCGTGTTTTGGACGGTGCTTCTTGGGATCGTCTTAGCTATCGTGGGGCTCATTCAGCTGGTGTTGATGTATTTACGCACCATCATTATTAGCGCATTGCTGGGTTTCTTACTTGTTGCTGCTGCCGGGACCAATATGAAAGTTGGTCGGCAAATGTGGGAAAAATACGCTGGCTGGATGCTGGCGTTTATCTTGTATGAGCCTGCCGCAGCGGCCATTTATGCCACCGCGTTTTATCCGATCACAGATTTGGGTACCCAGGATGCGGTGGCTACAGAGATGATCGACCAGTTCTGGGGTGCCCTTGGTGGCATCGTGTTAATGGTGCTGGCGTTATTCGCGTTGCCTGCTTTGATGAAACTTCTGGTTCCTGCGACGTCTGCAATGGTTGGTGCCGCTGGTGGCGGCATGGCTGGGGGCCTAATGGCGGCTGGCACGATGGCTGTTGCTGGTGGAGCAAAGACGGTGGCGGCAGCAAAAACAGGTGGTGCCACTGCCGGAGCTGGCGGTGCAAGCGGTGGCGGAGGTGCTTCGGGTGGAGGTGGCGGGTCACTGCAACAACGTGGAGGTTCACCACCACAACCAGTCAGTCCCAACGGGGCAAGTACAAGTGGACAGACCGCATCTGCCGGTTCGCCAACCACCGGGTCACAAGCCGGAGCTTCTGCTACACCATCTGGTGGCAGCAACGCAGCTGGGCCAACCACCAGTGGGGCCAACGGTGGCAGGATCAACAGCTCAGATCATTCATCGTCGGGTGCGGCCAAGAGTGCCCCGTCTGATGCTGGGGGATCACACGGTACACCATCGGGTGCTGCCAGGAGTAAGCCGCCACCAACATCACGTGGCACCAACAATCCGAGGACGACTACACCGCGGTGGCATGGGCAGGGCGGCAACATCGGTGAACAGATTGTAGGAGACGACGACCACCAGGAGGATGGCCCAGATGGTAGCAAACGTTGAGACAGCGCCCCGGACGTATGGCAACTGGAAACGGGAATCCGTGGCCGGATATTTTGGGTTAGGCCCAAAAACGGCAGCCGTATTTTATGGTCTGATTTTGGTCGCCCTGATCGCGCTATTTAATCGGTGGTGGATGACCCTGGTTGGGGCTGTTGTGGTGATGGCCTTGATACAAGTCTTGTACCGTGTCCGGGATCGTCACCATCGACACACTGGTGACAAAGTAGCAACCGTGCTGGGTTGGCAACGCCAGAAACTGACTGGTGCCAACCTGTATCGGTCTGGGCCGTTAGGGGTGGATCGGTTGGGCAAAAACCGACTGCCCGGATTAGCGGCCCGGTCGGAACTGGTGGAAGTCCAAGATGCGTTGGGCCGTGAGTTTTGTATTATCCGGTCACCGGCCAGGCGACATTACACGGTGGTACTCAGTGCCAACCCTGATGGTAACGCGCTAGTAGATCAAGACCAGATTGATACGTGGGTGGCCATGTGGGGCAATTTCTTAGCCGCCGTGGGCGATGAAGCCCGGTTGGTGGGCTTTACGGTCACCATTGAAACCGCCCCGGATAGTGGCGCGATGCTCACCAGAGAAGTCAACATGAATACCAGTGACGATGCCCCAGAATTTGCGCGACACTACATGCAACAAGTCCTGGATACCTTCCCCGAAGGGGCAGCCTCCACGACCGCATGGCTGGCATTTACGTATCAAATGGAACCTGGGGCAACCAAAGATCAACACGAATTTATCCGGTTCTTTCAATCCCGCATGACGTTTCTGTCCACCCATTTACAAGGGACCGGGGTGGGATCGGTGACACCGGTGACTGCTGATGAACTGTGTGAGTACATCCGAGTCTCCTATGACCCAGCGGCAGCAACGTTAGTCGAAGATGCACGAGCCGCTGGTGAATCCCTGCATCTAGATTGGGAAGAAACCGGGCCAAGTGCGTATGACGCTGGCTGGGATTCGTTCAGACACGATTCAGGTGTCTCGGTGTCGTGGTACATGTCCCAAGCCCCTCGTGGACATGTCATCTCCCGAGTCTTGGAACACTTACTAGAGCCGATTCATTTAGTTGAACGTAAACGGGTCACGCTGATCTATCGACCCATCCCATCGGAAGAAGCCGGAGAAATGGTGGTCAATGACAGTACTTCGGCTCGCCATCGTGCCACCAGATCCAATGCCGATGAACGCGACTCAATGGAATATCAGCAAGCCAAAGCAACAGAGCGTGAAGAAGCCCAGGGTGCCGGTCTGGTCCGTTTTGGCATGATCGTCACCGCCACCACACGCAACCCAGACAATCTGGATCAAATCGTCACAGCTGTTGAAGCTCGGGGTCGTTCGGCTGGCCGGATTCGGTTACGTCGTGCCTGGGCAACCCAAGCATCAGCGTTTGCCGCTGGGCTGCCGCTGGGTGTGGTGCTACCAGAACAAATCAGTATTCGTCGTGGCGGACAACACTAGGAGCAGTTATGCGCAACGTTGTACAACGTCTGACCAAGAAGAAGCACAAGAAGAACAACCGTCCAGCCACGCCACCGTTACACAGCAAACCCGGCCTGCGTGGCATCACTGGTCGAGGTGGTGGCAGTATGCCCTACATCGAGACTGCCGATGAATTTATTGGCTCCACCGTCCAAGCCTGCGGGTTATACCCCTTTACCTCTGGTGTGGGGGCACCCAACATTGGGGTGCCCTTAGGCAAACATCAGATCACTCGGGCCAGTGTGTGTGCTGATCCCATCTCCTGGTTTGAGCGAGCCAGCCTAATTAGTAACCCTTCTGCGGTGATCCTCTCCAAACCGGGGTTAGGTAAATCCACCGTGGCAGATATTTGGGCCGTAGGACTACGGGCGTACGGGGTGTTGCCCTGGTTTTTTGGTGATGTCAAAGGTGAACACGTCGACATTAATGAGGCCCTTGGTGGGGATCGGATTCAATTTGGGCGCGCCAACGCGATCAACATTTTAGATAGCCGCGCTGAACGCACAGCCGCACACAGGCTACCAGCAGATGCACGAGAACATGTACGGGCCGAAGGCCACAACCGCCGGCAGTCGATGGTGGAAGCCTTGCTGACGATTCGTCGGCAGCAACCGATGTGGCACCGTGAACAAAGCGTGTTAGATATTGCCCTAGCCCTGTTAGAAGAACGCGGTGAACGCGATGGCAGGGTGCCAACACTGATTGATCTACGTAACCTGTTATCAGAAGCACCCGATGAACTGCGCCACGCTGCCATTGATAGGGGCAGTGAACAACGGTATCGAGAAATTACCGAAGATATGGAAGCTGCCCTGGCGGGGATTGTCAGCGGTCGGACCTTTGGCGGCACCTTTAGCGGAGAATCTAATGTGCAGATTGATCCTGATAAGCCGGTCTGTTTCGACGTTTCATCGGTGAAGCCCGGTGAAACCGAACTCATGGCCGCCTGTCTGGTGGCCACATGGTCTACTGGTTTTGGATCGCTGAACATCACTCATGCGCTAGCTGATGCTGGGCTTGAAGAAGATCGTCGCTATTTTTTGATCCTGGATGAAGTCTGGCGAGCATTACGGGTGGGCCATGGCATGGTCGATCATTATGACTCCCTGACACGGCTCAACCGGACGTGGGGGACTGGCCAGGTGATGAATGTGCATAGCTTTAAAGACTTTGAGTCCTTGCCGACACAACATGACCGGGACAAGGCCCAAGGCTTTATGGACCGTGCTGGCATGTTGGTGCTGGGTGGCATTTCCCAAGGTGAGGTTGAAACCCTGCAACGGGTTGTGGATTTGAACCCTCGTGAACGCGAAGCCCTGACCAGCTGGGCGACTCCTCCAAGTTGGAATGTCCGCCGCAACCGGCATGATGCGCCACCAGGTCGTGGCAAATTCTTAATTAAATCCGGGGATAGTCCCGGTATTCCCATTGATGTTGAAGCCGCCGAACCATTATTGCGCTTGCATGATACCAACCAACGCTGGCAGAACCGACTTGATGATCCTGTGATGGAGTCCTAATGCAGCAATCTAACCGCCGAAAACAACCTGGTTCACACGATCCAATTTTGGTGTTGTGGGCCATCGTGGCCGCAATCATCGTGATGGGCCTGGTGATCCTGCTGGGAGGATTACACCTGGGATATTGGTGGGATGATCTAGATCGTGGTGTGATCCCGAACAACCCGTTTGAAGTCATCATCGACCTTGCCCAAGGGCACTTAGCATGGCCTGCTGCCGCCACTGGGGCTGCATCGATCATCGGGGCAGTGTGTGGCGGCCTTGTGGTGCTATTTACCGTTGATCGTCTCCGGGCCAAACGACACAGACTGCCGGTGGATACTGCGGCACGATACATGGCGCACGGCAAAGAAGTGAAGTCATTTAGCGATAAACAGGCTCGGAAAAAAGCCGAAAGGTGGGGTGTCGAATCACCATCACCAGGCATCCCCATAGGGACCTCCGTGGTGTGTGGCACCAAACTGTATGGCTCCTATGAGGACATGGTCGCGGTCATTGCGGGACCGCGCATGAATAAAACCACCGCCACGGTGATCCCCGCCATCTGTGCAGCACCGGGCGCGGTGTTAACGACTTCCAATAAGCGCGACGTGGTTGATGGCACTCGCGCACTACGTCGAGACGTTGGCAAGGTGTGGGTCTTTGACCCACAACAGATCGCCCAAGAACACCCCACCTGGTGGTGGAACCCGCTCAGTTATGTCACCGACGATGTTCAAGCAGCCAAACTGGCTGAACATTTTGCCGCCGCCAATAGTAATCCGGGGGCAAAGAAAGACGCATATTTCGATAATGCGGCCCGCGATTTACTGGCCGCACTGTTGTTAGCGGCAGCAGAAGATCACCGGCCAATCACCGATGTGTACCTGTGGCTGACCGACGATAGCGATACCGCTGCCGTCGATATTCTCGAAGCCGCTGGCTGGACGCTCCGGGCAAGCCAACTCGATCAAGTGCTGCACTTACCCGACAAACAACGCGCCGGGATCTATGGATCAGCCCAACAGATGGCCGCTGCATTAGCCAATAGCGGCATCACGGCCTGGATCACCCCGCAATCAGCAGACGACCCACGGCCACAATTCGACCCATACGATTTTGTCAGAACCGCCACCGGCACCCTGTACTCCTTGTCTAAAGAAGGCCAAGGCACCGCTGGCCCATTGGTGACGGCCTTGACGGTCGCCGTGGTGGAAGCCGCCGAAACCATCGCATCTTCCACAACAGCTGCAGCCGCCACTGGTGATGGCCGCCTCAAAACACCGCTGGTCGGTGTCCTGGATGAAGCCGCCAACGTGTGTCGGTGGAGCGATCTACCAGACCTTTACTCACATTTTGGCTCACGTGGCATCGTGTTGATGACCCTGCTGCAATCCTGGTCCCAAGGCGTCGATGTCTGGGGTGAATCCGGGATGAAGAAGCTGTGGAGTGCTGCCAACGTGAAACTGTATGGCGGTAACGTGGCAGAAGATGAATTCTTGAGTGCCCTATCAAGCATGATTGGCACCTGGGATAAAGAAACTCGATCCATTTCTACCGGACGAGGACAACGCAACGTCTCCACTCAGATCACACGTGAACGCATCCTAGAAAACTCAGACTTATCAGCACTGCCAAGACAACGCGGGGTCTTTATCGGGGCCGGGGTCCGGCCTGTACTGGTGAAAACAATTCCTTGGTTTGAGCAACCAAACCTAGCAAAACAGCTTCACGCGGCAACGGCCAATGACACCTCAGACAACGAAGTTGCTATGACTACCGCAACCGCGCAACGTTAGGAAATATGATGGTCGATGACATGCCTACAACATTGGGAGATGCAGAAGCTCAGCCACCGGCTTCCGCGCCTGATGCGCCGCAATTGCAGTATGCGTCAGTCTTTGAGTTCTACGATGGCATCGTAGAACCATTCTTACGGGACCGTCTGATCGGTCCACGCCACCAACGATGGTCAGCACAATGGTGGAAGTCAGCCGAAGCCATGCTGCGACTAAACGCTGTGTGGCGAGCTTATGAAGCGCTGCGGCTCGATGCTGCAACCGGCCTATCCGTGTGGCTCAAAGACCATTTTGATCCGCATATGAGAGCGCTTACATCCGAAGATGGTCCCTTTGGTGACTCTCGCGATGCTTCCAAACGCGGTGAAGATCCGCCCTATGACCGGCCAGAAGAAATACTCAGCGCATATAGTCAAGTATTCGGCTAGCGTCCACGCTCAGCGTCACGCTGGCGAGACGGCGACACTTCCCCTCCATGGTCTGGGCGCGCTTTGCTAGGAGATTTGACGTTAACTGCTGCTCTAGCAGGTTGTGCATTAGCTTGTTCGGGCAACATTTGTGCTGCGATCGTATCTTCATCCAAGCCATTTGACCGCATTAACTGCTCAAAATCGTCAAGCCGGGTGGCTCTTGATTGGGCTTCACCCTCAGTGACAGGCTCTGGCTGCCCAGATTCCGAAGCTTGCTCCGGGCCGTGTGCTTTCGGTGGTGCCATGTGATGTTGCACAGATTGCGACTCAGGTTGATGCTGCTCTGATTGATTGATCTCAGCCACCAACGTGTGCAGTGGATCGTCTGTGTCCAATGTATCCAATGACAGGACCGCAACGAGCTGCTGTGCTTCACGGCGACGCTGTTCAGGTGACAAAGCTGCGATGCGCGCGCTAGGGGTAATGCCCCATCGAGCTTGTACTCGACTATCGACTCGACTGGCAAGTTTTGCGATGTCCGGGTCGCGATCTTTCCACGCCTGGGAAGCTGCCACCACACTAGCGACACGTTCAGTTGAAGCCGTGTTCCACCACCCATCATGATCTGCTTGGCTAAGTATCACTCGGGCATATTGCCGTTCAGCATCGTATCGTCGTTGCAATTGCAAATTCAGCGTTTCTTCTCGCCGTGCGGCTCGCTGGATTTGCTGCTCTCGCATTTGAGCAACCATGCGACCAAGCGCTGCTGCTTGTGTCACGGCTGACCGGAAAGCATTATCTACGTCTTGCTCAAAGTTGCCGGATTCTGAGGGTGCCATCGTTATCTACCTTTCATGAGATATGGTTAGCGACTCAAACCATCGCGGTCTGGCTCATGGATCGGTGCCTGTTGGGTTTCTGGGATTGCTGTTGGCATGGGTGCAGTTGGGTTGGCGAGGTCATGTGGCGTGAGTTCTTTCATGCCAGCCAGCACGCTTTCAACATCTGGTGAATAGGCCACGGGTTGTGTCACAGCCTGTTGGACCTCGGCCAGATCATGTTGCAGTGTCAGGCGTAAGTCTTGTGCTCGTCGGTGTTGCTTGGTGACTTCATGCACGGTGGCAAGCGCCTGGACAGTTTCTAAGACGTGTTTCATCATCAACACCTGAGCTGCTGGTGTCTTGCCGCTGGTTGCAGCCTGGGTCAAAACCATTGCTGCACCACGCATCCACGGTTGTTTCTTCGTGGGCACTTCTGGCCGGTGTTTCAGACTAGCGCTACGCCCAAGATGACGTGCTGCACGTTGTAGCTGGTCAGCATATGGGCTATCTGCTGTTGCCCACGATGCCATCAGCCCGGACATGTGTTGCGCTTCGACAGCCCACCGATCTCCATCGGCTAATGGGATCGCACGCAGTTGGTGGAAATGATCATCAATAGCTTGTTGCTGTTTGGCTAACACATCGGGGTCGAAGTGGTTTTGACCGGCTGGGGTTGGTGCCAGATTCCGTCCGGCTTGTTGCCATGCGTGCTGGGCTTGCTGTCGTAATTCAGGGCTGGTTTCCCACTGTTGTCGTAGTCGATTCAGCGACAAATCATGGCCTAAACTGCCCCCAGCAATGAACCAGGGCTGTTCACCATATTTCGATGGCATCGCCACCTGATAGCCGCCAACAATGGTCTGCTCACGATCCTTATAAAACGGCTTAATGAGCATGCCGTGGTCATACATTTTAGCCACAAATTCGGCTTCGGTATCGGCCAGTGCTGCCGCTGCCCGGACCTCAACTTTCAACATCTCGCGCGGCATCCCTTCGGCCTTAATTTCACGTTTCATCGCGGCCACATACTCACCACGTGCAGCCTTAGATAACTCACCCCAATCCAGATCTTCAATATCTCGGGTGGCTTCGTATTTCGCCTCAGCACGACGACGTGCCGTGGCTTCGTATTCCGCACGTGAATAGCCTGGCTCTGAGACTTTCGATTGCTCAGTTTCTAGCTCGACTAAACCAAACTCTCGTTCAAGCTGCCTGGCGAATTTTTGTGCACGAGAATAGTCAAACCCAATGTCTGCTTTGGTGCCATCCTCCCGGATCAATTGCACCGCAAGATGGATATGGTCATTGCCATTGGTAGATGCACCGTGATGGATCGCTGCCCACCGCATACCGGCCTTGGTACCTTCCTGGGTATCAAAGCCCATCTTGTGTATAAAAGCATGAGCAATCTCCGACCATGTTTCATCACCAAGCTCACCCTCGGTCGCGGCCAGCGATAGCGAACAATGCCATACATGACCGCCCTTCATCTGCGCATCATGCACCGTTCGTGGGCGATCTAACGTCTTGCCTAACTGCAAGGCTGCCTCATGGTCCAACTGCTCGTTGGCGTGCCATGCCATGACCCCATCTGAGCCAGCCACAACATTCGGGTTGGTGTGTTCATTGGCGCGACCTGGGCCAGCAAGATACCACACTAAACCCACCATGCGATCACCACGTGAAATGTTCGGAATCACAAGAAGTCACCTTTCACAGACGCTACATCGTCAAGGGCATGTTCCGTCTTGAAATACAAGCCGCGCAACCCAGCAAGGGCGGCAGACAAATCCTCGGGAACCTCCCCAGTCGCATTGGCAACTTTGGCGATCTGGTTCAAGTTCACACCCACCGCAGAAATCTGTCGCGACAAACCAAATAGCGTCGTAATCAACTCTTGAATATCAGCACGAGAAACACTGGTATCAGGCCGCAACGCGGACTCCACCAAAACCCGCTGGACACTCACATTTTGATGTGCAGCTAAGCGTAACAACGCTGCCTGCTCCTCAGCATTGACCCGAACAAAGTACCGACCAGTTCGCGGCGACTCTGAATTCTCACGACGACGGCCAAGCCGCCCCTGATGCTCAAAACGTGAAGCCAATCAACACACCTCCAAAGCCAAGCGCAGCGTCCGCACATCGTGCGGGGTCATAAGCCTAGTCTGCCACCCCGCAGGGGCCAGATCAAGGCGAAAGCAGACTTAGGCTATCTAAGTCTATAGCTTGCTCCGTCCGGGTCTCGTTTTCGTCGGAGGGCAGCTGTGCCTGGACTCCGACGCGCTACTCAACAGAAACGGACTCTAAAAGGCGAACACTGTTCCGTGTATAAGGTGTTCCTTTCGACCGAAAAAGGGTATCTATGTTGGTCAGAACAATGTCAAGTTCTCCGGGCAACTTTCGCGGCATATGCTCGCTTCGCTCCGCTATTCCACGATTACCCTCCGGCCTTGACATAACCATGACCAACAAGGGGTTTCGGCAATTGCCGAAAGGAACGGCAGTTGAAGAAAGTAGGTAGTTGGCATGGCAACGTTGCTTACGCCAAAAGAAGTAGCAAAACAACTCGGCATGACTGTTCAAGAACTGCACAAGTTACGTCGCAGAAATCAAGGCCCAGCCTGGTTCCACATCAATCAAAAAACGATTCGATACGTCTCTGATGATGTTGTTAAATGGGTGCAAGAACAGCAACAACACCAGAACGCTTATACTGTAGAAAACTGATGGGCTGACGTAGGCTAGAAGCATGGAACAAACGACAGATCATCTTGAACAAGCAGTGCTTGACGAAGCACGAAAAGTCAATGAAGAACGCATGAAGGCCGTAAAACATTTGGCCGCTATCGTTGCTGAGAAACACGACCTTGAAGAACAAGTCAAAGACAACGCACGCCGTGAACGTCAAGCTATCAAAGCTGCCGAAAAAGCTGGCTGGACCCAAGCCCAAATCAAACGATTTATGAAGCCACCAAAGAAACAATCGGCTTCATCACAAACTGGTGACCGCTCCATGGGTGAGTCACCTCAACAGCAACGACACCAATCAACAACCAACACTGTACAAGTCTAATGCATGGCAATAAAAAATTCCGTTGTCATAGAATAAGGGTCAGCTGTATCAAGCAGCTGACCCTTATTTATGTTCTTTTGAGTGCGTTGTAAACGGTCTGTCGTGAGACGGAAAATTGCTCAGCAATTTTCGTTTTTTCGTAGCCAAGGTCTAACAATACTTGGATTTGTTCTATATCCTCGTCGCTGAGTTTTGGTTGCTGCCTATACTTGCCTTTGGCCTTGGCAATAGCGATCCCTTCGGCTTGTCGTTCGCGGATTTTGGCACGCTCAAAATCAGCAATAGCGGCCAATAAACCAAGCATCAGCTGTTGGGTGGGATTACGTTCGTCTTTCGAGACAGTAATACCTTCGGCAAGCAGTTCAACGGTTACACCTTTGTCCGTAAGTTCATTCAGTAGCTGGTATAAATCCATGGTGCGGACGTTGCGACGTCCAGGACCGACATCGAGGCGAGCAACTTCGCTTCGATGTGCGCCGAGGTCGGCGAGACAGCCGCCGACTTCGTCTTCTGAGAATGACCACAAGAACGCCCCCAGATCTACT
>Ga0209487_1002541_pt1 | contig 14811 bp, 12 predicted proteins | sample Poulit2012_FD_187524 | JGI IMG/M metagenome (GOLD analysis project Ga0209487, IMG submission 187524) | Agricultural soil microbial communities from Georgia to study Nitrogen management - Poultry litter 2012 (SPAdes) (version 2) | ecosystem: Environmental > Terrestrial > Soil > Agricultural land... | reverse complement strand
AATACTCATTCAGGAAATTTTCGGCTTGTCACATTTGTTAGAGTGTGGTTTAAGATATTCCTATTATTGAAGATGAACAAACCGTGATAAATTGTATATATTTGAGTGATATCCATCAGCATCCGGTTGAAACTCATTCCAGAATATCGGATTAGAAGAAATAGCAGGACAGATCGCTTTCATATTGTTGAGGTAAAAATTCTGAATAGCCAGCATGAACTTTTTAATTCCGGATATGGGTAAAATCGCAACTGCAATTGGTGATCACACTGAACAGGGATACGTTTTCAATTCCTACGGACCAAAAATCTATTTGAAACACGTTATTTCTAACATCGTAACGTTGCGAAGGTATGATCAAAGCCGTCCTGTTGCATTATACTGCTCGGAGAATCATCTGGATCTTATAAAACAGTCCGGACTTGAACACTACTTCCAGGCGTTGAATATCCTTCCTGAAGAGAACCGGTCGGTGATTGGCTTCAAGCACAACATTTACAAATTCATGCCTTTTAAAGAGAATTTGTTCCTTGATAGCGACATTTTGTGGTGCAGGAATCCCGATAAACTATGGAAACTACTCTCTCCCTACAGGTTCACGATTACAGGGACTCAGAAAGCAGATATTTTCTTTGGCGGGCCGAAGGGAGTTGCCATCGCATTGGACTTTCTGCTAAACCGGAGAAAGAGGACTCTGGAAAAATTTAATCTCACCTATCTCAGCAGAGTGCAGGCCGGTATGATCTATTCGGCCGACAGAGATCTTACCGAAAGTGTTTGCAGACATGCTAGGGAGTTCTTCTCCCGAAGGGATGAAACTCACTTTGTAAGTCGTAAAAATGAAAAAGGCAGAAAGGAAGAGACATGCGAGTGGAGTCTGGCCATGGCCATGTCGGCGCACAAACTTCAGGTATTTCCATGGCATAACGGGTATGAGAGTGCGCAGCTCGACTATTTTGAGGACTATACTTTCCACGATGAATATTTTTACGATGTCCAATGCCTCTACTATAGTAATAAGTTTAAGAATGACCTCAAGGCTTTGAAAAACAAAAGGGTCAGAAACTTTCTTTTTCGTCTGCTTCTGATTGTTCCGAACCGGGGGGATCATCTCTATGTGACGCCTTACTGCTTGCACTTTGGATGGTTGCATCAGAAAGAAAATTTGAATCGTTTTTCAGAAATTTGCTGGGATAAAACGGTGAACCACAATGTGAGACGTGGTGAGAAGGTGGAAAGCGCCGGTTCCTCAGGCAATCCGATCGGGACCGGAAGGGGCTGATGAAGAGTGGCTGTTGTACAGAACCAGATAGTAGTCAGAATTGTGCGGGTATTGCGCTGATAGCATGAACTCGAAAGTAAAAAGCAGCGCACCTGTCGATATAATCTTCTGATAATGGAGAAGGCTATGAAAAAGGTACTGATGATCTCCCCATTTTTTATACCAAGGAGAAGGGTGGGGGCACTTCGTGCTTTTAAATTTGCCATCCATCTGAAAGAGTTCGGATTTCAGCCGGCGATACTTTCCATACATGACAAAACGGGAAGGATAACAGCTCAGGAAGAGGAGCTGCTGAAAGGTATCCCTTTGTTTTCAATCACCCCTCCGTTTGATAAAACAGCCGGTGGGAATACCCACCGCAAGGGATCCAAATCTAAGAAACAGCTGTTGCCATCCCCGGCCGCATGGATTGATAAAAATACTCCTATGGACACCTGGATCTATCTGTTTCTGCTCAGATATCCCTCGATCCGCAGGTTTGCAAAAGAGTGGGACCCTGAAATCATATGGGCTACCGGAGATCCGTGGTCCTCTCTCTGGTTGGGACACAGGATTGCCCGATATCTGAAGAGGCCGTTTGTCGCCGATTTTCGTGATCCATGGATACCGGGAGAGATCTCCCTGAGGCAAAGGTCGCCTTTTTCTCAAAAGGCCGACCGAAGTGCGGAATTGAGCATCATCAAAGATGCTGACAGGCTTGTTTTTACCTCACGTCAGACGGAATTGGAATACCGTAAATATTATCAGTTGGATTCGGCGTCCACCACTACGATATATAACTCTCGAAGTTTTCTGCTGGAGGAGGTTCCGGATCAGGTATTGGAGAAACCGCTATTCGACCGTGAGAAATTCATCCTCCTCTTTTTTGGCAGGTTCCGTGCACTCAGTCCGGTCCAATCGGTAATAGAGATGATCAGGCTGCTAAAGAGTAATGAAGGACGAAATACCATCTCTCTTCTGGAGGTGCACAGTTATGGAAAGCCGGATCCCGAACAGTTAGAAAGAATAAGAGATGCGGGGCTGGAAGAGCAATTTGTCTTTCACAAACCCCTCCCTCCCGGACAGGGATTATCCCAGCTTAATGAAGCGGATCTGCTCCTTCTTACCACTCACAAAGATCGCAGGCTGGTGATACCCGCAAAATTGTGGGACTATCTCTATGCCTGTCCCGAGATACTTTCCATAACCCCCAATCCTGAGATTGGAGAGATTATAGATGATACAAAGAGAGGATTCCATACTACTCCCGATCAAATCGGCCCGGCAGCACGTTATCTTGCAGGGCAGATCAAGCAAAAAATGAAGACGGATAGAAAAAAGAGCAGGGCATACTCTGAGGCTGGCCGAAGGTTTGACAACAAGCGTTATGAGTCGAAGGAGACAACCAGGAAATTAGCGAAACTGTTTGATGATGTGCTAAGAGGTCGGGATGCAACATAGCAATCTTTCGGAGAAAGCGGGTGTGGTCGTCTTTGCAAGGATAATCACTACCATTATCGATCTGGCGATTGTTATTGCCACCATTCAGCTACTGTCGAAGACAGACTTTGCGATCATTGGCTATCTGCTCATGATCCATGAGGTCGCACGCAATATGGCTACCCTTGGTTTTCCCGAGAGTGTTTTCTTCTTCTTTGAGAGGGTTTCGGGAGGTGCGAAACGGGCATTTGTTATTCAGACAACGTTCATTCTGGCTGGAGCTGCGCTCGTATCGGGAGTCCTGATCCTCGTTATTACCGCTATTGTACCGTCATTGCTGCCCGAATGGGATACCGCATCTGTCAGCCAGCTGCAATCCCTGCTTCCCTACATGGCACTGGTGGCAGTTTTAGAAATTCCTACATGGCCAGTCACCAATATTCTTCTCGCCCTCGATAAGCAGAAACAGGCAGCCTGGTACGAGCTACTTACAACGCTTTTTATATTTGTTTTGCTGGTTGGGCCGCTGGTGCTGGGCCTGGGGCTGGAATTTGCAGTATACGGATTGACGGGTTACGCTCTCCTCCGTTTTATCATCTCATGGATCTGGATGAGGCGGGTGCTGCCTGAAGGTAGTATCAAAGATTCGGAAGTCTCTGTCCGCAGACAGGTGAACTTCTCAGTACCACTGGGGTTGTCCTCACTGGTCAGCAAGATGAACCGGTATGCCGACAAATTTATTGTCTCTATCCTACTACCGTCAGCCGCCTATGCAGAGTACACCATCGGAGCTCAAGAAGTACCCATCATACGGGTGATCCCTTTTGCTGTAGGTTCCGTGCTGATCAGCAGATATGTCGCTTACCATCTGGAGTCTAAAAAAGAGGAACTCCTGGAACTCTGGTATAAAGGGGTTGAGAAAGTAAGCCTTCTGGTCATACCCCTGACCATCGCAGTGATCATCGGGGCTTCCGATCTGATCGCACTGATTGCTGAGTCGGAGGGGACCGACTACCGGAACGCGGTGGTACCATTCCAGATTTTTAATCTGATTGTTCTGGTAAGGGTGACCAATTACGGCTCTATTCTTCAGGCATTCGGTGATACCAGGGGAGTTCTCTATCTGAGTGTCAATCTTGTAGCAGCCAATATCATTTTGAGTATCCCGCTCACGCTGTTGTTTGGCATCACGGGAACGGCTGCAGGAACGCTAATAGCCAACTTGTACAACTGGGTGATCACACTGAGGAGAATCGGCGGCCATATGGATCTTCCCTTCTATAAAGTTCTGCCTTTTCCCTACTACATGAGGGTTCTGTTGATTTCAGTGGTTATCGCCATCCCCGTGGCTTGGATGAGAGGCACGATACTGACGGCAGATCCGTCAGGGTGGGGCCTGCTATTGATATTTACACTCTATCCATTTCTCTTTTATGTTACGGGATCCTTGACGGGAGTCATCCGTCCGGCAGACAGGCAGCAGTTCAAAAACTGGATTTCAATGAAATTTTTGAGGTGACAGGCCCTTCAAGAATTTCACCGTTATACGGAAATTTCTACTCTGCGTACTTTACCGGGATTTCTATTGATTGCGGCCTGGCCCACCTTTCGTCATCTGATCATAGAGAGCTTCCAGCTGCCGGACATTCTTTTCTAATTGATACTCCTGTTCTATTACTGTACGGGCATTTTTACAGATCTCCATGATCGGATAATCTCCGGAATAGAACCTCTCCATGATCCCTGCAAGCTGGCGGGGATCTCTTTCATCTGTGAGGAACCCGCTCTTTGTGTGCATGACAGCCTCCGGAATAGCAGCATGCCGGGTGGTTAACACGGGTGTGCCTGCTGCCATAGCTTCCAGAATGGTGTTGGGCAGGCCCTCCATATCTCCGTCATCGGCACGAACACTAGGTGCGAGGAGCAGGGAGTGGCGGGGGAGTTCGTCCAGTATCTTATCCACCGGCTGGAAGCCTCGGAAGTGGATCTGTTGATCAATTCCCAATTCCGTACTCAAAAGTGCGAGTTTTTGGCGAAGCGGCCCGTCACCAAAAATATGGGCCTCTGCCTCTATCCCACTCTGCTTAAGCAAATGGAGAGCTTTTAAGGCATATCTGAACCCCTTTTTCTCAACCAGGCGACCAACCATCATGACAGGTTTGTCTGGCCTGTAACCGGGATGGAAAGGGATTTCACGGGTATCAAATCCAAAACGTACCACCTCTATGCGGCTTTCAGGAAATCCGAGCCCGATAAGCTGTCTCTTCATAAATTCAGATGCTGCAACAAAACGGGCAGTGGAACGGGCCATTTTACGGTACCTTTTTTTCCAGCCTGCTTCACCGGGAAGACGAGAGACGTCAGAACCGTAAAAGCTGATCAGCAGCGGAATATTTAAGGATTCACTGAGAGAGAGCAATTTATAACCATCATACCCGAAATGAGCGTGGATGAGATCGGGCCTCAGCTCCTCGATTGTTTGCCTGTAATAGGGCAGGGTACGGTTCAGAAGAAATGCCAGACGGTTCATCCATCCGGCTGAACCGGTTTTGGGTACCTCATAAATGTCCAGATTACCGGAGAAGGATTTTTTATTGTAACAGAGAGCGGCCGGGCGATAGCTTTGATGATTGGCAATAAACCGATGGATAAACGTTTCACTGGGATTCAAAAAATGGGTTTTGTAGTGAAGGACAGTTCGCATGAACTCTGTTTAATCAAAATTAAAGAGGCTTCTAATTGAGCCTGAAAGATAATACTTTAAGTTTGTTCAATTTGTTGATTAATGTATGGACCGAAAAATAGTCAAACGAATTTTTATTTTAACGATTCTCTACCTGATACTGCAATATGGGGTGGTGGGGCTGGCTGGTTATTATCATTCTGAACCCTGGCCGGCATTTGTCTTTCCAGGCTTTAGAAGTGTGCTTGATTTTGAGGAAGGGTTTGAAATTTCCCGTTATGAACTTTATTTCATTCAGGCGGGAGGAGATACGACAGTCATTACACCCGCCGAACTTTTTTATGGAATACCGGACTCACAGAGGCCCGGTTTCATGCGCAGGCGATTTGGAGATGACGCAGAGGATTTGTTGTTTACAGCGGAAAGCCGGGAATGGATAAAAGGGCGGGTGGAGCATATGACAGGCTACCGGCCAGAACAGATGGTGGTTCGGGAATTACGGGATTATTATTCCCATCGAAACAACAGAGCCGTGCGGGATTCGGTAGGGGTTAAAAAAAAGATCTCATTTAACCTTGAGAACGGGGAATGAAGAAGAAGTTCGAAAATTGGATTCACGATACCTGGATAATCTCTCCCGGCGGAGCCGGTCTGCTCAGAATTGTCACTGCCCTCTATATTCTGTTTTTTTTGATACCAGGTAACGGACTTGATCACTATAAATACTTGTCTGAATTACCAGATCAGTTTTTTATGCCGCCACCCGGTCCGATGGCACTGTTTCAGGGGTTCCCGCCACTTCTGTTTTTTCAAACTCTTCTCACTCTTCTTGTTATCTCTCTGATACTGCTTACAATTGGATACAGAACCAAAATGGTTTCTATCCTGTCGGGGATCCTTATCCTGCTCCTGCAGGGGTTTATTTACAGTGTGGGGAAAGTAAACCACGAGATACTCACAGGAATTTTTCCTATCCTGATGGCTTTTACAAACTGGGGTGCTGCCTACTCGGTAGACTCCTGTCGTCAGAACTCTTCTGATCAAACCGCCGAGAGCTGGCCTCTAACTCTGCTGGCTCTGTTGATCGGTTTTATGATGTTTACAGCCGGGGTACCAAAAATTTTGGGGGGATGGCTGGATCCCTCCACACAAGCAGTTCAGGGCCATCTCTTTAATCAGTACTTTTTAAGGGGACGCGATGCCCTGCTTGCAACCAGGCTGGTCCATCTGGATCAGCCGCTATTCTGGGAGTTTCTCGACTGGGCGACCATTCTCTTCGAAATCGGTTTTCTGGCGGCTGTCTGGAAAAGAAGCTGGTTCAGGGTCTTTCTGATTTTTGCCGTTTTTTTTCATTATTCAACGATGCTGATCCTCAATATTCCGTTTATTCAAAATCTGATGCTCTATGCAGCATTTCTCAACTGGGACCTGCTCGACCGGGTGGTGAGTGAACGGATCGGTGCTCTCAAATTTGTACCAGGCGAGTCCGCATCCCATTGGGTGCCAGTTTTGATCATAGCAATAACAGCAGGTTCATTTGCACTTATCAGATACTTGCCGGCAGGGAATTCCTTTTTCTACAATTCGGACCTCAATCTGCAGGAGGTGATCCTCGTTCATGGCGCCATGGTCATTGTTCTGATGATTTTAGCGGTTAAAATCGGAAGAATTCCAAGTCGGAATCGTCGATGAGAAATGGATCTGACCGGCAGGCCGAGGGTCTCTGCTGAAAAGGGTGAATCAGAGAGTTCGGGCAACAAAAGCAGGAGTGGTATCGAGATAGCGATCGATCAGCCGGTACCACGGATACCCCACAATGATAAACTGAAGAAGGAAAGCATCAAAACGGATATTCATACTTAACATAATACCGATATGAAGCCCGATCAGCAGGGTGAATGTATAAGGCCTGAATCTGCTCCACCAGAGGGTAAACCCGAAAAACTCGGTAATCCAGCCGAACAGAAGGAGTAGAGAAGCAAATGCAGTGCTCTTAAGTGCTGCCTGTTGAATAAAATTGAGTGAATACGTCCCTTCCCGAGACAGGATATCGACACTTTTTTCGCTGATCCAGAGCCAGAGATGCCGCCCATCTGCCCAATGAATCCCGGTACCGATCAATTTGGAAAAGAAAGCAGACGTATAGGCCAGGCCCATAAAGAAAAAAAGTGTACCCATTACAAAACGCGGCATACTTCTCGCCCCTCCAAAAGCGACGCTTCCGATGCCCAGACACAACAGAGAGATCCCGATAAACGCCTGACTGTGAGGGATCTCACCCTGGCTGAAACGAGTAAAATGGAGAAGTTGGAGCAGGAAAAATGCAACCATGTAAAACCATCGGGCTCCTATACGGAAATAGGCACAGAGGAGGAGGACTGTAAGGAAACCAGCCATGTAAAAGGGGAGATGATTACCAAAAAAAAGAGAGACATCCAGATAATTGGCGTATCCCAGGGGAAGTACAACTTCAGTGTTTCGATGGAAGATATATCTTGCCCATTTCCATGAAAACCAGATGGTATAGAGGAGTACAAAAAATTCAAAAAACTTGAAAAACACCAGCTCCCCCGGGGTAACCTTTCGCTCAGGCTCAAAGAGTCCGGATTTCAGAGACGACAGAAATTTCATAGGAGAGTTTTAGGATTAAGGATGGACAGGGAGTTGGCTCTGTTTTAAACGGATCTCATCCTCAGTCAACAGGATAAGGGGGACCACTTTGCCGATCACCTTGTCTTCTCCGGCGAGCTCACCCTTTACAATCGTGACCAACCATTTTTTATCCTTCAAGTTTTCCGCGCCAATCATGGAATGCAGTGCACGTTGCCGGGATTCTGTCCAGTCGGTTGTACGAACCACAAAGTTTGAATAATCGATCTGGTCAACTCCCAGAGCTCTCAGTGAAACGACCCTTTCATCAGAGCGAAGCGGGTATACATGCTCTACCCAGAGTTCAGACTCTTCCAGATCACTGACATCCAGAACCATCGCCCTCGCCCAAGGATTTCCAGCCTGGGAAAACATGGGGTAGATGCTGAAAGGCCAGAACTCACCTTCGTGAGTTGACACAAGGATGGCATGAATAAGAAACAGAACACCCAGAATTTTTAATGCTTTCGATGCTTGTTGCGGGTTCATCTTCCGGGGAGTAGATCTGATTGGTGAAAGCTGACTGGTAAATTACTTTTATCATACGAATAAAATCTCAAAAGCAAAACAAGGCATCGAATAAACTGGGATCATTTACCTCTTCTTTGATTAAAAATATGTAACTTCAGCCTCTTTACAAGAGTTTCAACCAATCTTTATTCATGAATAAGATTATTCAGTTTCTCAAGCCGGTCATTAAGTTCAATATTCGCTACCCTGCCTGGGTAGTAACCATTGCGACACTTTCGGCTATTGTAGCGACCTACTTTGCAGTCCAGCTTACCATTGACACGGATATTGCCAATTTATTACCTGAGAATCACCCAAATGTGCAGGCACTGAACAGATTACAGGCTCAGATAGGAGGAGAAACCGAAATGCAGGTGGCCATAAAGTCACCTTCATTTGAAGCAAATGTTGCTTTTGCTGAACGGCTGGCGGAAGAGAGTTTGAAGTTACACTATCCCAGGCATGATTTTAGATATTTCAACAGGGCAGAGTTCTATCGGGATACAGAGATATTACAGGACAATGCACTTTATCTTGCGACAGAGGGTGAACTGCAGGATATCATTCATTTTCTGGAAAGTGAAATCGATAAGGCCCGCGAAGAAGCGAACCCCTTTTTTATCGATTTTGGCGATGAGTTTGAGGATGATGAAGTAGAAGAGACGATGGATATTGAACGGTTTCGCGAGAGTTATGATAACCTGATTCCATCGGAATATCCAGTCAGTGCAGATAGTACATTGGCCATACTCTCCCTGTATCCAACCGGCTCTCAAAATGATCTGCAGTACCTGCGAGACATGTTTGAAGAGTTTGATGGCCTGATAGAGGAGTTGAATCCTGCGGAGTTCCATCCCGATATGGAGGTTCAATTCGGGGGGCGGTTAAAGCGGCACCTGAATGAATTTGAATCTATCATGAATGACGTCTTTAACAGTTTTGCCTATGGATTCTCGAGTGTCATTCTTCTGGTGATGCTCTATTTCTGGTTCAAGCAGCTGAACATGTACCGAAAGGGGGGGGAGGAGTTGAAAAAGCACTCTATCTGGAGTCATCTGATTCGAATGCCTGTGCCTGTCATGGTGATAGGAATCCCGTTGCTGATAAGTCTGGCATGGACATTTGGCCTCACCTATTTTCAACTAGGTGTTCTGAACACGATGACTTCCGTGCTGTTTGTCATTCTGTTTGGTTTGAGTATCGACTACGGACTCCATTACTATGCAAGGTATATTGAATTGCGTTCAGACGGGCAGAGTATAGAGAGGGCGGTCATCGAATCTTATCTAAAAACAGGTTCGGCCATCTTTGTGAGTGCGGTCACGACGGCATCTGCCCTTTTTGTACTCACGATTGCCGATTTCCGTGGATTCTCCGAATTCGGGTATATCGCAGGCGTAGGTGTCACATTTGCACTGCTCTGTATGCTGTTTGTCATGCCGGCTCTCCTGGTTCTCTTCGATCGTGGTAAGTGGCTACTGTTGATTAAACGATCGGAAGAATATGCAGAAGTCAGGGAAGCAAGGCGTTTCCCTTTTGCCGGCCTGATTATCGGAGCGGGCCTGTTGGTAACCACTCTATTTATCTTCCAGTTAAGCGATCTTCAGTTTGAGTATGAGTTTAATGAATTAGAGCCCGTTTTTGAAGAATATGAAGAGTTTCGTGCGTTCTCTTCGGGTGTAGATGAGAGTACTCTTCGAAATCCGGCATACATACTGGCCGACACAGATGAAGAAGTTTTTGAAATCCTTGATATCATCCGCGAGCGGCAGCAATCCAACCCCGGAACTATGATTTATCAGGTAGAGGCGTTACAAGAGAGGTTTCCGCCTAACGAGGAGTTGGCAAACCGGAAACTGGAGTACATCAGTCAGATACGGGAGCTGCTCGATCACAGCTTTATAAGGGGACAGGAGGATGAAAGTCTGGATATTTTACGTCGGGGCTCTCAAACCACAGAACCTCTGGATGAAGATCTGATCCCGGACTATATGAAAAACCGGTTTACTGACCGGCAGGGAAATATTGGTAAGTTTGTTATCGTCTATCCCGATCGAGGGCTTTCCGATGGCCGAAATTCCATCGCGTTTAAGAATGAACTTTCAAACATCCGGACATCTGACGGGAAAGAGTTCTTTGCTGCGAGTACGTCGATCGTCGCGGCTTCCATGCTGGAAGTGATGCAGGAAGAGAGCCCCTATATGATCGGAGCGACGTTTATCATCGTCTTTCTCTTCATCCTGTTTTCTTTCGGAAATTTTAGGTGGGCTCTCATTGCATTGATACCTCTTATAATCGGGCTCATCTGGCTCTTTGCATTCATGGCGATTTTCGATTTCAAAGTAAACTTTTACAATATGGTAGTATTGCCGGCCATTTTGGGAATCGCCTGTGATAACGGAGTTCATCTGGCGCATCGGTTCCGGGATGAAGGGCAATTCCATATGAGGACGGTTCTGAGAAGTACAGGTCAGCATATTACCATTGGATCTCTGACTACGATGCTGGGTTTTGTAGGCTTACTTTTTACGACGCACCCGGGCTTGCATTCGATCGGAATTATGGCGATTCTGGGTATGGGAATGACGTGGTTCATTGCGATTCTTCTGCTCCCTGCCATCGTTCAAAAGCTCGAAGACAAAAACGTTATCCGCGATTGATGTTGAGTATGGAACTATGTAACGATTAAAGCATTCTTCTTATGATCGTTAAGACAGAAGCCATCGTTTTACGGAAAGTAGATTTCAGTGAATCGAGTATCATTGCGACACTTTTTACCCGAAAGAAAGGTGTGATTTCTGTTATAGCCAAAGGGGCAAAAAAACCGAGAAGCAAGTTTGCAGCTGCTCTGGTGCCGGGTCAATTGCTGGAAGTGGTTTTCTACAACAAAGAGTCTCGTGACGTTCAGACGCTCTCAGAAGTGAGCTATCTGCACAAACTGAATGGTCTTCGGATAGATATCACGAAGATGGCGATTGTTCACACCACTCTGGAGCTGGTGAGCCAGGTGGTGCATGCCAATGAAGTGAATGTTTCTCTTTTTGACTTTTTACATCATTTTCTGATCTGGATCAATCAGAGTGACAATCCGGGTAAAATACTGTTTCCATACCTGCAGCTTCGGACTCTCGAACATATTGGCATTGGCCTGCAACTGTCCGAGACGATCCGCAGCGGAACAAATGGTAAAGGTGAAGGATATATAAATATTGAAACGGGAACGCTTTCTGCTTCAGCAGATGGTTCCCGCTCTGTAAAATTGACTTCGGCTCAGTTTCAGTTTTTATGCAAATGTCTGACTTCCAGAAATAGATCAATCCTGAGTATGACCCTACCCGAAAAGCACGTTTCAGACCTGATCGAATATTTGGATAGATATATACGTTATCACATTGATGGCGTAAAACCCAGAAAGTCAGATTCTATTTTTTCTCAGATTGTCTAACCTGCGCCTATGAGCATATGAATAACCGCGAAAAATTACTTACAGGGACTCTTCTGATACTGATCGGTGTGATGGCAGGCATGATTCTGATGATATTAAGGCAGGGTTCTCTCTCATTTAATCAGGTAGAAGTTCAAGTTACAGAGGTGAGCAGAAGTGAGTACCCGGTCTGGACATCCGATGAACTGGAAGTGCTGGATGACCGCTTCCTGTTCAGGGAAGTAGCGAACAGAACGACCCCTTCAGTAGTTTACATTGAAACGATCATTTCAAACCGCAATCTGGAATCGAGTAACGAGCGGGACGACGCCGAAAATCTGTGGGAGCGATTTTTGCCACCACGTTCGCGAAGTGTCGGCTCGGGTGTCCTTATTTCTGAAGATGGATATATCATCACCAATGATCATGTGATTGCCAACTCGATTCGTGATGGAATCACGGTTACCCTGAATGACAAACGAACCTACGATGCCAGAATTATTGGAAGAGACCCTAGTACGGATCTTGCCGTTATTAAAATAGACGCATCCAACTTGATTCCGGCGACCGTCGGAAATTCGGACAGGGTTGAGGTAGGTGAGTGGGTACTGGCCATCGGTAATCCCTTTCGTCTCCGTTCCACAGTGACTGCCGGAATTGTCGGTGCACTCAGCAGGGAAGTTCAGATCATTAACGACCAGTACAGAATTGAAAGTTTTATTCAGACGGACGCAGCGATTAACAGGGGCAACAGCGGCGGTGCCCTGGTCAACACCAGCGGACAGTTAATCGGTATCAATACTGCGATTGCTACACAAAGCGGATCTTATCAGGGCTATGGGTTTGCAGTACCGAGTAATCTGGCATTAAAGGTAGCAAGAGATCTGATTGAGTTTGGTGAGGTAAAAAGAGGGCTGATGGGGGTAAATATACAGACCGTCGACTCCCGCAGTGCCAGCCGGGTAGGGCTTGATAGCATCCGGGGAGTTCTCATCAGCGGCATCGGTGGAGATGAAACCGCGGCCAGCAAAGCAGGGCTGCTACTGGATGATGTAATTATCGGAGTAAATGGTGAACCTGTCAACGAGTCCAGCCGGTTACAGGAAAAGGTAGCCATGTTCCGGCCCGATGATACCATTGAACTGGAGATCTGGAGGGCGGGTGAGGTATTTACCGTAAACCTTACCCTTCAACAGTTGGAAGCCACTCCGCCGGTCGCTACGATAATGGATGAATTTGATGACGAGCCGGAACTGGAGCAGTGGCAGGAGATTCCTGAAGGCCGCAGCGGCCACGGAGAGATCTACCGCAAGTTTGAAGATGTTGGTTTTACCCTGAGTACTGTAACCGGTCCCGGCCCGGGCAGCCCGCATATCTTTATTCAGAGAGTTTTTCCAGGTTCCGAGGCCCATCATCGGGGAGTGCAAATTGGGAGCGAACTACTGGAAATTAATGGAGTGAGTGCTGAAAGCATAGAGATGGTGGAGGATGAAATTCTATATTCCCTGCAGAATCATCACCCTATCACCCTTAAAGTGAAGACAATAAACAATTCGATCGGTTATTTTAAACTCTTTTAATTCATGAAATTTTATTCCGCGCACCATTTCAACTGGATCCTTCTGATTTTTTTAATAGGTATAGGTTGTACAGCAGCCGGGGAGTTGACGGACGAGCTTCCGGAGGAACCAAGGGATGAGATTCTTATTGAAACCGATGAATATACCTCACATATACCAGAATGGTACCGTCCGGCACGCTTTTCTGATGCAGACAGCAGTGCCATTTATGGATATGCATATGTCGTTTCTGACGATCCGGATGAAGCTCTGGAACTCTCAAAGGCGACCGCTGAAAAATTTCTGAGATTTGAAATGGATCGCCAGCTGGAACAAGCGCGATCCGTAATGGAAACGGACGGATATGAGGAGGCAGGCGATCCCCGATTAATTCTTCAATTGCGGAACTTTGCAGCCAATATCAACGTTGAAGAGGTGGCGAAATTAAAAACGGAACAGCCGGCCGATGAAGGTGATCAGTATGAAATCTATGCCAGATACAAGCTCTTACGGAGTGATCTCTACACACTCCTTGAAAGTCAGCTCTCTGATCAGAAATTCCTCAGACAACTCAGGGATTATTCTGCGAACCGGGGAGTGTGACAGCGCTCCGGACACAATTTTTAAAATCACGGTTGATTCCTGAATGCCAAAGAGTTATTCTAACATGTTCCTTCTTTTAAAAAAAATTCCTACATTAAATCAGTCACCCGTCAGGGGGACTTTATATACTGATAAAAGAGACTGAAAAAATAAAAAAACAGATATAAACGGGAACAAAAGAAGTAAATTGTCTTATACGACTACTAATTGTTCTTAACATTAACAATAACTAACAAAAATCATGAAGAATATATACAAACTACTTATTGTCGCACTTATTGCCTCAATTGTGGTTACTTCTCCGGTATCTGCTCAGGATACTCAGGAACCCAACAGAATCAGCATTGGCCTGTTAGGGGGAGTGACGAAAGGCCATATGAACATAGGAACAGAACTGGATCCGACCTTCGGATTTAATCTGAGATATGCAGCAAACCCGACTGTGGCGTTTCAGACAAATTTTGGATTTGGAACCTTCAACTCTACAGAAGATGATGGGTTTGATGGAAATGGCAACTATTATGACCGCCAGTTCGAGAACAGTTATTTTACAACCTCTTTGACCGGTCAGTTCAACCTGCTCCGATTGCTTGGTGGACAAAATGAGCGGATCAATCTCTACGCTCTGGCAGGTCTTGGTATGATTTTCAACGACGTGGAAACATCCATGGGGAACTCACAG
>Ga0209487_1002540_pt1 | contig 14813 bp, 7 predicted proteins | sample Poulit2012_FD_187524 | JGI IMG/M metagenome (GOLD analysis project Ga0209487, IMG submission 187524) | Agricultural soil microbial communities from Georgia to study Nitrogen management - Poultry litter 2012 (SPAdes) (version 2) | ecosystem: Environmental > Terrestrial > Soil > Agricultural land... | reverse complement strand
TCCATTTCACCTTCCAAAGCAGCATTTAAAATACTCTGTAGTAATTCTTTGAAAACACCCTCAGGACCCAATAAAGCCTCTCCACGGTGCAATCCTTCCAAAATCGAGGCACGGTATTCAGGATCTGGAATAATATCCTCTAATCTAGCTTTCTTCTTCCTCTTCAAATTCTTCTTCATGTCAATAAAATTCATTTTTAATAATATAATAAAATAATTCTATTGACACAGTTTAAAGGATACTCTCGTTCTTCGTTAGTCTGCAATAGAATAAGAACTACGATGGCAAAAACAAGTGCAATTATTGTGAGAATCAAATTATGAATTCTTTCGCTTTTTCTCTCCTCCCGATCTCTCTTATCTTTTTCATCAGAAGTAGATATTATTTGAGTGATATGGTCAGATGTGATCTTCTCAGAAACGGGATTATTGCGTCACATCACTCCTGCAATCATAGTACGTGAAAAAATACTCTTGATTTCTCTTCTGTCTTCCTCAGGAAGACCCTCAATGATTTCGTCCGGATCAATCCTTTCCATGTCGAAATCATCTTTTGGTTCCTTTTGAGGATCGTTTAAATTTTTATTTTCCTCATCTTCAACCATATGTATATATATTTATAGAATATCCACCAATGAACTTTTGATTTTCTTGTCTACCAGATCAGTTAAATAAGACTCGATACGAAGAGATAATAATTCAATAAAAAACCTTTTCTCGAGACCAGATAAATTTTTTATAGAGTTCGCCAAAGTATGAATGTCTGTAATAAACTCTTGATCAAGCTTTTTCGAAGAAATATGTTGTTTGTTTGTTAGGTATTCCTTTATTATCATCTCATCTAATAGTATTGTCTCCTCCTGTGAGACAGCTGATCTGGATTTGATTGATTTCGATTTCATATAATTCTCCATTACCACATAAATATATACAAAACAACTCAATTTATGACTTATTGTTTGACAATATATATCAAGCGTGTATTAGTTTGGTTGGTTTAACCCGCATTATTCACCACAACATTGTTTTATTTGTCCTTTCTCCCCCATAATTAATTAGATGATTGTCGTCATTTCTGAGGAGTTGAAACTCCTCAAAAATGATCAGTTTTTTGAATTAAACAGGATAAGATCTGGAAAACATCACTGAATGTCTTTTCTTTTGCCACGGAGAAACTCATAAAAGGAATCAAACTCTTCTTTAAAGGAAAGACCAACTCCAAGCTTCGAAGTTTTTTCAAATACATAGGGCTCGGTTCTCTGATACAGTTTTCCGACCAGCCGCCGATCTTCGGTGATCGAATATTCCAACACAAAATCATGGGTGATCAACGTATTGGAAGTAACCGCTGTACCTGTCTGGAGATTGGCTTCGGTACGGATATGGAGACGATTATCCAGGAATGAAAATTCAGGCTGAACCAGAAATTCATTTCCGGTCTTCACCACCGACTGCGCATCAGGCGCATAATTATTCCGATATACATTGTATCCGATATTGAGCTCCACACCGGACAAAAACGGCACCTCATCGATCGACTCCTGAAGATATTGAGTCAGAAAAAACGATATCTGATTGGTAATCACTTCCGACACTGTATTGACGACCGTTCCGTCGATGTTCACTACCGACGATACACTGGGAATAAACGACCGCGCAACCAGTAAACCAAATACTTGTTTATTAATTTCATTTTGATCATCAGTGATGACCCGCAAACGATCTTCCACATAATTTTTGACCTGACCGGTCAATTCCGGAAATTCCATATCAAATGTGATATCCGGTGAGAACAAGTCTCCTCTCAGATGCAGAAACAGATCAACATCGGTCGCATTTTGTGCCAGATCAGCCAGTCTTTGGTTTTGCCCGATATACTCAAGAATAAAATTATAAGGCGGCGTCCGTACAGAATAAGAAGCATCGACATCAATTTTCGCATTCATAGGATCCCCCGTCCAGGTAATCGTTCCCCCTTGATTGATTTTAAACATTTTCCGGGCAAAATTGAGCTGTGCAAACTGATATTCTCCTGAAAATGCTTCATAAGTTCCCCGGATGAAAAAATTGCCCGCCCGGGTCAGCTCGATCTGCAATTCACTGTATCCCCTCGCCCGCAATATATCGCCCGTCGATTCATCAAGGATGATAGAAACCTGACAATCAGGAGTAAGGATAAGATTCACTTCCAGATTGAGACCCTCGATCTGAACCGCACTTTGCTGCCCCTCCTCCACCTCTTCAAAAGCCGAATCGGTCACAAAATCAATAAAAAATGCTTCTTTGTCATCAACTGAAATCGTCGATGAAATAGGAATCGATACGTGAGAAGTCGGTCCCGTTTCAGCATGCACCATCATATCCAGTTGATTGAAGGGACCGGTAATATCGATCGTCGCACTGCCCAGTCCACGTCCATAAAAAGGATATCCATCCGTCTTTTGCGTATTGAGCAGTAAAAATTTGTCAGTGGTTACCTGTGTATTCATTCGGAAGTTTGACAAATGATCATGCTGAATCCCTCCGGTCGCACGGGCAATATTACCTTCCTTATCCATCATATTGATTTCTGCAAAATCAATCAGCCGATTGTCGATATTGACCGCAGAATTAATAAAATCGTACGTCGTTCCCAGGATCGGTATTGAAGTTTTCCCATTGATCAGGACCCGCCCTCCAATATCCGGTTGTGTTCCATCACTTTTCAGTTTTACATCAGCACTGGCATAACCTTGTGTTTTTTCAATAATATCTGGAAGGAAGAACTCCAGAACCAGAATCGGAAACTGACTGGCATTAATATCAAAATTGAAGACCGGAACCGGGTTTTGATCCTGATTGAACAAATCATATTCTCCCTGAATATCCAGCGATTTTTTCCCATCTTTTTGTACATCAATGCGCACACTGGCCAGCTGTTCGGTTCCTAACGTATAAAACAGGGTCGTAAACTGGCCAAAAGACTCATTGTTGATTTTCAAATCATCGATCGTAGCCTCCATTTCCAGTCCTGTCAAATCAAAAATATTCTCAACACTCATTACAATATTGGACTGCCCCTGAAAAGTGAATTTTCCTTCCGGAAAAATCTCATCTAAAAACCGGATATTGATATTCTCTATTCCGGCCACCATCGAACAATCTGTCGCACTCTGAGCATAGATACTTCGTTCACCGGATGTATACACAAAATTATTGAAAAAGAGTTTTTCTTTTCCTACGTTGATATAGTTATCTTCATTGAGATTCCACATTTGTTCCAGCATGACAAACGACGAAGAATCCAGTTTGATCTGCATTCCCTCTTCACTAAAAAAAGTATTGGATCCGGCGACGTAGAATTCATTCAGGATATTATTGATGGTCTGGCTCTGAATCCCAAAGTCAAGCTGATTGCCCACGAGGCGGGTGTTGATCTGCAATCCTTCCACATATGCATTGCCTGCCGTGATATCATCCAGGTATATGATCCATTCATTGTCTGTATTGCTTCCACTGGCATTCACATTGAGAGAATGAACACTGATATCCCGATATTGGATTTTAGGAGCAGAGGACTGGAAGTAATATTCAAAAGTTTCCCGCCCACGGTTCCGGTAAGTGAGAGAGAGGTTAAGATTGCGGATCGTATCCAGTTCCGGATTGATCAACTGAGCAAATTCTTCCGTGTCATTCACATTGACGATCATGGTAAAGTCATTGTTGTAAACGGTGTCCGTTGAAAGATTAAGATCCTGCAAATACCCCACAAAGTTGGGATGTCGGCTTTTCACGATTTCATAAGTAGTTCCCAAAATATTGGCGATGTTAAACTGACCGTCGATTACCAGCGTCAGTATATCAGATTTTAGCTTCCAATCTTTAAAGTTATCACCCCAAGATCGCATATCCATGGTGGTTACATTCAGTTTGTAATCCACTGTATCGCCCCGCGTCACAATTACATCATTGAACCGGGCATATCCATTGACGCTATCGATCGGGGACACCTTCATATCCACATCGATGTCCCCCCGGATCTTCACGTCTTGTGATACCCAGTTCATCCCCCGGAGATCTGCACGATGAATTCTTCCATAGGCCATCACATCGGAAAGATTATTGAAATCAATTTTGGTATCAAGATCAAAAGCTACCTCTTCCTTATCCAGTGCCACATGACCTAAAAAGCTATTGTTTCCAAAGAATCCGTACAACCGGAGATCTCCGTAATCATATCCGTTCATCATGAAAGAATCCACCGTCACATTGAGATGCCCGCTGAGTTCCCGGATATTAAACTGACTTCCTTCTTCCAGTTCAATACGCATGGAAAGTGGTCCCAGCATCGGACTTTTTGTAAATTTTCCAATTTCAAATGACTGTAAAGAAAGTTGTCCGTTGTAGGTTTCCTGCCGCGTATCAATGGCAGCAGTCAGCTCAAGTCCGCCCAGGCTTGTTTGTCCCGCAGAATAGACAGACCAGGCCCCCCGATCCATTTTGGCATTCCCTTTTAAATTCACATAACGCAATGAATCCACCCCATCAGGAAAATCAATTTTTGGGAATTTATTTTTGATAAATCGAATCGGAATTTGCGCTTGTTGGATGTCAGCTCCAAAACTCCGGAGCTCTGCATCAAACATATCTTTCCAATGCCCCCTTCCCTGTACTTTGGCGCCACTGCTCTCGATCAGGAAACGCGAAAGCCGGAATTGACTCAATGTTCCGCTGCCGGTCAGATCTACCTGATAGGTGTCCTTCCGGTTGTCTCTGAAAAACTCGATTTCACTCAGCCCCGGAACGATTTCGAGAAGGTCCGCCATATACAATTTGCTTTGACGAAGCTCAACTTCGGAATGGACTTCATCCAATATAGACCTCAAATCGCTTACCTGATCATAATGAAGAGCAAAATCGCCTTTTACTTCAGACCTGAAATATTTCAATTCAAGATCCCGTACATCCAAAATATGATCCGTAAAGTTTATATCGTCAAAAGTCAGATGTGCAGATCTCATCGCATCGCCAAAATTGAGATCCACCGCAAATTCCTGCGCTTCTACATGGTTTGGCCCCGATCGTCCCCTGCCAAAAGTACCGGTTATATCATTGATGATCAATCCCTGCTGATACGAATCCGTCTGGGTATCAAAAGAATAAATCCTGACTTTCCCATCGTTGACCGCAAAATCATCCACATCGAGTTCCAGTTTCCAGAACAACGTATCTGCCGCAGGATCTGGCGGATCCAATCCATGATCATGCCGGAATGTTCGCAAAAACTCTTGCAGATAAGGGTTGTCATCTGCCAGGCGGCTTCCTCCATACACAGTTACTTCCGGCCGGTCGATGGTTACATTCTTCAGATAAAACTGATCCTTCAGATTACTGGACTGAACGTCTCCACGCAAGTGATCACTCATGACCATGACCTGAACCTGAGTAACTGTATCGCGAAAAGCAAAATCTACCTGCTTCACATCAACATGCGCTGGTAAAAAGTCAAAATAAAATCCTTCCTTTGCGGTTGTATCAGAAATATCGGGTGTATAATTCGCTAACAATCTGACTTTTACAGTTTCGGCCTGAAGGTTGGACAAACTAATTTCTTTTCGAAGCAATTTGGCAGGATGAACATCAAAAGCGACTTCGCCTTCCGATATATACGTCATACTGTCTATTTCTTTCGTAGACACTAAAAACTCCTTCAGATATAATTTATTGAAAGGTCTGAAACGGATTTCCTCCACCTGAACCAAGACTCCCCATTTATCGTAAGCCCATCCGGATGCCCAGTCGATAAACTTTTTCTGCATAAAAGGTGAGTAAAGCAGCACTGTAACAGCGAGAACAACCGCTAAAAAAAGGGCAAGGATCGATAATAGGATCCCTCTGAATATAACGCGATATTTAATTGTCGTCTCTGCCACTAATTATAACACCTGAACTTTATAATCATAAATCCTCAACAATATAATTCTTTTCACCCTCTTTATACTTTCCCCATATATGAATACACTCTACGGCTTCTCTCACATCATGCACTCTCAGTATACGAGCTCCTTTTATCAACGACAACATGTGAACCGCTGTTGTCCCATTGAGAGCTTCTTCTGCAGGCCGTCCGATTGTTTTTTGGATCATTCCCTTACGCGAAACACCGACCATAACCGGATACCGGAAAATGTCGAAAGCATCCAGGTAACGAAGCAGGCGATAATTATGTTTCAAAGTTTTTCCAAATCCAAATCCGGGATCCAGAATGATATCCGTGATCCCGTGTTCAATCGCTTTTTCGGTCTGTTCGGTAAAAAAATCGAAAATATCCGTGATCACATCTTCATATTCAGGCTGATCCTGCATATTTTCTGGTAATCCCTGCATATGCATCATCACAAAGGGGACATCATATTTTCCTACTACTTCCATCATATATTTGTCATAAGTACCCCCGGATATATCATTGATTATATCGGCTCCTCTTTCAAGCACTTGCCTTGCCGTATCAGCATGCAATGTATCAACCGAAATCAGCAGATCAGGGAATTGTCTCCGGATCAAATCAAAAAAAGGATCCAGCCGTTCCCATTCCTCTTCGGCCGAAATAATGGCAGCACCCGGACGACTGCTCATCACACCAATATCGATCAAACCGGCTCCCTCACTTACCATTTTCTCCACCTGATCTAAAACCGACCGCTCATTTTGCAACCTGGAATTCTTGTAAAATGAATCCGTGGTAATATTTATGATTCCCATCACTACGGGTGTATCGAGTGAAACAAGGCGACCATTGCAATTGATTGTTGTATAACTAACCATATCAAGATACAAAGGAAAATAAAAATTTCATATTTTTGGTTCTATGTTAAACAAAGAATATTGGGATGCCAAGTGGAGGCAGGGGAAATCAGGCTGGGATCTGGGTCATCCATCTCCCCCATTGATGCATTATATCCGGACATCCATCTCACCCGACAGCAGAATCCTTCTTCCGGGATCCGGCCGCGGATATGAGGCAGGCACTGCATTTCGGGAAGGTTTTTCACATGTGTACTACAACGATATCTCCCCCTATGCAGTGCAGGAGTTCCGTGAACTTTTTCCCGACTTTCCCGAAAATCAAATCCTTCTTCAGGATTTTTATTCCATTGAAGAAAAATTTGATTATTGTCTGGAGCAAACTTCATTTTGTGCCCAGCCTCCTTCACGCCGATCAGAATACCTTTACCGGATAAAAGAAATCCTACATCCGGACGGCGTTTATGCAGGGGTGTTTTTTAATGTTGAATTTCCATTTGAAGGGCCTCCTTTTGGCGGTACCCGGGAAGAATACGAAACTCTGTTTTCGAAGTACTTCAAAATTATAAAAATGGAAAAATGTTATAATTCGGTAAAACCTCGTATAGGATCAGAACTTTTCGTAATTTCCACGCCAAAATAAAAAAACTACTTGGTTTATGAGTCTCAAAATAAAGCGAGCCAAGCCCGGGACACTCATTGTAAGCGCTATTTTTGCATCCATTCTATTTTTCGGTATCAATCCCAGCGTATCCACTTTTAGTCTCTTCCCGGCTCTATCAAAAAAACAATTTTCAAAATCCTTCCTTCCGATCAAAACTCCTGAATATGCCTACGACAATATCGATCTATCTCAGTTTGAAGTAGTCGAGGGAGTGATTGAAAATGGAACGGTACTTTCAGAAATCTTCTCATCCCACCAGGTAAACCTATCGACTCTTCACCAGCTCCTTGACGCTGGTAAAGACGTATTTGATGTACGGTCACTAAGAGCAGGGAAAAACTATAAGTTTTTGAAAAACAGCAAAAGCGGAGAGCCGGCCTACTTTATCTATGAACCTGACAGGATCAATTATTATGTATTTGACCTTCAAAATGAAATCAATATTTCAAAAGGACAAAAACCGGTCGACACCCTGCACCATTCCTTTGCAGGACGGATCCGGTCTTCACTCTGGAATGCTTTTTCGGATTATGATATCGATCCTTCCCAGATCCCGGCTCTGACGGCCCGGATGGAAGATGCTCTTGCATGGTCTGTTGACTTTCACCACCTGCAGCCGGAAGATCATTTCAAATTGATCTACGATGAATATTTCGTAGATGGAGTATCGGTAGGGATCGGTGAAATGAAAGCCGCCTACTTCCACACTTCCAAAAAAGATTACTATGCCTTCAAATACAACAATGGAAAGTATGACGGCTATTTCAGTCAGGATGGAAGACCGATGAAAAGAGCATTCCTCAAAGCTCCTGTCAAATTTTCGAGGATTTCTTCAAGATATAATCCCAATCGGTTTCATCCGGTGTTGAAAACAAATCGGGCTCACCTGGGAACCGATTATGCGGCTCCTTACAATACTGAAATATATGCAACGGCAGATGGTGTGATTGAACGAATCGGAAGAACTTCCGGAAACGGAAATTTCATAAAGATAAAACATGATAAAACCTACTCAACCCAATATCTTCACATGAACAAATTTGCTGCTAACATGAAAAAAGGGGTTCATGTTAAGCAGGGGGAAGTCATCGGATATGTAGGTTCCACTGGTCTGGCCACAGGTCCTCATGTTTGTTACCGGTTTTGGAAAAATGGGAAACAGGTCGATCATCTCAGAGAAAATCTTCCGGAACCGGAACCTATGGATGAGTCGCTGATGCCCGAATTTAATAAGGTCAAAGAACAACTACAAAAACAACTTGATGCCATCGAAGAAGGTGTGCGGCTCCAATCGTAACACCCTCCGACAAATACAGAACTCTTCTGTGTCGTGCAGAGAAAGGTTCAGTTTTGGCCCGGGATATCTTGTGATTCTTCTGGGATATTTTGTCTGGCAGTATTGCACAAAACATTGACCGACATAATACATAGGATATTTTACTGATCTGTTACCTGAAAATAAAATCTAATTCATCCCTTCAAACAGGCTTCATATAATCCTTATTACAGGAAGGAATCCTTTATTTTTAGATACTTTCAGGGCAAGATAGTTATTTGATTCATCCATCCCCATTACATCAGGAAGCCCAAAAATCCAGGAGGATGAAGACAGATATTTCCGACTGATCCCTGGCTAAAAAAACTGAACGCATCCCCAGATCATAATACTCCGGTTCCATAAAAAACACTAATAAACCCTGGATATCCTCCAACATCTCTGCGATTCCATATATTCTCGAACATCTCCCACAGGTGAAACACAAATTTATAACAGACGGTTTGGAGGATTCATCTTTCATCAAATAAAAAAACCTCCGGCAGAAATCAATCTACCGGAGGTGAATCCAATTTTGTAAAATACTAAATCACCTATTCTATTAAAATCATTTTCCTTGTTGTAGTAAAGGATTTTGTATCCAGCTGATAGTAAAGGACACCCGTTGTATTCAGTTCTGAGCCCTTGATCTGAACTTCATTATAACCTAACGCGTATTCCCCTTCGATCTTCTTCAGCATTTTTCCGGTCACATCATAAATACTCAATGTTGCATCAGCTGCTTCCGGCAAATGAAAACCGATCTTTGTCTGCCCCGTAAAAGGGTTGGGGGTATTCTGATACAATGCAAAAGCAGCATCGTTCTCATCAAAACGCAAGCTTACATCTTTGAGTCCATCGGTACTATATGCTTCTACCGGAGTGACACGGCTATTGATGCTCAACGCATCCTGTAGCAGAACTCCGGCCTTCGCTTTCAGTACGATCGTGAACAATACCTCATCGGAAGAAAGATTCTGACTTTCTCCCTCACTCCAGCTTGTCGTGATAACACCCGGAGCGTAATGGTAATAATGGTTTTCAGTCACATTGAGAGCGCCCGGTTCGATGGATTCGATCTCTACCTGATCCGTCAGATAGGTCAAAGTATATTGCATACCCATGACATCTTTGAAATTATCTGATCTGACCGGTATTCTATAAGTCTCACCTGCACGAAGTCCTCTGGGCTCCGGAGATGTCATACGAAGAACTAATTCTCCTGTGAGATGCCGGTTACTTCTGATGATCTCTCCTGACTGATCTACATCACCAATCTTCACCCCGATCCAATCAACCGGCTTTTGTTCCGGTATTTTCGGGACCTCAAGGATTTCGTTTCTCGAATTTTTTTCGAAAAACCTCCAGCTTGTATTATTTGCAAATACACCATCCGGCCTCAATACAACCTTTCTCAATTCCAATAAATCAAACAAATCAATCTCTCCGTTTGCATTGACATCCGCAGCCACTCTTTGATAATAGTTCGTAAGTTTTTCCTTACCCAGAAGATGTCTCTGGATATGAATCAAATCCTGAGTTGAAATTCCTTCCGAGAACCCGGTATTTTTACCCGGGATGAGGCTTGCGCTGCTTCCTTTGCGAACGGATAATTGATAACTTCCATCCGACTGAGTGACAGTCGTGAGAGGGCTGCCGGATCCCAGAATCGCCTTTACTTCAACATCCTTCACCGCTTTCCCATAATCGGTCTCTACCTTTCCGTACACGAGTCCGGCAGAACCCGGTCCTTCAGTATCTACATTACAATCCGGATCAATCCGGGCGATTACTTTCTGGACGAATTCATACTCCCGCTCCGGAAGTTCTTCTGCACAACACCAGTCTATAGCTTTCCAGGTAATAACAAACTGTACCAGATCTGGATGATCTACCATTTTTTGAGGCTGAACTGTAAAACTGGTTGCTATAGAATTACACAGTTTTCCAAACAAATGATCTTTGAGTTTCAATTGGCCAATCGTATCCGGCATATAGTCCTTACTCAGATCCTGCGGCAGACAGACAGGGTTGTTCTTACCTCCCATGTTTCTGGGGATATCAAACATACTTTTCTGCATACTGCAAGAAGATTTTACATGGATCACCTGTCTTACTTCCCGCTTGACCTCTTCATGATCACCACATCCTCCCTCGATAAAGAATCGACGGATAATTCTTCCTTCTCCGCATTCATCAAAATCTACAATAACATCCTGATGATAGGTTCCGTAACAATTAATTCCAACGATTCCGTGTATGCCAATTTTATCAGTTGTGTCTTGGAAAGTAACTTTCTGCTTTTCTGTAGTCAAAACATCATTTCCATCTCTATCCAACTTCACGACCTCTTTTGAAATCACCTCTTCACGACAAGTGATATCATGATATACAAATCCTAAAGAATCGTCGGGTAAAAGATTGCCATTGATGTCGACCGGCCGTCCCTGGTTGTCTACCCATGTGGTAATATATTTTCCAAAAGCATCATCCAGCTGCCGATAAATACCGGTCGTATCCGAAGCACTTCCGCCATCACCATATTTTGCCGCCTGATCTACGATATCTTTGTAAAACACATTATATGCTTCACAGGTAACAGACAGATCAGGTAACTCTTTCACGAGAACCGCCGGACTTTTTTCCTGGAGATGAGTTTCGGTCACACCGATACTCCAGTTACAGCAATAGTCAACTACCAACAATTCTGTCGGAACAATCTTGCACGCATCCGAACAGGAAAAAGGAACATACTCTGCCCAACCTCCTCCCAGTTGAGCGATCTCGTATCCATAACCAGGAGTATCAAACAAGTTGTCAAATATCCTCTCCAGCTGACCAATATCAAACGAGTCATCTTCTCCCGTATCCCAATATTCCGAAAGATGTCGTGCCAGATCAAAAATCCAACCATGTACTACCTTTTCATTGCACTGATTTTTTCGTTGCCAGAGAGATTTAATCTGATCAAAATAATACTGTTCTACCTCACCTTTATTTAGCAATCCTGATAATGCATCGACATTATATTTGGAAGCAAAATCAGAAACACCAACTTTCCCTCCGTTTAGCGCGGTATTCGCATGAGTGGCATCCACTCCCAAATCGGTTAGAATATCTGCCCAGTTATCATACGATTTTGATTCATCCCAGCATAAAATCACACAAGCCGTATCCGATGCCCAATCCGAACGACGTGCCAGCATCAGATCGATGGCACAATTATCCCAACTCCCGTTGTCATACGTTTCCACTGCTGAAGCAAATTCGATCTTTTTCCCCACATTGACATTTACATTTCTGTTGGTGACCACTGTAGGTGGTACATCATCCACCACCTGAATATATTTATTCCAGGTGCTGGTATTGCATCCATCGGTAGCCGTATAAGTAATCTTGATGAGATCTGCATCACATCCGTTGAAATCGATGCGGATCGGATCTTCCAGATGAGAATAAGTGTATAATGTACAAATATCGCCCCCACCGATATTGATATAAGAGGTATCCGTCGGCTCCAAAGCTACTTTTTTCACCGTTCCATCATTATAGTGAACTACACCCTTCACTTGCGTGATTCCGCTGCAATTATCCGTCAAGTGAATATCCGGAACAAGAACATCTGAATTACAATCGTGGGTTCCAGTAGAATAAACGGTTGGATTGGCCATCTCCCATGCTTCGGCTCCGCCGTATTGCTCTCCATTTCGTATCGCTCGCTGGATCTCATCATGATCCCAGACGATTTCCTCTCCATCCATCACCCAACTACCGGAGTTAGGATAGCAGAATTCAAAAATCGGCGGTAAAGTATCAATTCTCTGCTGCAATGTGTTGAGAGTAATAATTACGCGATCGCAACATTCTTCATTATCTTGATAATCAACCACCAGGCAGGTATCTCCCACCGGCGCTTCCGGGTCTTCAAAATCATTCTCAATCTTGGCCCAGCAGGACTGCGTAATCGTAGTGACAGCACCTCGTTCTTTTGTACAATCCATCTTTGTTTCCCAGTCACTTCGCTCACGCGTAATCTGGATTCCGCACTTCGTCGCTTCAGATAAAGTAATCGTCATGCTCTCGCCCGTGCTGTATGCACTTGGTCCATCTGCTATAAGTCGTGGCACTGTCACCCTAACGCTACCTGCAGGGTCTCCGGCCGAGCCATGAACATCACAATAGGAAACACAGTCCCCGGGGCCATATATAGAAGGCCATCCACCAGAGAACCAATAAGGCGTATTGCCACTCCCATTATAAAACCACTCTTCTGTGACCGTTTCAAATGTACCATCTTCCGACAGCACCTCTGCACCAATGACAGGAAATAAATAATTCCAGAAAGTATAGCTGCCTCCACTGCAAGAGGAATAACCTCCAAAAGTGATGGCATCCAAAAACCCTTCATAGATTTGATTCAATATTCCATATCCTAACTGCTCGGGAGTAGCCGACCCCAATACACCGGAAATATAACTACCTGTAATGATGTCATTAATCGTCACAACGGTATTGTCCGGATTTTTCATAATCACTTTATTCAGGTAACTGTTGTACTTGGCTGTCCCCTGCTGACATGCATTATACAACCCTGCTTCGATTACATAGCCGGGTATATTATACACCACCGCTCCCAGTCCGGAATGAGGTTGCTCAAAATCTGCCAAACCCATAGGTTGCTTCCAAGAAGCATACTCATATTCATCCTCTCCTTTTGTCGGATGAGGTTTTAGATCGCAGTAGAGTTTTTCTTTTGCTGTTCCTTCAAATGCTCCCGGACCCAATTTGGGCAAACGCATCACAATAATCGTGTCCGTCATCACGGTTCGCTGTCCTTTCCGATCCACTACTTCCCAATGTCGTAAGATAACTTCTGCCGTATCGTTTGCACCACATGTTTTCACTTCTACCCAATCAGGCATCGCATGAGGTCCCTCAAAACTTCCTCCACACGGAGCTACAGCTTTCGGCCGGTGGGAAGAAGGGGAAGGAATGTTTCCGCAATAAACAACTTTTTTGTTATCCCCTACACTTAGGTCAGATGAAGAGGAGTCCCAGGCAGATGTAAGAATCACAGCGGGGGTTCCGTTGAGATCTACCTTCCCAAGACGACAATTTCCTTTCGAATTGCTCGCCGTATACTCAAGGGTTTGCCCCAAATATTCACATACCTTCCATTCATGGGCATCAGATATACTATTGAATTTAAATGATTTCAACTCTCCTCCCCATTGATTTTTCACAGATACAGTGACCGGAAAAGCTGTATTGTCCGCATTCGTCAGAAAATCGCTGACACTCACCTGGGCAATACCCAATTCATCAATCGCTGGCGAAAAATTGGAACAATTGGGAGATTGATTCTGAGCCTCCACATCCCATAGAATAAGTGAAAGAATAAAAGTAAAAAGTAAAAAACGGAAATTCATATCTCCTTCAGTTTTTGGGTGATTAATTAGGATTCTTTGATTGCATTACACTTTTTTCATATATGTGTAGATGCATTTCTTTTGTTTTTTGATAGAACTGCAATTTTTATGCCGAACTACCTTTTACACCCTTTTTCATATGTTAATTATCCGTAATTTCATTGATCGAAGAATTGATTCACAGGGTTAGCGGATTATCTTATCGAGAAAAAAGGATCCCAATAAAAAAAGCGCTTTCGGTGACTATTGCCTCCAAAAGCGCTTTAATTTGACGCCTATTACAACTATTCGTTACATAAAATCATTGATATCATTCGATCACAACCATCTTCTTCGTCGCGGTATAGGTTTTCGTATCCAACTGATAGTACAACACTCCTGTCGCATTCAGATCAGATCCTGCCAGCTTCACTTCGTTGTAGCCTTGGTTGAACTCACCCTCTACAACTTTCAGCATCTTACCTGTTACGTCATAAACGCTCAGGGTTGCCTTCGTAGCTTCCGGCAAGTGGAATCCAATCGTCGTCTCGCCTGCGTACGGGTTTGGAGTGTTCTGATACAGAGCAAATCCGTCTTCACCTGCTCCGTCGAATCGCAGACTTACGTCTTTCAATCCGTCAGCA
>Ga0209487_1002539_pt1 | contig 14816 bp, 10 predicted proteins | sample Poulit2012_FD_187524 | JGI IMG/M metagenome (GOLD analysis project Ga0209487, IMG submission 187524) | Agricultural soil microbial communities from Georgia to study Nitrogen management - Poultry litter 2012 (SPAdes) (version 2) | ecosystem: Environmental > Terrestrial > Soil > Agricultural land... | reverse complement strand
GCGCAGACTGTGTGCTCGGCGGCATCCTCCGGCAAGACAAACGTAAAGTGCAGTTCAGATGCAATTTTAGAGATGAGTTCATTGAGCTCATTGGTTAAAGACACTGCCCATTCGCGGTCCTCATCCGAGATGAAACCCGCGTCTGGGCAGTCGCCGTTTTCTGTAATCAACGGCAAATACCCGGTGACGAATACATCTGCCCCAGGTGCCTTGTTTCGGATGCTGCTATAGGTGTGATCGAGCATTTCCGGGGTGGGGCCAAAAAGCTCAGTGCTGTCGGGAAACTTCGATGCGCAATCCGATTCAGTCCCGGCAGCCGTGGCTTCCTGGAAACAGCGGGCAATGTCTGGAAATCCAATGTCATTGCCGCCGATGGAAATGGTCACCAAATCTGTATCTTCGGTGAGCGAATCTACCTGCGCCGAAATGAAACCTTCATCGTCGGTGCGCACCGAAGTAATGTCATGGGTGACAGCGCTTGCGCACGTGGCATCCACGAATTCTTTAATGCGATCATCACCTGCAAGCACCGCCGGATAATTATCACCGGAGCGGAAACACTCGGCGGGGCCAGTTACTTGTGCGTCCCGCGAGCCCATCGCTGCATAAGAATCCCCAAGCGCCACATACTGCCGGTAGATGGTTGGTTCATCTGCCTGTTCCTGCGTTGTCTCGGGCGCGCTAATTTCGCTGGTGTCATCGGCGCTCGTACAAGACGTCAATGTTGATGCGGCGGCGATGGTGATAAGAGCAGGGATCCCGAGAAGCTTCTTCATGGTGTTCCACCCTAGCCAAATGAAAACCTTGCCCGTGGGGGAGAAAGGTTTAAAATTCAGTACTTTTGATTTTTATTCCATAGCCGCTGAGCAGTCGCTTTCTGCCCGAAACGAAAATAAGTGCTTGTAGGGTTTGAAAGTACGTGGTAGAGATAAGGAGTCCATGCGGGTGCCACTGACAGTGGCTGAGATCGGGCTAAAAAGTCCGAGACCGTCGAACCTGATCCGGTTAATACCGGCGTAGGAAATAGGAGACTTCATTGTCTGATCGTAATGTAAATTTGTCGACCCCTTTAGCTGGAAACTATGAGGCTCAGGGTGCGCAGACATCCGAACAACATCCAGCTCACAGCCTGTCTTGGTTCGAAGATGTTGAACACGGAATCAGAGTCCCGGTAACCGCAATTTCGCAAGCTGATTCCCCAGATGGCACGCCGAATGAACCGTTGAAGGTCTACCGAACCATGGGTCCTGGCAGCGTTCCGGAACAAGGCCTTGCGCCTTGGCGCGCTGAGTGGATTGCCGCACGTGGTGACACGGAAACCTATGAAGCTCGTGGTGCACGCCTCGAAGATGATGGCCGCACCGCTGTACGCCGTGGCGCGCCGTCCCAGCAGTGGCAGGGAAGCAAGCCGGTGCCCCTGCGCGCGAAATCCGGCAAGCGGGTCACACAGATGCACTACGCACGCCGCGGTGAGATAACCCCTGAAATGCGTTATGTGGCACTGCGCGAAAACGTTGACGTCGAGCTTGTACGCAGCGAGGTCGCCGCGGACCGGGCGATCATCCCTGCGAATATCAACCATCCCGAATCGGAGCTGATGATCATCGGTAAGCAATTTTTGGTGAAGATCAACGCCAATATCGGCAACTCTGCCGTTACCAGTTCCATCGACGAAGAAGTCGCCAAGCTCGAATGGGCGTCGAAGTGGGGCGCGGATACCCTGATGGATTTGTCGACCGGAAATGACATTCACACCACGCGCGAGTGGATTTTACGCAATTCACCAGTGGTAGCTCTTCTCCGCACACACGGAGGTATTTCCTTGGCCAGCGAGTGGGTCGACTCTATGGGCGGCTCTTCTCCGCACACGCGGAGGTATTTGCGGGCAACCCCAGAACGCGGAGGTATTTCTTTGAAAGACCAAGACTGTTCCTCTGAACCTACCCTGAAAGTAGGCAGTGGCGAAGCTGGCGCCTAAAGTAGCTCCCTGTGTTAACAGTCGCAGCAGTCATTGTCGTAGCCATCCTCATCGGCGCTTTCTTCCAGCGCATTACGGGCCTTGGGGTGGGGCTGGTTGGTGGTCCGGTTCTATCTATCTTGCTGGGGCCGGTTGCTGGCATCACCATGGTTAACGGGCTATCCATTATCAATGCAGTTAACAATGCGTGGGCAGTGCGTAAGCAGACGGACTGGCGCAAGTTCCGCCTCATTTCGGGAGCACTGGTGGCGGGATCGCTGCCTGCAGTAGCTGTGATTTTCTTTCTCGAAGGTCCGTGGCTGCTCATAGCTATCGGTGCCTTTGTGCTCGTGGCGCTGGGCATCTCTCTTTTTCCGGCCGATAAATTTAACGTGTCGCCGGATGCCAAAGGCCCACTTTTGGCATTCGGTGCAGTCGGTGGATTTATGTCAACCATCGCGGGTATTGCAGGACCCTCTCTTACGGTGTATTCGCGGATTACTGGATGGGACTATCGGGAATTCGTGGCGACGCTGCATCCCGTTCTGGTTGTTGCGAATACCGTTTCTTTCCTGTTGAAGCTCGTCTTACTTGGCGGGGTCGATTTCACCGGTACTCCGCTGTGGCTGTGGGTGCTTGCCGTTGCGATGCTTTTTGTGGGCGCCTGGCTCGGCGACCGCGTGAGCGCGCGGATTTCCACCTCGATGGCGCGCTCTCTTGCTACTGCCTTGGCGGCCGCAGGAGCGGGCGCCGTATTGATTCGTGGGCTTATGCAGTTAGTGTAGGCTTCAGAGTTTTCCCAGGAGCAGCGCTGCGATGCTAAGTGAGATTGGTTCTCCATTACTCAACAGCCCATAGATAGGTACGCTGAGTAAAATCGGCGCGGCGAGATATGATGCTGGGGGTACCTCGCCAGCAAGCCCTACGCAAAGCATCACGATCTGCTTAGTCCGGTCGATGCTGCCGGACCAAGCCTCTGTGCAGCGGAGCGCTACGACCCTGAAAGGGCTGCGAGCGAGCCACTGAAGGTAGCGCGTGACGATGTTGAAGGCACTGCGGATATCTTCCGCTTTTCCGCGGGAAGTAAGGGAAGCGCTGTCGCGTTACGAAAAGTTCGCTATGGTTGCCTTGACCGGCAGTGTCGGCAGTGACGGAGGCTGTCAGCGGCACATTAAAGCGCGTGCATCTGGAACTCGGGACAGGAGTGTGGTGCGGTTGCCCGCATCTTGGTGGATGCAGAAGTAGAATCTCAGCTGGTAGATAAATTAGTCAAGCAGATTAGCGCGCTGATGGTTGGGAACCCGACTGAAGGCGAGCACATCGAGCAGGGATTCTTGTCGTTTGCACAGCAAGAGACCGCAGACCGTGACGGCTTTTACATCGCGCCAACTGTTCTTACTAATGTCCTGCTAGACACCGAAGCAGCACAGGAAGAAATCTTCGAATCCGAAGACGAAGCGATCAACCGCGCGAATCAAACCCCGCATGGTTTGAGTGCGTCGGTATGAGCCATTGATGCAGCGCGCTCTATCATGTATCACGCAAGATCGTTGTAGGTACCGTATGAGTCAATTCCTACCTCGTGCTGGCCAATGAGGCTCACATTCGGATTAACCACGCCCGTCATGCACGCAAGTGCGTGCTTAACGGAAGCGCAACGTATGAGGTAGTCAAACGCACAAAGGTCTGGCCTAGAGGTTTTCCTCGGACCAGATCTTCGCTATTAAATAAGCACAATTAGCGCCCTACTAGCGTGGTTTCAAAGTTATGCATATCGGGGCGGTAGCAGTGATTGCCTAATTCGATGACCTGCCCGGAATTGTCCAGGGCTACACGTTCAACGGTGAGCAGCGGGCCGCCGTCATCGACATGCAGCAGGCGGCTTTCATCACCAACCGCGCGCCGGGCGCCAATCTTTTGATTCGCAATCTTTAAATCCACACCGCGGCGGCGCAGTGCATCGTACATGCCGCCGTCTTCTAGCTCTTCGCGGGTGATGTCATTAAAGGCTGGGGGAATGTGGTTTTCCAAAATCGCCACGGGAGTATCACCAGCAGAGCGGATGCGGCGAATGAACAGAACCTCATCACCAACAGAGACACCAAGCTTTTCGGCGATGGTGGAATTCGCCGCCAGCAGACGGTGCTCTAAGACTTCGGTCTTTGGATCCAGGTTGGCGTTTTTCAAGTCATTGTAAAAAGACGTCAGCTCTACCGGACGCGTCACGTGGCTTTGGACCACCTGCGTGCCTACGCCACGACGGCGCACCAGCAAACCTTTGTCAACCACTTCCTGGATGGCGCGACGCACGGTAGGACGGGAGACGCTGAGGCGCTTGGCTAAAGAAATCTCGTTTTCTAAGCGCGTGCCGGGAGGTAAAACGCCATCGCGAATTCCATCTTCCAGGCATTGTGCTACCTGGAAGTAAAGCGGGACCGGGCTGTTGCGGTCTAGGTCTTTAAAAAGTTCGGCGGGCCAGACCGGTGCGCTGGATGTCATGGGGCTTCCTTCTCTGCTCGTCTACCTTTTCGCATGCATTACGTTAGGACAATTGAACAATATTACTTTGACGGTGATTTGTCCAGAGCTTTTCAGGCTCCAAGCCTGGGAAGAATTCACCCATCAGTTGGTTCATCTTGCGGTTTGTAAAACGCCGGGAACACCCAGCGTACAAACTCGTGCTGGTTCTGAGCTGCAAATATGGGTTTTTCAATTTGCAAGCTATCTTTGTTAGCTATTTTAAGGATTAATACAGCCATTTGAGCGGTGTAAATGCGTTGTTCAAGGCCAGTGTTGCCGCTACCAGGAAAAGGCTTTGCCCTATTTGTTAGGTGATATTGTCAAGTCCTTTGAAGTCCAAATACCTGAATGGTCTAACAAAGTTCTTTAGACCGTGTAGCGGAGGAGCGGCTTCCTATTTGGCCGCACGCCGATAGAAAAATGAATCAGATACGTGCGGCGATGGCCTCAGCGAGAACCAAGTCTTCCCACGGCATGCCGGTGAATTTGAAAACCACTGGGGCGCTGCGGTGAAGCTCAACCTCGCCGCGCACAACGTCGGCGAAGCTTACGAGGGATTCTTTGTCGAGATTGCCTTCGTTAACGGCCTGGATGATATCGCCAGCTTCGCGAAATGCTGCGGCTTCTTCTTCCATAATGACCTGCGCACGCGCTAGGAGCGCGCCGGGGAGCTCGCGGGCATCGGGGGAGTGTGAGCCTACAGCGACAACTACGGCGTCATTGCGAACTTCTGCATCGTCGATGACTGGCTGCGGGGAGGTAGTGGTAGTGATGATTAATTCTGCGTTGCAGATAGCTTCGTGGGCAGGGTCGCTTCCCGCTTGTAGCCAGTTGTCTAAGTCAGCGGGCTGTGTGCGGCTGATGAACGTGATTTTTGTATCGCGGATACCTTCGCATACTGATTCCACGGTTCTAGCGTGTGCACGGCCCTGGGCTCCTACTCCGACAATGACCACATCGAGTGGCTGTGAAGAAGTAGTAAGTAAGTGAGATACCCCTGCGAGCGACACAGCCGGTGTGCGTAGGTTAGTCAGAGCAACGCCGTCGATGGTAGCGGTGGGTTGCAATGTGGAGCCATCGAAAAGCACATAAATGCCGTTGACACTAGGAATGCTTGGGTCTGCTGTCTTACCGGGGATGGAAATAAGCTTGATACCAAAGCCTGTCGGCGAATTAGAAGGCATCAATAGAAAGTCACCGTTGGTGATTTCTGCTCGGCTGCGTTCCAAATCTGTCGACGGATCAAAACCCTGCTGCAGGTATTCGCGCAGCGCCAAGACTGCCTGTTTGGGGCTTAAAGTCTTTTCAACCTGGTGGGAATCAATGTGAATCAGCGTCATTGTCGGAGCCTTCCATTGGTGGATAATTGAATTCCACCTTATTAGACCCAAGCTGCTGACGGGCGGGATTTAGGCAAAGTGAGCTTTTCGTGCTCTGTATCTTTCCGACGGGATATCCACGCCGGAATCTAATAGCCACTGATAAATAGAACCTGAATCAGAGTCGAACGTTCAATCTGCTGGCCTACTTCCAGTGGGTAATTCGGCCGCTCCACCATGACTTTTTCGCCATCCATCAGCCGTAGGCGGTACACGGAAACAATCGGAGTGTCTTCAGACCGAAGCTCATCTTGGCAATTATTTTCCTGGTGATTTCCGGACTCGGCGCAGTCGTAGGAACCGAGGCGCTGTCTTTAGGGGCAGTGGGGCTGATATCTAAACTTGTTACCGAGCTTCACCACCGACTCTGTTGCCAGGAATTGAGGGCATGGGCAAGCAATTACGCTTACAGGGTTTCAAAATCGGCCTGACCACGGGTTCGCGCGTGAAATCGTGGATATCATCTTGGGCGCAATGGGCTGTCCCGAACCATTCCTTATCCACAAAGTCATGGGTAAAGCAGGTATTCCTGAATCAGCAGAGGTTATCAGCACTGGGGATACCAGCCGTGGCGTACTCACCGGGCATTTGAATGAGGAGTAGTTCAAGGCTACTAACGCAGATTACGTCCCTGATCCCGCATTCTCTATCGGCTCCATGATCAACAAATGAGTAAGCCCTTCAACCCTGATTTAACTGTGGGCCGGCGCGTGGCCGTTGTCCGGTGCCTTCGCAACACATTTTGTTCTACGTTCTAAAGAGCCCGTAGCAAAGCTACCCAAAGCCCTCTCGGACTCAGTTGCCTCCGTCGCCTCTTGCGCTGGCGCAACCGTGATGGCCGCGGTTGAGGCTGGCGGTGATCTAGCCGGAAGGCGCGTTCTGGTTGTCGGCATGGGCATGCAAGGTATGATTGCATGTGATGTTGCTGCTTAAGCAGGCGCGAAAGAAGTTTATGCCTCGGATCCGAGGTCGGAGCGCCGCGCGTGGGCAAAAGCAATCGGAGGAGTCACTGCTTCGGTCCATCTGAAGGATCAAAGCCTGGGGGCAGCATCGATGACGTCTTCGGCTTCTTGCGAATTAATTCCGGTGTCATGGTCGCTGTCAATTCACTCGATATTGGTGAGCATGCCGTGATTACTGGAAGCGTTGCTGACAGCGAGAATGTCGGATTTAATCCAGAAACTCTGGTCCGAAACTGGCATTTGCGACAGGCAATCAAATTTCTTAGCCACAGCAACATCTTCTGGGATGACGTTATCTCGTAAGCGGTAAAACTGGAAGAAATCCCCGAAACCGTCGGCTATTTTATGAGCGGCGGTTTCGGGGACAAAATTTACGCCCGTTATCTTCGGATAGCGGTGTCAATTACCAGTAACTAACTTCTGGGTGCTGAATCTTCCCCGACCTGGCGATTTTCTTCCGGATCGTCCTGGTCACCCCATTTTCCGGTCTCATAATCAAAGTCGATTTCGTTGCCGTCTTCGTCTGTCCGTTGATACCACTCGGTGAGTTCCTCAGATTGGGAATCAAACTTTGAACCTGCACCACGGCCCTCTGGAGCTGGGGAGACAGAGAATTCGAAATCGTCTCCATGTTCTTCTAGACCTCTGACCACAGCATTTCGAACAGCGTTGCTTGCGTAGTTGCGGCGAATAGCTGCGGGATCTGTATGAAGATCCTTAATGAAGCCGATAGTCATGAAAATCAGAACAACCGAGAACGGCAATGCAATGAGGATGGTGAGGTTCTGAAGGGCTGTTAGCGTAGTTGAACCACCAGCTAAGAGCATGACGATGGCGATACCGACCATGCACAGTCCCCAGAAAACAACCACGAGCTTATTTGGAGCGGGATTACCGCGAGAAGACATGGTTCCCATGACCAAGGAAGCAGAGTCCGCGGAAGTTACAAAGAAGATGCTGAGAACTATCACCAGAATTATCGGGGTGATTGAGTTCAAAGGCAGTTGGTCAAACAATGCGAAGAGGACTTGCTCGTTGTCTGCCGTGCCATCAAACAGTGCAAGGCCCTCGTTATGGAAATTGATTGCAGCCCCACCGAAAATAGTGAAAGCTAGAATCAAAATAACCGTAGGTGCCGCAATCGTGGCCAGTGCGAATTCACGGATGGATCGACCCCGAGAGATACGGGCAATGAACATGCCCACAAACGGTGTCCAGGCAATCCACCAAGCCCAGTAGAACGCTGTCCATCCGCCTTGAAAGTCCAGAGTTTCTTGTCCCCACGACAAAGATTTACCCATCATTGGGATGTATTCATCGATGTATGTGGCCATTCCCGATGGAATGAGGTTGAGCAGGAAGAGGCTTGGCCCGAAGATGAAGACGAAAGCGACTAGCCCCAGGGTAAGACTGATGTTGATATTAGAGAGATAACGGATTCCTCGGGCAACTCCGGAGACAGCGCTGATGATAAATGCTGCACCGAGGACACCGATGATTATGATGACAACGTTATTCGCGAGTTCACCAGCGCCGGAAATGATCTGAACGCCGCGAGTAATTTGCAACGCCGAAAGTCCCAATGTTGCTGCGGTGCCGAACAGAGTAGCAATGATGGCCATCATATCGATGATCCGTCCGACAATTTTTTGATGAGGATCCGAACCTATTAAAGACCTGAAAGTCGAGCTCATTAGCGACGGGCGGCCGCGCCGAAATGTGGAATATGCAAGTGCTCCGCCAACGAGGGCGTACAGTCCCCAAATTGCAAGACCCCAGTGAAAGTGTGACTGAGCCAGAGCCTGGTGCAAAGCTTCTGGAGTTGCTGGTTCCGCAGTGTGAGGCGGCGGTGATAGGAAGTACGCCAAAGGCTCGGAGGGGCCAAAGAAGAAGATGCCTACGCCGATACCCGCGCCGAACATCATAGCTATCCACGAGAATCGGGAGAATTCAGGCTTTTCGTCATCCTTGCCAAGTGGAATATTTCCAAACCGTGAGAATGCAAGGTAGAGCATTACGAACAGGCCCAAGCCCATAACTAGATTGAGTAGCCAAGCGACATTGTTCATAGCCCAGGCGTAGGCAGTTGAAGATACTGAGGCGACTGACTCGGGACTCGAAATTCCCCATGCGATGAAAGCGACAATGAAGATCGCTGTTACGGAGAAAACAATCTTGTCAATTCCAAAAGTGTTCCTTTGCTCTTCGACGCTGATACCCGGCACGAGACCAGGGTGAAGGTCGTGCGGGTAAAGGCCGAGTACAGCAGAACTGCGCTTTTTTAAAAGGTTATCGGTTGACGAGCGTTCTTCAGGTTCTTCCTGATTCGCACTATCGTTGAATGTAGTAGACAAAGTTACTCCTTTGTACCTGTTTGGTTGATTGCATCGTTTCCGGTCATCCGGAGATCCACCACGTTGATGCAGGCGTGATGGTGAAGGTTGATTAATTAGGCTTAGTCCAGTGGATAGAAATCTAGACTGTCGAAGAATTTTCCTGCCTCATAGATCAGGTGCTCCGTTTAACTCGCCTCGGCGGACAGAACACGACCGTTGACCACAATGTGATTCAGGGCTTGGAATCGCTCCTTGATTTCGACTTCGATTGAGGCGGCGGAATTGTTAAACATTGGTGAACCATGCTGACCCTCATGCCAATTTAATCGTGCGAACTTGCATTTTCCGCGTGAGGCAAAGGCTCGGAGGGGTTCACGTTGGTCTCGGGAACGATGTTAATGCCCATGTACTTTGAACGGAAAAGTGAGGGGTAGATTGAGGAAGTATTCTAGGCACAAACTGGAACAAGTCGTGGTTTTGCAGTGCCCGTGTCATTTAAGTCTATGCTACGACCACGAGGCGCTTCTTGTTCATCCTAGGTGGTGGCGACGGGTGTGCCCGTGATGAACTGTCGGTTGAACACCTTGAGAGCTTCGCGAGATGGCTCACCAGAAAAAGTTTTATTGATGGTCTTCACATCACGGTTTTTAAACGCGTATGCCAGAGAATTTAGACCGAGATCTGAGAGCAAAGAGCGCTCTTTTCAGGTAATGCGGCTTGTAGAATCGTCGCCAGTGGATGTGGTGAATGGTCAAGTCCATTTGAGTGGTGTTTCTCCCTTTAGGAACTCACAACGAACATCATTTCCTATGGACAAGACATCCAAGCTAAAAGGGTGACTACTATTCGGGGCAATCACACTTAAGAAATCTAAAATCTCTTATGCAACAGTACGGCCGTCAACAAAGACCTTCTTGGGCATAGGCCTATGCAAAGCCCATTCAAACTGGATGGGCTTTTCGCCTCTGTGGGAGACATAGTCAATCTTGCCCAGGAAAGCATAGGCAGCTGCTGTACCCACCTCATTGTCACTGTGGAACCGCGTCGCCATGACAATGCTATTTCCGCGCTCTTTGTGGTGGATGTAGCGCTGACCAGACGGACTTGCCAGCGTGGTGCGGTTTTGAGATTCCCAATGCAAAAGCTCCGGCGAGATCGGATAGTCGCGGTAGTCGGTGGCAGCACTTGTGCCTGCTCGCTTTTTAAAAGTCACGAGGAAAAGGTCAGTGCGCAGCTTTTCGATGTATCGTACGCCCTCGCGCGGCAATGAAATCATGTCTTTCAAAGGTTTGTCTTCTAAAGCACCGATGAGCTCCGCCAAGGAGTAATCCGCATGAGACTGCAAGATACTTACCCCAGAAGCCTGCGGAATAACGCGGGAAGCACTAATGCCGTATTCCATAATCTGGCGTAGTTCTTCGCGCACGGCAGGGAAGCGGCGCAGGAGATTCACGGCATCGGCGAAGCCTGCCGGAAGAAGATTTTGCGGTTGGTTCGCCCAGAAAGACAGCACGAGCATCCGCGCATAGGAGCGCAGTTCTTCATCGAATGAATCAGGGTCAGGTCCTACCGGATCTAATACACGCAAGTAGTTCTCTGCCCGCGCGCGGTCGTTGATGTGCAGCATGGTGCGCAGCCTTTTCAGCAGAAACTCTTCCGTAGTGCGGTCTTGTTCTGGAACTGGAACAAACGCTTCGGGGGCATCGATATTTTCTGTCTCGCGCACCAGCCGTGTCCAGGAATATTGATTGGAGCTGCGGGTTTTATATAGGTCTGAAATTGGGATGCCGGACTCGGCGAGAAACTCTGAGAGATCCGTGGTGTTAATATCCGCTGCCAGTGCTTTGATTTTCTTCAAAGAACTGCTGGCGGCATTGCGGATATTTTTCAATACCTGTTCTTGGGTTACGCGGTCCAAGCTGATGTTGGACCCAGCAGGCATGGAGCGAAAGCCTGCTTCGATTTCCTGGATGAGGTGAGTGCCACGCTTTTTGGTGAGTGCTTGGTAGCGCTCGGTGAAATCGAATTGGTTATTTTGCTGGCCGATGAAATCTAAAACCACGCAGGCATCTTTGCCGTGGGAAAGCCTCAACCCACGGCCGAGCTGTTGGACAAATAGTACCGGCGATTGCGAAGGACGCAGCAGCAACAAGGTGTTGAGCTCAGGGATATCCACGCCTTCGTTGAAAAGATCGACGGAGAAGATCGCCTTGATGACCCCGCTGCGCAAATCCGCGATGGCCTGTTGGCGCTGCGGTAGGGAAGTACCGCCGTGGACGGCGCGAGCAGGTAGCCCAAAAGTATTAAATTGTGCGGCCATGTATTCGGCATGCGCGATGGAAACACAAAAGCCCAAGGCTTTGAGCTGCGAGATATCTAAAACGCGCTTTTGAATCTCGTTGATAATAAATTTGGTGCGCTTTTCACCGGCGTGCACATAAAGATCGCTCAGCTCCGCGGTGTCGTATGCCTTCTGCGTACGATTCCACGTCAGACCGCTAAGGTCCGTGCCATCGGCGATGCCGTAGTAGTGCATCGGCGTAAGTAACTGCAGGTGCAAAGCATCCCACAGGCGCAGCTCGTGGGCTACGCGGTAATCAAAGAATTTCTGCACATTCTCGCCATCGGACCGCTCCGGGGTAGCGGTTAAGCCGAGCAGTTCTTTAGGCTCAAGATGATCTAATAGACGCCGGTAGGTCGCAGCTTCAGCGTGGTGGAACTCATCGATCACGACAAAATCAAAGTGCTTCGCTGGTAATCTATCCAGCACCGACTGCTTGAGCGATTGCACGCTGGCGAAAACAAAGTCCCACTCGTGTGGACGCTGACCGCCCACAAAGAGCTCACCGAAGCCAGGATCGGATAAAACTTCGCGGTACGTTCTTTGCGCCTGCTTCAAAATCCTTTCCTGGTGCGCGACAAAGAGCAGCCGCGGGCGACGTCCCAGTCCTTCGCTGAAATTACGATAATCCAGCGCCGCCACCACGGTCTTACCCGTACCTGTGGCCGCTACCAGTAGATTGCGGTGCCGGTCTTTGACATTGCGCTCTGCATCGAGTGCTTCGAGCATTTCCTGTTGGTATGGATAAGGCTCCACGCGCAGCCCGGATAGTTCTAAACGTTCGTTTTCGCGACCGCCGCCACGTGCTTCGACAAGGCTTTTGTCTAAACATGCGAAATCACGTGCAGGTTGAAATTCCACGAAGTGGTTATCGTGCCAGTATGACTCGAAGGTCTTGATGAACTTGTCGATGATTTCCGGGGTCGCAGGACTAGAGCCGCGTACATTCCACTCCCAGCCATCAATCAAGGCTGATCGCGAGAGGTTGGAGCTGCCGATAAAAGCAGTATCGAAACCAGAATTGCGACGAAACAGCCAGGCTTTGGCGTGTAGCCGCGTGCTTCTGTGCTCGTAGCTAACACGAACCTTCGCGCCATAACGTTCAACCAGTGCTTTTACCGCAGCTGCTTCGGTAGCGCCGCAGTAGGTAGATGTAATCACCCGCAGAGGAATCCCATGGTCGCGTAAAAATTCAAGCTGGTCATTGAGCACCGAGATGCCGGAATTTTTCACAAATGCGCACAGCAGATCCACCGAATCAGCGGTTTTAATCTCCCGAGCTAACTCCGTAGACAGGTTGGTATCGCCAATGGCGTTAGTAAACAAGGCGCTGGAGTGGAAAGGAACCTCGGGCAGGGCGGGGGCTGCAGCTAACTCGGTATCGAAGATGGCATAGAGCAGCTCTTCAGAATCAATGACCTCATCGTTGCCCAAAACCTTGGTGATGGAATTGATAAGCGCTAGCCGCTCCGCTGGGCTACCCAGCTCACCAAGGCGCCTTTCTAAAACGCGTGAGATACCCCGCGACACGGCAACTTGGTAGCGGTGCGCGTTAACTTCATCGTGTTCATCGATAAGCCGAATGCCAGCAGTTGGATGAGCGCTCTTCGTGCGCTCTAACCTCTCGCGAACCCGCGCGGTAACTGGGGTTTCATAAACGCCGAAAGGCAAGACGGAATCATCATGGTTGCTGCTCATAGACGATCCACCACCATGTTCACCGCGGGGATATCGGCTGGTGCCCACTGCAAGGATAGGGCTTCTTCTTTTCTCACCCACCGGGTTTCATCGTGGTCTAGCAGCTGCGGAGTGCCGTCGAGGATCTCGCAGTAGTAGGTGGTTAATTCAATGGTGGCAAAGTCATACTCGTGCGTTGTGGTGGTGATTTTTTCGCCCACATGCGCGCGAAGAGATAATTCTTCGGAAATCTCCCGGGCAAGAGCTTGCTTAGCGCTCTCGCCAGCTTCGATCTTGCCGCCGGGAAATTCCCAGTACCCAGCCAAAGATGTGCCGGGGGCTTTGCGGCAGGCCAGCACCTTGCTTTCACGGCAAAAGACGGCGGCCACAACGCGAATGACTTTACTCATTCCTCCATTATGGACCACCGCCTGGAGTTTGCTGTGATTGAAAGTGCTCTAGAAGGGCACCCCGCAGCGGAAGATGACATTGGCAAAAGGCGTGGTATCGCCGGTGCGAATGATCAGCTTGGCACCTGTAAGCGATGCTTTGAGCTCTTCATGGCTGATATAGGTCACGGCGGTATCAGCCAGCTTGCCGGTTTCTTGCACCAAAGAGACAAACTCCGCAGGGCTTTCCGATGCCACCGTAGCACCCTCCACGACTAACTCCGCCATGACCGCGCGCATGACATCGTCCATGGAAGGCAGGCCAAAGGTGATGCTCAAATCGACGACCGCGACATCTTCTGGCAAGGGCAGACCAGCATCGGCGAAGACTAGCGCGTCAGTGTGTCCCAGATGGGAGAGTGCTTCATTAAGCTGCGGGTTTAAAAGACCGCGTTTAAGCATCTGTCACCTCTCCTAAAACATCTGCCGGCTTGGGATAGGAGGCTTGCGCACCATTGCTGAGCGTGGAAGTAGCACCCACGCGTGCGGCAAAAGTTGCTGCTTGTACGAGGTCGTCGCCTTCTAACAAGCGCGCACACAGCGCACCTGCGAAAGCATCACCCGCGCCAGTGGTGTCCACGGCTGTGACCTTCGGCGTCGGAATATCGATGAGTTCATTATCAGCTGCTACCAGTGCACCTTGGGCGCCGAGGGTGAGAACAACGGAGTTAAAGCCGGCATCGACAAGCGCTTGTGCGAGATCCTTTGGCGCATCCGATGCAGCCTGTACTCCCAGCTGGTCCAAGATAAGGCCTGCTTCGTGCTCATTGGCTAGCAGCGGGTCGGCTGCGAGCAAGGCATTTTTATCCACCTCAATAACGGGCGCGAGGTTGACAATAACCCGGCCTTTGGTGGCTGCGACGGCAGCGACGAAACCATCGGCAGGGATTTCGCCCTGCAACAGCACGAACTCGGCTTGCGCAATCGTAGCGCTGCGCTCGGCAACGAAGTGAGAATCGACATGCGCATTCGCGCCGGGGATAACCACGATGGTGTTCTCCCCATCATCCGAAACAGTAATGATGGCAAGCCCGGTGGTGTCATCGACTTCTGCGACCTGCGAAAGATCCACGCCGGAATCGCGCAGGTGCTTCAGCGCTGGTTCGACATAAGGATCTTTGCCCACGGCGCCGACGAAGGACACATTCGCGCCCAGGTAAGCCGCAGCCACTGCCTGGTTTGCGCCCTTGCCGCC
>Ga0209487_1002538_pt1 | contig 14816 bp, 13 predicted proteins | sample Poulit2012_FD_187524 | JGI IMG/M metagenome (GOLD analysis project Ga0209487, IMG submission 187524) | Agricultural soil microbial communities from Georgia to study Nitrogen management - Poultry litter 2012 (SPAdes) (version 2) | ecosystem: Environmental > Terrestrial > Soil > Agricultural land... | reverse complement strand
ATGATAAAACCATCTATCACGTAGGGGACACTTCTTTATTTTCTGATTTAAAAATGATCGGCGAAATGAATAATATTGACTTAGCTTTCGTACCGATTGGAGATAATTTCACAATGGGACCTGAAGACGCACTCATTGCAGCAGATTGGATTAACGCAAAAATTGTTGTTCCTGTACATTACAATACATTTCCAGTCATTAAGCAAGACCCAGATGATTTTGCCGCAAAGGTAAAAACAGGTGAAGGAAAAGCAATGAAGGTTGGCGAGGTACTTAAATTATAAATACAAACGATATGTTTCTCAAGCACCATCACTATGGTAACAGGTAACATAAATTAACCGAACAATGACAATTAATATAAACTCATTGTTCGGTTTTTTGATTTTACCTATATACTAATATCCCATTTTCTTTGTTCCTTCTACTGTCTCTCAGTTCTTAATTGAGCCGGACATACATAAGATGAGTAATAAGATACGGGAGGAGATATAATGAAACATTACGCAATTTTACGTTTATTATTCGCAGCTTTTTTATTATACTTTGCTTGGCCATTTATACCAGAAGCTGTCACCCAATTGGAACTCCTTTTTTGGGGAGCATGGCTTGTTTTTTTCCTTCTTGTCGTTGGAGCAAATCTTGCAACACTTTTACAAATGGTAGCACCTCCAATAATAGAACAGAAGGAGACAACACAACGAGAACGGCATAGACTTTGAGTTTAGATCCAATCAACTGTATAATTAATAACAGATATAGGATTAGTACAGTTGAAAGCCGGTGACTAAAATGACGACAAAACATGAACAAATTATTCAGCATATTATACGATTAGAGGTAGGGAAGAAAATTTCTGTCAGGCAGATCGCAAAGTCGTTAAATGTCAGTGAGGGTACTGCGTATCGTGCGATTAAAGAAGCGGAAAATCAAGGTTTAGTCAGTACAATTGAACGGGTCGGTACAATACGAATTGAACGTAAGAAAAAAGATAATTTTGAACAACTCACATATGCTGAGGTTATAAATATTGTCGATGGACAAGTTTTAGGAGGGAGAGAGGGGCTCCATAAAACTCTAAACAAATTCCTCATTGGCGCCATGCAACTAGAAGCGATGGAACAGTATACAGAACCAGATTCATTATTAATTGTTGGTAACCGAGTGAAAGCACATGAAATGGCTTTAAATGAAGGTGCTGCAGTTTTGATTACTGGTGGGTTTGATACTGATGAGTCAATAAAAAAACTGGCTGACGAGCGTAAGTTACCTATTATTTCCACAAGCTACGATACATACACTGTTGCTGAGATGATTAATCGTGCTATTTATGATCAACTTATTAAAAAGGAAATTATTTTTGTAGAAGATATCTATACTCCTGTTGGTAAAACCTTCTATGTTTATGCTTCTGATTCTGTGAAACGTTGGTATGAGTTAAATGAAGAATCACGACATGCTAGATATCCTGTGTTAGATGATCAACAACGCGTTGTCGGTATGATCACTCCTAAAGATATCATGGGAGAAGCTGGAGATGTTAGTATAGGAAGGTTAATGACAAAGAAACCTCTTGTTGTCCAAGAAAAAACTTCATTGGCTTCTGTGGCACATATGATGGTGTGGGAAGGGATTGAAACAATCCCCGTTGTAACGGATGATTATACCTTAGAAGGAGTTATCTCTAGACAAGATGTTTTAAAGGCTCTACAACAGATCCAAAGACAACCTCAAGTAGGTGATACACTTCAAGACATTGTTACGCGTCACCTAGAAGCGACTGATGACGATGAAACAATATTTGAGGTTAAGGTTATACCACAAATGACAAATCAATTAGGAACACTATCTAATGGTGTTTTTACAGCCTTAATTACTGAGGCGAGCAGTCGATTATTAAAGGTTTTTAATAAAGGTGATTTAGTTGTAGAGAATTTAACTGTATATTTTATTAAACCGGTTCCAATTGATAGCAAACTAATTATTAAACCGGTTTTACTTGAGGCAGGTCGCAGTTATGCAAAACTTGATGTAAGTGTACAATATGGAAGAAAACTTGTTGGTAAAGGGATGATTATGGCTCAACTGATGGATCGATAATATGCATAAAAAAATAAGAGCTGACCAGTGCTGGTTAGCTCTTATTTTTTATTGAGGGTAAAGACGTCTCCACTCACTTCGATAATGCTTGGTCAGTTTTAAACCGAACCTTAATTGCATGCCGCCTAGGATTAGAAAGACAATGCCGATAAAAAGAGAGAGTCTAGTCTGATAAAAGATATATTGGTTAATTCCGTAAAAGAAAACTAAACTCCCAAGACAAATCCGAGATTTAGCATTGAAGTAAGCTTTTTTTAAGTCATCTTTTGTTTTTAAAATAGCTACTTTATAATAGATATATAAAACAACTGATAGAACAATAATTATAGGGAAAATTATAGTAAATGACATCTTATCGACTCCTGATTTGATTTGAAAACTTTCTTCATATATTATAACTTTAATTGTACAAGTTTTCCAGAGTAAGCTGTTATTTAGTATTGTATGTTTACGAACGTTAAAATCAACAACTCTATTTTCAAAACTTGCCGGATACGAAACATTGACAATCGCTCAGTTAACTCTAAACATAAAAAGCAAAACACATTATTCACACAAAAATGTTTTGTATCGATGTACAATAGATATAAACTGCGACAATAAACTGCGACATAGTTTCAACGAAGACTTTCTTCTCGCTTTGTCAAAGGAAGCGATAAGACGAACGCTACGGAAAAAACGCTACGCTTTCCGTGGGCGGCTGATGAGCCTCCTTGCCCCGACAAGGGGTATGCCGACGTTGCCCGCAAAGGGAGGTTTTAGTCGGCCCTCACCTTTACGTTCTGCTGGGTCTCATCTAGGCCTCTGGGGCTGCGCGTGAATGATCGCCCCATAAATAATCATCATACTGTCGCAGTTTATGGAAATAGTGTAACAACTAGATAGATCAATCTGTCTTTATGGTTTACCTTTTTAAAATGGATAGTAAATAAGAAGGAGTAAGTACATATGAGTATACAAAAGATTATAGATTCAATTATTGAGTACGATACTATTGTTATTCATCGGCATGTCCGTCCTGATCCTGATGCTTTGGGTTCTCAAGCTGGGTTAAAGGAGATAATTACGCAAACTTTCCCTGAGAAAAGTGTTTATATTGTAGGTGAAAAGGATCAGTCATTAAACTATTTAACACGTATGCAAGTAATTGATGATGCAACTTATAAAGGCGCTCTTGCGATTATTTGTGATACCGCAAATAGGGGAAGAATTGACGATTCGAGGTATACCTTGGCTGATAAGCTCATTAAAATCGATCATCATCCAGAAGTTGATCAATATGGAGATGTTCAGTGGGTGAACACCTCAGCCAGCTCTACATGCGAAATGATTTATGAGTTTTATCTTCAAGCTAAATCACAGGGGTTCCATCTAACCGATGAGGCCGCAAGACTAATTTATGCTGGAATCGTCGGTGATACGGGAAGATTCTTATTCCCAAGTACATCGAAAAAGACGTTCCAATTCGCAGCAGATTTGGTGACATATGATTTTGACCGACCAACTTTATATACACAAATGTATAGCGAAAAAAATAATATTGCAAAGCTAAGAGGCTATATTTTACAAAACTTTAAACTTTCACCTACAGGGGTAAGTTCAATTAAGTTAACTCATGACATTTTAAAAGAGTTTGGCGTAACTGCTCTAGAAACAAGCCAACTGGTTGGAACCTTTGGTGACATTGAAGGAATATGTGCCTGGGCAATCTTTGTTGATGAAGAGGACTCTATCAGGGTACGAATTAGATCAAAAGGCCCTGCCATTAATAAAATTGCTGAAATATATAATGGGGGAGGACACCCACTCGCGGCAGGTGCAACGATCTATCGTTGGGAAGATTATGATAAGGTGATGAAAGACTTAGAGAAAGCATGCCAAGCCTATCAGGTTGATAAAAATCATTAATTAAAAATATGCTGATTCTCCAAAAGGGAATCAGCTCTTTCTAATTGATTCGCCCACATCGTGGGGTCGTTAACGTCCTTCTGTCATTCGAACGCATGTGATTTTTTAAACACTTTCAGAGGTATCTTCTGAAGTGAGAGGTATAAACCAACAACCGCTTGAAGTCTCGTCATAAAAAACATTTAGCGCATATTTAAAAATATCGCGTTTGATTAAACGGATTAACTCAGCCGATTCAGCATATGCGGAAAAACCATTCTTAAGTAAGTTGACCTTTTGTTCTCGCATAATTCTTTCCATTTAGCAGCCCCCTTTTGAATATAAAGATAGTATATGCTGTCATACAATAAAATGTGCTTTAGTTTTTAAGATAGTTTTGCATCTACCGTTATTTTAATATGATTTGAGATAGTTAGCTTGGAGACTTCAAATTCATAAGAAAAATCATCCACTTCATAAACATTATTTTCTACAGCCGCGATTAATAGTTCATCACTCTCTGAAACGATATATACATCTTGGCCAACGAGATGATCTATTTCTTGTTTGATCAAGTCTTCTAACTTGTGAACGGTAAATGTATCTAGTTTAAGTTCTTCTTTATTCTCAATAACCATATCTATTGACTCAACAGTAATCGGCTCTTTAGATTGTTCATCTAAATCCTCATTGGTTTTTAATAAGGACTCATTTTGTTTTTTAACATCACTTAATTCTGACTGTAAAGCTAAGTTTTTTTCAAGTAACTCCTCATACATTTGACCATACATATAAATAACAATGCCATAAGAAATAAGTGCACCAAAAAATAGACCGATGAAAAAACGTTGCCAACTCATCTTTTTATGATAGGGTGGGATATGCATTATCCGACTTCCTCCTGAACAATCCAAGTGATCAACAAAATAGCTGTTTTGACTCCCCCCATTGCTGAGAGTATGAGCATTGCTTGCTTGAAAAGATCAATCGTTGATCCGTCTAAAACTCCTTTTTCAAAATTGGCTATCGCATCAAATGTACCTCCGATAGCTGCAACAATTGCCCAAATTCTTAAACTTTTAGCAATTCGATTCATCGCTGTTAAAGGGGCATCTCCTGTTAAAAAGGAGCCGATACTCCCTATAATCGTCCCGCCCATTACAACCCCAAAGGCTATAAAATAGCAATGTATAAAAGAAGCAAAAAATCTTTCTTCCACTCTATCACCAACCCTCAACTTGACGCTATAGTCGCACATATGATTAACAGTTCAGACGTATTGTGTTAGGAACCTACATGGAAGAGTATGCAAACACCTTGATAATCAAGTCTCATACATTCTATGAGCGATTTGGACGAGATATACATAGAAAAGATGGTGTGGATGCAGAACGTTTCTATATTCGTTATAATAAATAGTAGACACTAGAAGGTGGGATTACATGTCGTTTACACATTTACAAGTTAAAAGCGGCTACAGCTTAATGGAGAGCGCAATCACCATAGAAAAATTAGTGGAGAGGGCAAAAGAACTCCAATTTGAATCACTAGCTTTGACAGATCACCATGTTCTTCACGGAGCGATCCCCTTTTATAAGGCTTGTTCGAAACATGGTATTAAACCAATTATTGGCATGACTGTTAATGTTAGAGAACAAGATGAGACGATTGAGCAATGTACATTATTAGCTAAAAATACAGCAGGTTATCAACAATTGATTCGTCTAAGTACGGAGCTTAATACAAAAGAAAAAGAAGCTATGGAAAAAGATGACTTACTCCACTTTTCAGAGGGACTCATTTGTATTTTACCTATTTTCCATAGTAAATTAAAAAACATGATTAGAATCTCTACCTATGAAGAAATAATGGAAGAGATTAATGTATGGCAAGGCATTTTTAATAAAGAAAACTTATATTTAGGTGTCCAAGATCATGGTTTAACGGAAGAAAGAAATTTGCAACAACCATTAAAAGCATTTAGTGATTATTACGAGCTTCCTGTTGTAGCTATTAACAACGTTTACTATTTGAAAGAAAAAGATGTATTAGCTTATGACTGCCTTCAAGCGATGAAAAAAGGGACAAAATGGAATGGAAAGCAGTCCACATCTGAGATTAATCATCACCACTTACGTTCTCCGCTTGAGATGGAACAAATATTTGAAGCGTTTTGGCCAAATGTTTTAGAGGAGACAAATCGTGTTGCCAAGAGATGTCAATTAACAATCGATTTTAATAAGCGAATGCTGCCTTCTTACCCTGTACCAAACAAAATTTCACCACATAACTATTTAGAAGAGATATGTTTTCAAAATGTTAAGTTGAAATACGAAACAATAACAGATGAAGTTATAGAGCGACTTAAGTATGAACTTGAAATTATCGGGTCGATGGATTTCAGCGATTACTTTTTAATTGTATGGGATTTTATTACATACGCGAAGTCGAAAGATATTTTAGTGGGACCAGGGAGAGGGTCTTCTGCCGGATCCATCGTTGCTTTCGTTCTGGGGATTACAGAGGTGGATCCACTGAAGCACGATTTGTTGTTTGAACGTTTTCTTAATCCGGAAAGAATTACAATGCCGGATATTGATATAGACTTTTCAGATATTCGGCGCGATGATGTTATTGATTATGTGCGCCAAAAATATGGAGATGAACATGTTGCTCAAATTATTACATTTGGAACTTTTGCAGCACGTTCTATAATTAGAGAGTTAATCAAAACAATGGGAATCGATCAGCAGGATGCTTACTATATTTTAGAATCCATTCCGATTCAATCAGGAAAAACATTAATGGATGTAATAAATAGTTCTTCGGAATTAAAACAGTATATTAAGCAATCTAATCAAATGAAGTTATTATTTTCAATAGCCGTTAAATTGGAAGGATTGCCTAGGCATATTTCCACTCATGCAGCAGGAGTTGTTATATCTGAACAACCTTTGATCAACCATGTTCCACTGATAAGTGGGACGCAAGATCTTCATCTAACTCAATTCTCTATGAATGATTTAGAAGCAGTCGGTCTTTTAAAAATTGACTTTCTTGGATTAAGAAACTTAACGCTAATTGAACGGATTGTAAAATCAATTCGCTATACCGAAAATAAACAATTTGATTTAACAACAATCCCAGAAAATGACCCACAAACCTTCCGATTACTGAAAGATGGTAAAACAAATGGTGTATTTCAACTTGAGTCATCTGGAATGAAGAGTGTTTTAAAACGTTTAAGGCCTTCAGAATTTGAAGATATAGTGGCAGTTAACGCACTTTATCGGCCAGGACCAATGGACTTTATACCAATATACATTAAACGAAAACATAACGAGCAGGATGTCTTATATCCTCACCCTGACTTGAAGCATATTTTAGAAGAGACATACGGGGTGTTAATTTATCAGGAACAAATCATGCGCATCGCTCATGATATTGCTGGATATTCACTAGGTGAAGCAGATCTACTTCGCCGTGCTGTCAGTAAAAAACAACATAAACTCATTGATGAACAAAAAGAAGCTTTCGTAAACGGGTGTATGATGCGAGGTTATACGAAGGATGTCAGCGAGGAACTATTTGCTTGGATTGTAAAATTCTCTAATTATGGATTTCCGAAAAGCCATGCCGTGGCTTATAGTAAGATTTCCTATCAACTTGCATTTTTAAAGGCTCATTATCCTAGAAGCTTTCACTCGGAATTGCTTAGCTCTATAGCTAATCAACATGAGAAAATTCGTCTTTATATTAATGAAATGAAAGAGCTTAATATCGATATTATTCCTCCGTCCATTAATAAAAGTTATGGGAAGTATACTGTTGAAAAACAGGGTGTCAGGATGGGGTTACTATCGATTAAAGGAATTGGGCATCAAGTTGTAAATGAAATAATTAAGACGCGAAAAGATGGGACTTTTAAAAATTTATTTGATTTTTGTTTACGTATTTCTTCTTCAGTTATTAATCGGGCAACATTAGAACAGTTAATCTTAGCTGGAGCGTTTGACGAACTTTATGATAATCGGGCGAGTCTACTTGCTTCGATTGACACAGCAATGGAGCAGGGGGTTTTATTCCGTGAATTTAGTGATGTACCAAGTCTATTTGAAGATAAGTTAGAACTAGAAACTGCCTATGTCTCTATCGATGATTTTAGTGACATGAAAAAATTAGCGGACGAAAAAGAACTAGTTGGTGTTTATTTGTCCAACCATCCTCTCGCTGAACATAGGAAGCAACTGCGTGCAAACGGTTATGTATCATTAAACCATGCACAGAAATTAGTCGGAAGAAAAAATATAAAAAGCGCTGTGATTGTCCAGAATATAAAAACGATAAGAACGAAACGTGGAGATCCAATGGCTTTTTTAACATTAAGTGATGAGACAAAGGAAATGGAAGCTGTTGTTTTTCCTGACTTATTTCGTAAAATAAATAGATTATTACAAGAAAATGAAATGGTGTTTATAACAGGAACAGTCGAATTAAGGAATGATCAAGTCCAGTTTATAATTAATTTATTAGAGACTTTCAACGTGGAAAATCTAACATCAAATTCAAGCAAAAGTATGTTCATTAAAGTTACTGAGCAAAAAAGCTTTAAAGCTATGGAAAAAATTAAAGAGACTGCCAAGCTATTTCCGGGAAAGACTCCAGTTATTGTCCATGATGAAAAATCAAATCAGACATATAAATTATCAGAGAAATTTCATATCCAGCCGGGTTATGATTGTTTACAAACTTTAAACCAATATTTTGGTAGACAGAATATTGTTGTTAAGGATAAGACCTAAAAAAATGTGAAGTAGCAAAAGAATTTTGAAAAATATCCGTGGAAATGACTTTAATCTAAAAGATGATGGTTGTCATGATGTAAGCTCACTCTTTACAGACATGCACCATCTGTTATAATAAAGTGGTCAGACCACCTAGTTAAAAGGAGAGAACGTAACAATGAAAAACTTGCGTAATAAAGCTTTACATATGCATAAAATAAAACAAGGTAAACTTACAACGAAAGCAAAAGTGGAAGTGAGAAATGAAGAGGATTTAAGTCTAGCTTATTCACCTGGTGTCGCGGAACCTTGTAAAGAAATTTATGATCGTAAAGAGACGGTGTACGATTATACAATGAAAGGTAATATGGTTGCTGTCGTCAGTAATGGATCGGCTGTACTTGGATTAGGTAATATAGGCCCTGAAGCCTCGCTTCCTGTTATGGAAGGGAAATCTGTTCTTTTCAAAAGTTTTGCAGGGGTCGACGCTTTTCCAATATGTCTAGATACAGAAAATATCGATGAAATTGTGCAAACCGTCAAGTTAATGGAACCAACATTTGGTGGAGTTAACTTGGAAGATATTGCTGCGCCTAACTGTTTTATAATTGAAGAACGACTAAAGAAAGAAACAAATATCCCGATTTTTCATGATGATCAACACGGAACAGCTATTGTTACGGTGGCCGGCTTAATCAACGCTCTTAAAGAAGTTAATAAATCATTTTCAGATATTAAAATAGTGGCTAATGGCGCGGGTGCTGCAGGAGTTGCTATTATCCGCTTACTATATAGTTTCGGCGTTCGCGACATCATTTTATGTGATTCAAGAGGAGCAATTTATGAGGGCCGAGATCATGGTATGAATGAAGTAAAAGAAGAAATTGCAAAATTTACTAATAAAGATAAATTAGAAGGCCAGTTAGAAGATGTGTTAGAAGGTGCTGATGTATTTATTGGCGTGTCTGTAGGTGGAGCTTTAACAAAAGAGATGGTCAGTAAGATGAATTCTGATGCAATACTTTTCGCGATGGCCAATCCTGAACCTGAAATTATGCCAGATGAAGCAAAAGAGGCAGGCGCTAGAGTAATCGGCACTGGCCGTTCAGATTATCCTAACCAAGTTAATAACGTGCTTGCATTTCCAGGTATATTCCGTGGTGCTATAGATGTTAGGGCGACCCGAATTAATGAAAAAATGAAAATTGCAGCCGCCGAAGCGATTGCTTCTTTAATTAGAGATGAAGAGAGAAATGAAGATTATGTTATTCCAGGACCATTTGATCCACGTGTTGCTTCAGCTGTAGCCGCTAGTGTTGCTAAAGCAGCTATGGATTCAGGGGTAGCCCGTATTCAAGTCGATCCTGACGAAGTGGCAGAAAGAACAAGACAACTATCACAAATTGATAAATAATTCGATTGGAATTTCTTAAAGGAGTGGATCATGGCTGTGTCCATGTCGCCAAAGCAAAAAGTTTACCAAGACGTTTTAAATGAGATTCGAAAATTTATTGAAAAGCATAACTTACAATCTGGAGATAAATTGCCCTCAGAACGAGATTTATCAGAAAAACTCGGGGCATCAAGGTCTTCGATTAGGGAAGCATTGAGATCGATGGAGTTATTAGGTCTTATTGAAGTGAGGCACGGGGAAGGAACATACTTGAGCACTTATCGTCCCTTTCATACTGTAGAGTTGCTAGCTTCATTCATCCTCCTTGAAAGCAATACAAAGAAGGATATCTTATTTGTAAAGCAATCTTTAGAAAAAGAAGGTTTAAAGCTTGCTTTTAATGATATAGAACAAAATAATTTGGAAGATTTAAAGTCAATTATTCATTCATATGAAGATAATCCAATAAAGTGTCATATTGCTTTTTTTGAATATGTATTTAACAGAACAAACAACTTATTTCTAATAAAAATTTGGGGATTAATGCAAGAATTCTCCCGTCAAATTAGTGAATCATTTTATGAGCGTTCATTTTATTCAAAGCTTGTTCATATTTATGAAGCTAGAGACTTCCAAGCGATTGAAGGATTATTTGTAAACTTTCATATTCAAAACAAAGTATTTAACACATCTTCTAAACAACATTGAAAATCACTTTAAATAATAATTATTATGGTACTTGACAAATAATGACATGTTTTTTAACCCAAATAAGATAAACTAGAAGAAGGAAGAAGAACAAACAACATAAAAGATATGGTTTGGCAAAGGGGGATTAATCATTTTTAAAGATCTATTTAGCAAAAAAAGAAGATATGCAACCATACCAAGTGAGCAAGTTAAATCAGAAGTACCAGAAGGAATTATGAAAAAATGTAATAATTGTTATAAAATATATTATCGTAAAGAATTGAAGAAAAATTTAAATGTCTGTCCTAACTGTGGGCTTCATAATCAGCTTAGCGCATGGGAAAGAATTGATAGTTTGTTTGATCAAGACACCTTTGAAGAATGGGATCAATCGATGACTTCTAGTAATCCATTATCCTTTCCTGATTACGAAGAGAAAATCGAAAAGGATCGTAAAAAAACCGGTTTAAATGAAGGAGTTGTTACCGGTAAAGGCTTAATTGACGGACAAGCTACAGCCTTTGCAGTCATGGATGCAGGTTTTAGAATGGGCAGCATGGGCTCAGTTATTGGGGAAAAAATAGCTCGGGCGATTGAAAATGCGAAGAATGAATCATTACCTTTTATTATATTCACAGCATCTGGTGGAGCTCGCATGCAAGAAGGTGTTCTAAGTTTGATGCAAATGACTAAAGCTTCAGTCGCTATAAGTCGGTTTTCAGAAGCGGGAGGTTTAATGATTTCGGTCATGACACACCCTACAACAGGTGGTGTCTCGGCAAGCTTCGCATCCGTAGGTGATTATAATTTTGCAGAACCTGGAGCTTTGATTGGCTTTGCCGGAAGACGAATTATTGAGCAAACAATACGAGAAGAACTTCCAGATGACTTTCAAACGGCTGAATTTTTAATGAAACATGGCCAGTTGGATAAAGTTGTTCATCGACATGATATGAAACACCTGCTCAAAACATTAATAGAGATGCATGCTAAAGGTGGTGTTGGCAAGTGAAACAAATCCTCGAATTCGAGAAACCTATTGTTAGTTTGAAAGAAAAAATTGCTGAACTTAAAGAGTTTACAAAAAACAGTGACATTGATTTATCTGAAGAAGTGAATACTTTAGAAAAAAGACTGGCTCACTTAGAAGATGAAATATATGGTAATCTCAAACCATGGGATCGTGTTCAGATGGCCAGACACCAGGAGAGACCAACGACGCTGGACTATATTGATGAAATTTTCACGGATTTTATTGAATTTCATGGGGACCGTGCTTTTGGAGACGATGAAGCGATTGTTGCGGGGGTGGCCTACTATAAGAATAATCCTGTTACTGTTATTGGACATCAACGTGGTAGGGATACAAAGGAGAACATACGCAGAAACTTTGGGATGCCTCATCCAGAAGGTTATAGAAAAGCGTTACGTCATATGAAACAAGCTGAAAAATTTAATAGGCCCATTATATGTTTTATAGATACGAAAGGTGCTCATCCAGGTAAGGAAGCGGAAGAACGTGGCCAGAGTGAAGCTATTGCGCGTAATCTGGTAGAAATGGCTGGATTAAAGATTCCTATTATTTGTATTGTTATAGGCGAAGGTGGTAGTGGGGGAGCTTTAGCCCTTGGAGTTGGTGACTATATTCATATGCTTGAAAACTCAACTTACTCTGTTATCTCCCCAGAAGGCGCTGCAGCTTTATTATGGAAGGATTCATCATTAGCAAAAAATGCAGCAGAATCCATGAGAATCACATCTTATGATCTACACGAACTTGAAATCATTGATAAAATCATTCCCGAGCCAAAAGGCGGGGCTCACCGAAATATGAAGCAGCAAGCGGAAAACATAGATATTATATTAGAGCAATCAATAAAAAAATTAAGAGAAATACCGATTGATGACTTGTTAGAAAAAAGATGGGAAAAGTATAAACAAATCGGGGATTATATAGAATCATAATGTTTGTAAAAAGAAGGTAATGTTTCATTTAAAGAGGTTGGCAAAAGGTCAACCTCTTTAATGTTTTTAGTTACACTGGGTTACGGGTAAACATTAGATGAAAGTATTTATCGAAGTTATCTGTCATAAGTTTTTAAGAAATTAAGTTAAAATGGATAATTCATTTGTTTTTGATTGATATTTTATACCAGTCGGTTTATCTTAATAATGAATGAATAAATTTCACATGATTAAATTGGTATAAAATGATTCGTTTATTAAAAACTTTTTGCTTGAAGAAAGGTAAATTAGAGGTGAAATAATGAATAAAATAGGGATATTAACAAGTGGGGGAGACGCCCCTGGTATGAACGCAGCTATACGTGCAGTGACAAGAAAATGTATATATCACGGTCTGGAAGTTTATGGTATTAATAATGGCTATCAAGGGCTTATTGAGGGTAATATTAAGAAAATGGAATTGGGCTCTGTAGGTGATATAATCCATCGAGGCGGTACAATCCTCTTTTCGGCGCGTTGTGAAGAATTCAAAACAGACGCCGGTCAACAAAGAGGTATTGATCAATTGGAAAAGTTTGGAATCGACGCCTTAGTCGTTATTGGCGGAGATGGATCTTTTCACGGAGCACAAAAACTAACGGAAAAAGGTTTTCCATGCATAGGTGTTCCTGCAACAATTGATAATGATATAGCAGGAACAAACTTTACAATTGGTTTTGATACAGCTTTGAATACAATTATTGAAGCAATTGATAAAATACGTGATACAGCAACATCTCATGAGAGAACATACGTGATTGAAGTTATGGGAAGAGATGCTGGAGATCTTGCTTTATGGTCAGGCTTAGCAGACGGGGCAGAAAGTATCTTAATTCCTGAAAAACAAGCTGACTTTGATGATGTTATTGAGCGACTTGAAAAAGGTATGGAACGTGGCAAAAAGCATAGTATTATCGTGCTTGCTGAAGGGGTTGGCAGTGGTATAGAGTATGGTGAGAAAATTAAAGAAGCCATTAACTTAGAAACCCGAGTCACTGTTTTAGGTCATATTCAACGTGGCGGCTCTCCGACAGCTGCTGATCGTGTGCTTGCGAGTCGATTAGGTGCAAAAGCAGTTGATTTGTTATTAGAAGGTAAAGAAGGCCGGATGGTAGGATTATACAATAATGAATTGATCGACTTTTCTATTGAAGAGATTCTCGCAGAAAAGCATGTGGTAAACATGGATATGTATAAGTTATCACAAGAACTATCAATTTAATTTATTAATCGACACCGGGTAGTATATTCATTAGGAGGCAATTATTATGAGGAAAACAAAGATTGTTTGTACAATAGGTCCAGCATCAGAATCAGTTGAGACGTTAGAGAAACTAATTCATGCAGGCATGAATGTTGCTCGCTTGAATTTCTCACATGGTAATTTTGAAGAACACCAAGCGCGCATTAAAAATATTAGAACAGCTTCTAAAAATACTGGAAAAACAGTGGCCATATTACTTGATACAAAAGGTCCAGAAATTAGAACAAGAAAATTTGTTGACGATGAAGTGTATATCAATAAAGACGACACTGTTTATGTTTCCATGAAAGATATTGAAGGTACTGCAGAACGTTTCTCAGTAACTTACGAAGGTCTTATTAATGATGTTCATAAAGGTTCAAAAATATTACTTGATGATGGCCTCATTGAGCTTGAAGTTGTAAAGATCGACCATGAAGCTGACGAGATTGAAACAAAAGCTCTAAATTCAGGTGAATTGAAAGATAATAAAGGAGTCAATGTTCCAAATGTAAGTGTTAATTTACCTGGAATTACTGAAAAAGACGCGAATGATATTTTGTTTGGTATTGAACAAGACATTGACTTTATTGCTGCATCTTTTGTGCGAAGAGCAAGTGATATTCTTGAAATAAGAGAGCTATTAGAAGAAAATAATGGTACACACATTCATTTGATTCCAAAAATTGAGAATCAAGAAGGTGTAGATAATATT
>Ga0209487_1002537_pt1 | contig 14820 bp, 14 predicted proteins | sample Poulit2012_FD_187524 | JGI IMG/M metagenome (GOLD analysis project Ga0209487, IMG submission 187524) | Agricultural soil microbial communities from Georgia to study Nitrogen management - Poultry litter 2012 (SPAdes) (version 2) | ecosystem: Environmental > Terrestrial > Soil > Agricultural land... | reverse complement strand
AAGGTCCTCCGGGATTCTTTTTTGCCCTTTTTGTTTATTTTTTATATCCCACTTCCAAAAAGGAAGTTGTATACTTTTAATTTATAAGTGGATTTAGTTGAGTATTCGGGTTATTCAGCAATCCCTATTTAGTGAGCCAGCTGATTGATGAATTTGATTTAAACAGGTTTCAGGATGTATTTGAGCTGCCTGAACAAGTGGAACTATCAATCCGGAAGAAAGAAGACAAGAATTACATTTTCTTAATGAACTACTCTGATGCACCTCAAGAAGTAGTGATTAAGAAAGATTTTACGGATGCGATTACAGGTAATCATGTAACAAATAAACGTACATTGACGCCTTTTGATGTTTTGATATTAGAAGCATAACAAGGGTCCCTGTGGTCACTTCCTTGATGTTAAAATGATTGCATAAATAATATTAAAGAGGCATTCGATTGGGATGATATGACTAACCAATTTGAATGTCTCTTCAACATCTTTTTCCAGATTAGAACAAACTTATTTCTGGTTAAACCCCATTTTCCGGCAATCGCTGCCACTTTAAATCTCCTTCTTTCACCATAATATAATGTAGGGAATACTAAGCCGCCCCCTTTTTAGCGCAAAGTTCTGCCAGCCCTTCTGCTTGGATTCCAACTGCTCCCGTTGGCATATGGACGCCGTGCCACTCTATCGTTCCAATTGGAATATAAGCAACTGGAAATTCCTTTCTTTTCTCTATTATTTGTTTTGGCCTAAGGTAATGGTATCTTACTTCACTATCTGACATAAAAACATCCCTCTCATCACTAAATTTTCTGTTATCGTCAAGTAGTTTCATGCTTTATTTTTAAAAAAATTATAACGTCTTTGCACTATTGTTTAATTGAAGATTGTATATTTTCTCCGCATTACGGTACAGCATTTTTTTGGCAAAGTTTTTCGCATCATTTAAATCTAAATAGCCTTCTTCCATCTTATTTGTTAATACGTCAGTAAGGATCTGGCGGATTGCCAAAGATGCCCCTACTGCCTCTTCAGATGTCCAAGTATCTGCTCCCCACGTAATTCGTTGATTATCACGCAGAACTTCCATATATATGTTAAGTGCTTGTTTAGCAGCAGTTGTAGATATAAGTGGTAACCAATTGATATCCAAAATAACATTATGATAGTTGTGAGCGAGTCCAGCAGTTTCATAGACCCACGGGAAACCGCCATGAAATAATACGAATTGTACACGTGGAAATCTAGCGATAACACTTTCCAAATTCATTGGATTAGACCCTTCTAGTTGAGCTAGACCTGTATGAATTTGGATTGGTAATGCCAACTCCTCTGCCAATGTTGCAACGACATGAAATATATAATCCCCAAACACTTTTTTCTCCTCAGTCGATATTTCTGATGGCTGTTTTCCAAATATAGCTTGTGCTTGGGCGTGGCTAGCTTCGTCAAATCGTATCGTTCTTTCATATGCTGCTGCACATTTTAATCCAACGATCTGATCACTCCTGTTAGTTATTTCTTCTTTCAATCGGTTAATATAGTCATCCAATGTCGGCATTTCGCCATAAAAAGAATGCGGGTTGCAACCGTCATGATCAGGATTCTCAGGATGAAACCCTTGCATCCACATGTCAATACGATAAACAGGAGTGATAAAATCAGGGTAACCAATATCACTTCCTGGATCCCAGTAACTGTCTTCCATGAAGCCAATGTATTTTCCTTTTTCTTTTAATACATCAAGATGAAAATTTGTATTTTGATGACGCTTGTTAATGGTAGCAGAAACGGCATCCCAATTGTTCGCTGTAATTCTATCAATGCCATAAGTTGACTTTAATACTTTCTCAAGCCAAACAAAGTAAGCGTTTAAACGAATGCTTTGTAACCAATCTTGTCTTTCCTCTTTAGAGGACCCTTTAGGTAATGAGCACCAACCTACATAAGACCTTTTAAAAATTAAATCTAGGGTTAACTCTTGCTGACTTTCCCTTGGTAAATGATGTTGATGTGTACTAAAAACTGGTTGTTCATCAATAAATTGTTTTAATAATGCGGCTGTGTTTGACATACTATTAAACTCCCCTTCTATAGTAAGCCTTTTCAATAAGCAGTATATTAACGTCTAAGACTCACATAAATAATATATTAAGCAATACTCTAACATAAATTGTACAAAAAAGTAGGCTTTTCCCACTCTCTAAAGGAAATAGGTGATTTTTGTCCTTCTAACAATGATGAGCGATACCCAGGATCTTTATAGTTTTCCAAGGATGCTAGTAGTAATGCTCTTGACTTTTTGACTTACATCTAGAATAAACTATACTAATTTTATAATAACGCTTATTATAAAATTCTGTAGGAAGTGATATTTATCGAGAAGATCTTACAAAATATATTAAACACTAATTTTCGTTTGATTAAAAAAATAGGGTTGATCTCTTTAACTGTTACTATTTTTTCCACGCTGTCATTTCTTGTTACTTATCATTTTTTGTATGGTTATTATTTTGGTGGGGAAATGGACAGTGCTTTTTCGAACTTTGAGTTAATCAGAAGGTTTGTTCCATTTCATTTAAATACAATGGGCTTTACCTATTTAATGATTTCGTTATCTGCATCTTTAATACTCTATTTATTAGCCTTGATTAGAGGGAGAAAGCTTGCATTTATAGCAATAGCGACATTAGGATTGATCTTTTTTCATATCATTATGTCAGTTTTCTTTACGAGGGAATTAACACTAAAAAACATTATATATTTTAGTGGTATATGGATCATACCAATCATTATAGCTGGATTAATAATATTTACTGTGCGAGGTATGAGGTACCCTTTTAAAACGTATAGTGGAATTGCTTTTGGTTTTATGGTTTTTTCAGTACTAATGTATTTATTTAAATTAAATTTCTCTGAAGAGTGGTTAGTCATCTATTTAATCATTTTTTTATTTGGTTTTGGGATCCTATTTTCAATCATTAAATATAATAAATATTGGAATTCTATTTTTTTCTTCCCCTATACGATGTTGCCTATAATAGTTATTATGATCTTTGTGAATATAGGCTTAATAAGTAGCTTGGTAATTGCTGTGATACTTAGTATGGCTTTATCCCGTTATTTTAAAGGGAAACTTCGAGAAGGCGTTCAGACAAAAGGTGAATCTACTAATTTTGTAGGATTAATTATGAATCGAAAAACAAGAACAGGTGCTTTAGTTTTCTTTTTAATCGTATTATTAGGTACATATGTATTGATCCCACGAGTATCTATGTCAACAGCAAAGATTATTAGGACATTCACACCAGAAACTGAGTCTCAATATGAACTGATTTACATACGTGCTTTTAATGATGAATTAGAATCAATCAAGGGAATCATTGTCGCTGAACAAGATGATGTTATTTATATTTCTAATGAGAAATGGGAGCTCGAACAAGTTAAAACTGACAAATATCATGTTGGGAGATACAAAGAGTAGATTTGGAAGGGGATATGAAAACTAGGGGGCGTAGGAGAAAAAATAGTCAATATGCAGAACACCTTACTTAAATATGTGAGGTGTTTTTGTGTTGGCGTAAAATATAAAATGATGTAAAGACAGGAAATCTGTGTATGTTTTTACAACGCCATCATCTTAGTCCTATATATCACCTTCAATGTCCGCTATATCTGTACTTCAAACATAAGTGCGAATATGTCATGTAACGATCGCTTGCATAATATTTTTTTTAATTTATTTTTTATAAAAACAATATAAAGATAAATTTGTATATTTTGCTTATGAAATATTTAGGTCTTTTCGTCAATTTTAGGGGAGGGCTGATTTGGTGTATAAACTTCTGGTAACTGATGACACAAGGTCCCTAGGAGGGAATGGGCGGAATAATCACCTCGGATTTGTGATGCTTGAAGAAGTAAAAATATTGTATTTTTCCGACTTGTTTTTTTCGATAAATAAGAAACAACGAATAAAGCATAGTTGACAACTAAGAATAATCGGGATAGAATGACTTTAATAATTTAAATAAACAACTCTTATTGAGAGAGGTTGAGGGAACTGGCCCAGTGAAACCTCGGCAACCATCGATGAAAACGTCATAAGGTGCCACATCCAGCGGACTTAAAGTCTGAAAAATAAGAGGTATAGCTTAGTTCTAGAGCTAAGTGAGGACCTCTTGGGAAGGGGTCTTTTTTGATATTTAAGAAAAGATAATCTTGCCATGAAAATTATCACAAATTATTAAAAAGACTTATACAGATATGGGGAGGATTCAATTGAGTAAACGACAAACAAAAGACGTTTTATCATCGATAATTGCAGGTCTGAATGACAGTTTCGAACAAATGAAGGACTGGAGAAGATATATGCATCAACATCCTGAGCTTTCTTTTGAAGAAGTAAATACCGCAAAATATATAGAAGAGAAATTACGTGTATTCGGAGTGGAAGTACAGACACAGATAGGTGGCCATGGATTGGTTGGTATTCTAAAGGGTGCTAATCCAGGGAAAACAATTGCACTTAGGGCAGATTTTGATGCTTTGCCAATTGAGGATGAAAAAGATGTACCTTATCGATCAAATAATCCAGGCATCATGCATGCTTGTGGTCATGATGGACACACTTCGGCATTACTTGGAACAGCTTCTGTGCTTAGTGGGTATCGTGAAGCAATCAATGGGACGGTTAAATTTATATTTCAGCCAGCTGAAGAAAAGCCCCCTGGTGGCGCAAAGTTTATGATCGAGGAAGGCATTTTAGATGACGTAGATTATGTATATGGTGCTCACTTAGCCTCTGACATCCCGTTAGGACAAATTGGTGTTGGAGCAGGCTATCAAATGGCGGCTGTCGATAAATTTGAAATTAAGATTAAAGGACATGGTGGACATGGCGCACAACCACATGAAAGTGTTGACTCACTTGTTATTGGAACAAGTGTCGTGGAGGGGCTCCAGAAGATTGTCAGTCGTAACGTTGATCCGTTAAAATCAGCCGTTGTGACAATTGGCGTTTTTCAGGCTGGAAATGCTTTTAATATTATTCCAGATACTGCAAAAATTGAAGGAACGGTCCGTACATTTGATGGTGACGTGCGTGATCAGGTTGAAGCCCGAATTCATTCGATTGTAAAAGGGATTACGAATGGATTTGATGCAGACTATGACATAAACTACCTGCGTGGCTATCCAGCCCTTTATAACCATGAAAAAGAAACAAAAATAGTGAGAAAGCTTTTAACAGATGATTTTACAGAAGAGAATATTATTCCGTTGCAACCAACAATGGGGGCTGAGGATTTTGCTTACTTTTTAGAAGAAAAGCCTGGAACGTATTTTAGAGTTGGTTCAAAGAATGAAAGTGAAAGCACCCATTATCCACATCATCATCCTAAATTTGACTTTGATGAAAGAGCATTAATAAAAATCAGTCAATCTTTTGCGCGGATTGTTTCACATTATCTGTTTTAGTTTAGAGGGAGGGAGAAAATAATGAAAAGAATTTATTTATTGATCATAGCTATTGTAGGTATATTCGTTTTGTTTGGTTGTTCAAGTAAGGAAGGTGAAGCAGATGCTTCAAGTGATGAAACCGATAAGTCAGTAACAGAAGAACCAGTAGATGGTGGAACATTAAATGTTGCTTATGGATCAGACCCAGATACATTAGATTGGATGTCTACTGGTGCATCACCTACAAGAGATGTTGCATGGCATGTTTTTGAGAGTTTGTTTGCTTTAGACCATGATTATCAAGTAAAACCAATGATTGCTGAGGATTATGAAGTAAGTGATGATGAGAAAGTTTATACAATTACAATTCGTGATGATGTGCGTTTCCATGATGGTTCAACAGTTGAAGCCGAAGATGTTATCGCCTCTATTGATCGTTGGACAAAAGTTTCTTCTGTAGGGACAATTGCAAATCAATATATAGAATCTATTGAAGAAATTGATGCGTTCACTTTAGAAATTACATTAAATGAAGTCTATAACGCCTTCATGTCAGATGTTGCTGCGCCGAAATCGGCATTAATGATTATTCCAAAAGAAATTGCTTTGGAGGCGGGTGAAGCGTTACTTTCAACTGAACAATTAATTGGAACGGGTCCATATCAATTTGAAAATTGGTCTAGAGGTGATGAGATTACTTTGGAAAAGTTTGCTGACTACTCTGCACGCGAAGAAGAGGACTGGGGCGGTTTAACAGGAAAGAAAGTCGCCTATTTTGATGAAATAAACTTCAAAATTGTGAAAGATCCTCAAGTGATGGTTAATGGTCTGAAAACAGATATCTATGATTATGCACAATCGATCCCGCCAGATTTATATGAAACGGTTGAGAACGATCCAATGATAGATCCGGTTACGTATATTAATGGCTATACAGTAGCTACACCAGATCAATCAGAACCTCCATTTGATGACTTAAAAGTGCGTCAAGCCCTCAATTTCGCGTTAGATAAGGAAGCAATTGCAGCGTCAACTTATGGAAATGAAGATTTTTACAATATGGATGGTGCATTATTTGATCCTGAGCAAACAGAGCTCTATAACGATAGTGGGACAGATGATTATTTAGCATATGATAAGGAAAAGGCAAGTGAGCTATTAGAAGCGTCCGATTATGGTGGAGATCCCGTTAAAATTATGTTTTCCAATGATTCAGAAACATATAAACGTATTTCACAAATTATGAAACAACAAATGGAGGAAGTTGGATTCTCCGTAGAATTAGCGCCATATGAATGGGCAACATATTTAGAAAATTGGCAAGAACCAGCGAATTGGGATTTGGTCGTTGTTGGATGGTCTACACGGTTTTCGCCGAATGAATTAGGAATGCTTATCCAAGATACAGCTAGTAGTGGATGGTATAAAAGTGAACAATGGAGTAAATTGCTAAGTGATTGGGGTCTAGCTTCATCTTCAGAGGAAAGATCTGAGATTCTAGCTGGCATGAACCAAACTGTCAATGATGAAATACCATTTATAAAAATTGCAAATGAAACAAACTTAGATATTAAGAGCGAAAAAATTCCAGCATACGATAGTTGGGTTGGTCAGCGATTTTGGAATACATGGAAAAGTGAATGACTTTTTTATTGAGGAGGAAGGATGTTGCTACAATACACATTACGTAGACTCATTTCTATTATTCCAGTCATCTTGATTGTTAGTGTGATTGTTTTTCTAATTGTTCACCTAACACCTGGTAACCCTGCTTATCTGATTTTAGGGGAAGACAGTTCGCCAGAAGCAATTGCACAACTTGAGTCGCAATTAGGGTTAGATCAATCAATCTTTATGCAATTTTTTGATTGGTTTAAACGTGTGTTAGTTGGTGATTTAGGTGAGTCGATATACTCTTCACAGCCAGTGACAGAGGTCATAATAGAGCGCGTTGGTCCAACATTCAGTCTGATGGTTTTATCGATCATTTTTACGCTAATCATTGCTATTCCTGTTGCTGTATTTGTTGTATGGTGTCGGCATACAATTCTAGATCCGATCTTTACTTCTCTTTCATTATTTGGCGCCTCTATCCCAGAGTTCTGGTTTGCGATGTTGCTTGTACTTGGATTTGGTGTAGCGCTACCGATCTTTCCCGTTGCTGAATATGTTCCGATCGCCGAAGGATTTGGTGACTGGTTTTATCATTTAGTTTTACCGGCAGTTGTGCTGGCAACAGTTGAAATTGGACTCGTGGCCAGGATGCTGAGGGATGGGATGCTTGAGTCGGTGAATCAAGATTATGCAAAGACAGCACGTAGTAAAGGTGTTAGAGAAAGTGTTGTATTAATGAAACATGTCTTTTCTAATGCGCTTATACCTACTACGACAGTGATTGGTGTGATGATTGCCGGTTTACTAGGGGGAACTGTGATTATTGAAACAATATTCACCATCCCTGGTATCGGACAGTTATTAATTGATTCAATTCATCGCAGGGATTATCCCGTTATTCAGGGTGTTGTATTGTTTATTGCTATCGTCTATGTGATTATTAATCTACTTATTGATTTATTGTATGCTGTTTTAGATCCAAGAATCAGATATGATTGAGTGTTTTTTAAAAAAAGGTATCAAGAAGGAGTTTGCGTATGTTTAGGAAAAAGAGAAATTTAATCGCTGCGGGGATTTTATTTCTACTTGTGATTGCAACGATTAGCGCCTCATGGTGGTTACCTGTTTCACCTTCTTTCATCGATTCAACGAAGCGGCTGATCAGTCCATCTGGATATCATTGGTTTGGAACGGATCATTTTGGTAGAGATATTTTTGGTCAGACAATTATAGCTGCACGTGTCTCTCTCATTGTTGGTTTTACAGTTGCGCTGGTTGCCACACTCCTTGGAACAATGACTGGTTTAATAGCTGGTTATTATAAGAAAGCTGACTTTATGATTATGCGAATCATTGATGGCATGCTAGCATTTCCTTCTTTGTTATTGGCGTTAGCTTTAGTAGCGGCGCTTGGCGGGAATATAACGAACATCATTATCGCTTTATCATTTTCATTTTGGCCAGTGATGGCTCGAATTGTTCGGTCGGCTGTTTTACAAATTACGTCACTACAATATATTGAAGCTGCGAAAGCATCAGGGGTTAGCGATGTGGTTATATTATCGCGTTATATTTTACCTAATGTGATTTCTCCTATTATTGTTCAGGGTACATTTATTTTTGCGAAGGCAATTTTAGCTGAAGCAGCGTTAAGTTTTCTAGGCGTAGGCGTGGAACCTTCAATTGCAACATGGGGAAATATGCTTCAAGAAGCACAAATTTATATATCTATAGCGCCTTGGTTTTCAATTTTTCCAGGAATTGCAATTGTCATAACTGTTCTTGCATTAAATGTACTTGGTGAAGGCTTACGTGATGTATTTGATCCACATGTAAAAGGAAAGATAAGAAGGGGTAAGAAACAAGTCAAGCAAACGGTCAATGCAGCATGATGACTTGTTTTTGCTGAAGAAGGAGGAGACACACGGTGCTAGAAGTAAAAAGTCTAAAGACTCATATTGACACCAATGAGGGTATTGTTCAAGCTGTGGATGGTGTTTCTTTTACAATAGAAGCGGGTCAAACACTTGGAGTTGTTGGGGAATCTGGTAGCGGGAAAAGTGTGCTTGCTCACTCAATTATGCAGTTGAACCCAAAACCTCTCGTTTTTTACCCTGACGGAGAAATTATATTTGAAGGGAAGGACCTTTTGGAACTTCCTGAGAAAAGATTAAGGAAAATTCGTGGAAATGAGATTGCCATGATCTTTCAAGATCCAATGTCGAGTTTAAATCCTGTTTTTAAAATCGGTTCACAGCTCATTGAAGCGATCACGACCAATCAAAAGATTTCCAAAAAACAAGCAAAATCGCGTGCGATTGAACTACTAACAGACGTAGGGATTCCTGATCCAAGGCGGAGAATGCAAGATTATCCACATCAATTTTCAGGTGGCATGCGTCAGCGTGTGCTGATTGCGATTGCTTTAGCGGGAAATCCAAAGTTGCTTATTGCTGATGAGCCAACAACTGCGCTTGATGTAACCATTCAGGCACAAATATTAGATCTCATGCGTAAGGTTCAAAAGAAATATAAAATGGCAATTATTATTATTAGTCATGATTTAGGGGTTATTTCACAAATGGCGGATCATGTATTGGTTATGTATGCTGGCAGAATTGTTGAGAAAGGTACTGTAAATGACATTTTCTATCGAACGTCAATGCCTTATACATCTTCATTACTTCGCTCACTACCCCGACTTGATGGCGCAAAGGGTGAGAGATTGATCAGTATTGAAGGGCAACCACCAAGTTTAATTTCTCCACCAAAAGGTTGCAATTTTCATCCACGTTGTCCCTTTGCTACAAAAGACTGTTTAGAGATTGACCCCAAGCTAACACTTCGAGATGAGGGGCACCTTGCTGCTTGTATTTTATCTGAGCAATCATTCAAGGTGAAAGAAAAGGAATTGCAGCTGTTAAGAGGGAAGGAGTCGACTCATTTATGACTGAATCATTGCTTGAGATTCGTGATGTAAAAGTGCATTTTCCAATGAAAAGTGGTGTACTACAAAAAACGAAAAACCATGTAAAAGCTGTTAATGGGATAAACCTGAAAGTGAATAAAGGAGAAACGATCGGTATTGTTGGTGAGTCAGGATGTGGAAAGAGTACGCTCGCCCGAACAATCATCGGCCTGTTAGAGCCAACATCTGGAGATATTTTATTTGAAGGGGAAAGCATTTTGCATTATGATCACAAAAAGATGCATGCATTGCGAAGAGATATTCAAATGGTTTTTCAGGACCCATTCACAAGTTTAAACCCAAGAATGAAAGCTGGAGATATTATCGCAGCCCCTCTAAAGGCATTTAAGATAACAAGCAATCTGGAAAGTCGAGTCAGAGAGCTAATGGATCTTGTCGGATTAAAGGCAAGTGACTTTCACAAATTGCCCCACGAACTTTCTGGTGGGCAACGTCAACGTATCGGCATTGCCCGTGCGCTTGCACTAAATCCTAAATTAATTGTGTTGGATGAGCCAGTCAGTGCACTCGATGTTTCAATCCAAGCACAGGTTATTAATTTACTAGAAGATTTACAGAAGGAATTGGATTTAACATATATTTTTGTCGCCCATGACTTATCTGTGATCAAGCATATTGCTGATAAAGTCGCTGTGATGTATCTGGGTAAGATCATGGAGGTTTCTGATAATGAAACCTTTTATAATGATGCAAGTCATCCATACACGAGGGCGCTGTTGTCTGCAGTTCCATTGCCAGACCCTGAAAAGGAAAAAAGTAGACAACGTATAGTGTTAAGTGGGGAGTTGCCATCTCCAGCTCATCCACCTTCTGGGTGTGTTTTTCATACAAGGTGCCCATTTGCCCAGGAAGCTTGTAAACTGGAAATACCTAGTTTGGAGACGAAGGATACGAACGCAGATCATCTTGTTTCGTGTTTTTACCCGCTGAATGCTGAAAAATAACGACATGTAGAACATATGAAGGGAGAATGAACATGGGCGTTTATAAAATTTCATTAATGGATGCTTATTTGATTGAAACTTTACGTCGTAATGGGATAAACAATAAGGAAATACTTTCAGAATTGAAGGCGGGAAATGTGGAAAAATGGCAGAGTCTCCATGAGTCTTTTGATTTTCATGAGCTTCTCAAACTTGCAAATAAAGATTTTGAACAATTTCGTGAAATTATTAATCATGGCTATCAAGTAAAGTTTATAACGTTTAATGGTCTTAAAAATTTATTGCGTATCCGCTTTAATAAAAAACCGGATAAAGATTATGTATTGCAAGAAAAAGGGATTCAAAATCTCGTTTTAAATCAGAAAGAATTGCAATCTGTGAAGCAGATGCTTTCAAAAAATTGGGTGCTTGAAGAAGTGAAAGAAGGCAAGTGCAATAAAGTGAATATTCAATCAGTTTCATAGGATAAGCTATTTGTAGTGAGGTTTTATATAATATCCAGTTGAAAATAGCGTCACAAGAAAACCTTGTAAAGTGTTGAAGGTGAAAAGGCGATTGGAATTGATATCCTGGTCTGGTGTCGATCAGTTTACCGTGATTTGAGTGAGAAGGTATGAAGTTCTGTCATAAACCTCGCGAAGTCCCCAGCCAAGTATTATTTTCGTTGTTCCATTGAACTGTTGTATGCCAATTAAAAATCCGTGTTAAATCTCGTTCAATCTGGCTTTTATCACTGTAGGAAATGGATTAACCATTTAGTACTTGTTCAGGTTTATAAATATTTACAGTGCGAAATTCTCCACTCCAGCCGATGAATAGATGTTTTCAAAAAAGTAATTGATGAATTTGTTGTACACTTCCATGTGATGAAAAATCTATTTTATGAAAAGCGGAAGGAATATCCAAGACATTTGCGATAAAAAATTGAGTTTCTATAGCAATTAACTCTTGTTCATTTCGTATATTTAGTTTGTTTATTAAGATATTCGTACCCTTATATACATATGGATCCATTTGATTATCCATAAGCCTTTTCATATTTTTTACGATGGCCTTTTTCAGCTCTTTTGACCAATATAGAACCATTCTTATATTGGTCAAAAGCTTTTTTGTAAAACTTGAGCGTCCATCATCAATAGAAGCCATTCCTACAGCAAAGTTAATTTGTTTTATTTACAGAAGAAGACAAACTACTGAAAAAAATATTTTTATTTATTATTAAAAGTCATCGTGGTCAGGTGTCAGTCACTTCCAGAAAAAAGAGCGGCATGCAAACGATGCTTTAAGGCGAAGCGAAAACATCTCAGACAGCGACGTGGTTTCTTGGTCGCGATCAACCTGAAGCAGAAAACGAACCGGATACAGAAAATGAAGCAACTGCGCGGGCTGAACTCGTGGGGAGTTGATCAAGTCATCTGCGTAGGAGACACAAGCGCTCAGTCGACTCACAATAAGGACGTTCAAGCTGGTGTGTGGGTGCGTTATGGAATGGATATGTTTGTTTTTTATAAAGGGGTTGGTTGTAGGGAATAAGTATCATGTGTTTGTTCTCTTTCTATGTTTATTTGTGGTATAATCAGACCTGGGTGTTAATTCCATAAAGTGGTTAGAATGTGTCGAGGAAAATAGACATAGCTAGCTGTATATACGTTTAGGGTATGAATTTTTATTTGAGGAGAAAATATATGAATGATAAGTTATTAAACACAACAAAAAGTTATCTCATCACCGGTGCTGCGGGTTTTAATGGTTCCTATCTGTCCAGCATTAAAGGTAAATCAAAGGAGAGACTTGTATAAATGAAGTGTATTATATTAGCGGCAGGTTATGCGACCAGACTATATCCACTCACAAAAAATACAGCCAAACCACTACTTGAAGTTGCGGGTAAACCGATTTTGAAACATATCCTTGAAAAAGTGGAACGGATCGCTGTCGTAGATGACATATATATCGTCACGAATGATAAATTTTATCCTGATTTCGTCAATTGGGTAGAGCATAATCCAAGCGAAAAAGAGGTCACCGTCATCAATGACCAGACAACAACCAATGACAATCGCTTAGGCGCCATCGCCGATATTCAATATGTCATTCAAAGGGAAAAACTAGCGGAAGACGTACTCGTATTAGCGGGTGATAATCTATTTGATTTTGAATTGACCGACTTCGTTGATTTCTATCATACAACCAAAGCCGACTGCATCACGACCCATCAGCTAGACGATATAGAAGAAATCAAACGAACAGGCGTCGTTGAAGTCAATGATAATAAAATTGTGACGTCTTTTGAGGAAAAACCAGAACAACCCAAATCAAACCTGGCAGTCCCACCATTTTATATTTATCAAAAAGAAACATTACCGTTGATTGATCAATATATTGATGAAGGCAATAACCCCGACGCCCCAGGCCATTTCGTACCTTGGTTGATTAAGCATAAGGATGTTTATGCGTATGAATTTAGCGGGCAGCGGTATGATATTGGGACAGTGGAGAGTTATGAGAAGGTGCAGGCGTTGTTTTAGTGGGATGGTTTTATAACGTCAAATCGTGAGTATTGCAGACGATTGAGTCGGTATGTGCGGTGCTAGGAGTCAGTGAAAGTAATTTGGAAAGTGCAGGTGTACAATTTCCATGTTTGTGGTATAATATACACAGGAAAACATATCATATAAAAACCGTTCCATGCGCGAACATGAAACGGTTACAATAAGACCAAACCCCATCAAGAGGGGCTAGGCACCTTAAGGAAATAATCCCTCAGTTACCTGCTAAAGTTCATGAGGGGTTATTTTTTCTGTTCAGACATGATAAATGCAACTAACATACCGAAAGAAATCATCAGCGATAGCGCCATTTCCACGTCCATAGGCAACACCTCCCTCCCTTATTAAATGGAAGGAAAAAACAGTGTGCCCAACCCCTCATGTGAAGCTGGTTTATTGTAAATTCATTACAGCACATACAAACATTTGTTCCTAGTTGTTTTTGACAATGAATAGATGAAAGATAGAGTTATATTCCATTCCTATTTTGAAGTTTGATTTGATATAGTTAAGCGTTTGATATGGTTTGAGCCAACCGAACCATCTGATACACAAAAAATGTAAGCTTCAACGTAACTATTTGTTTTAGAAAACTGTCGGGTACGAATTGGGTCCATGATTGGAAAAGGCTTGCAGAAGTTTTATTGATTGGTATGCGATATGCGACGATGAAAATGAAGGTTTTAACCGGCAGAAAAATATTCGATATTATATTGAACATGCAAACAGCCGCGATTATAACGCCATGAAGAACCACTATCTACTTACGCAAATAACAGATGTTTTGATGCAACTTTATGAAAATGGTTCAAAATTACTAAAGAGCATCAAAAAAACGGTAAAAATAATATCCTCAGATCTGTTAGAAGCGATTAGAAGCCGACTTTTGACAGATGAGGATATTTGAAAAGCTAGAAAAACCTATACAAGTAAGGTTTGCCTGATGCAATTATTATCCTAAAGGATGTGATGTAACGCAAAAATAAACACTTACTTATGAATTTTTAAAAGAACTTCTTTAAAATTTCTGTTGTCTTTTTTTCTTAAAAGATAATTGATTGTTTTACGGAATATTCAGTCATCTCATAACTGTTTTACGTAAATGAAGGTAACCATTACTAAATTCACTCTTCACGGCTGAACAGGTTGGTATGAGTAAAATGTTTACGGGAAGGGATGTAGTGGTTTGAATACTCTGACAATGGGTTTTCGCTTGCGAAAACCATTGTCAGAACGAGGTAATCCTATGTTACTTTTCATGTTAAAAAAGGAAA
>Ga0209487_1002536_pt1 | contig 14821 bp, 12 predicted proteins | sample Poulit2012_FD_187524 | JGI IMG/M metagenome (GOLD analysis project Ga0209487, IMG submission 187524) | Agricultural soil microbial communities from Georgia to study Nitrogen management - Poultry litter 2012 (SPAdes) (version 2) | ecosystem: Environmental > Terrestrial > Soil > Agricultural land... | reverse complement strand
TTCAAGACCGGGCCTCGGATATTCACATCGAGCCGGGGGAAAATAACCTGCGGGTGCGCTACCGCATTGACGGCGTTTTACACGAAATGCAGCGCGTTTCCCGCGATATTCAATCCGGCGTAATTTCACGCGTGAAAATCATGTCGGACATCGACATTGCCGAGCGCCGCAAACCCCAAGACGGCCGCATGTCGGTGATGCACAACGGCAATAAAATTGACCTGCGCATCGCGACCCTGCCCACGGTGTGGGGCGAGAAAATCGTCATGCGGATTTTGGACAACTCCACCGCGAGCTACGACCTCACCAAGTTGGGATTCTCGCAGGAAAACCTGGATCGCTATAAGGAAAGCTACGTCAAGCCCTACGGCATGATCCTGGTGACGGGGCCCACCGGTTCGGGTAAATCCACGACCCTCTACGCGACGCTGAATATCGTTTCCCGCCCCGAAATTAACGTCATCACGGTTGAAGACCCCGTCGAATATCGCCTCGCGAACATCAACCAGGTGCAGGTCAATCCCAAAGCGGGCCTTACCTTCGCTAGCGCTCTGCGCTCAATTCTGCGCTCGGACCCGGATGTGGTGCTGCTCGGTGAGATTCGCGACCACGAAACGGCCCAAATTTCGATTGAAGCGGCGCTCACGGGCCACCTGGTGCTTTCGACCCTGCACACCAATGACGCGCCCTCGGCCATAGTGCGGTTGACCGAGATGGGAATCGAACCGTTCCTCGTCGGCTCGGCAGTTGATGCCGTGTTGGCCCAGCGGCTTGCCCGGCGCCTGTGTGACCGGTGTAAAGAACCCTATGAGGCGACCGAGGAAGAAATCATGGCCGCGCGCTTCCCGCTCCCCGAAAACGGGGAGCTGCCCACCATTTACCGGCCCGCGGGCTGCGCGTCGTGCTCCCGCACCGGTTATAAGGGCCGCATGGCGCTGCACGAAGTGATGACGGTGACCGAAGAAATCGAGCGCCTCGCAGTGAAGCGGGCCTCGAGCTTCGAGATCACCGAGGTCGCCCACGCCCAGGGCATGACCTCGCTGCGTCATGACGGGTGGCAGAAGGTCCTGCAGGGGCTGACCTCGATCGAAGAAGTGCTGCGGATTGTGATCTAGCGGTCGGCTTGGGGCGGGATTTAAGTATCTTCGCGAATTTGGCGATATGTAGTGAAAGCGGCTGCGCGCAGTTGCCGTGATGGCTGATGGAAATAGACAGGACACGGACTTGAACCACGGAAATCCCCACCCGGGCACCTATTTCACGCCGCAGGGCGACCCGCGGCATAATCTGCCCCCCACGCCGCAGCAGCAACCCCCGGTGCAGCAGCCTCCGGTACAGCAACCTGTGGTGCAGCAGCCGACCCAGCAGCAGCCTCCGATTCAGCAGCCGCCAATTCAGCAACCGATCGCGCAACGGCAGCGCCCCGCGGCACAAACCCCTCCTCCGGCCCGAACGATGCCACCGGCGGGCCGCCGCGTCGGCGCCGCAAATGAACTGCAGGACGGCGACCCGAATCTGCAGGACATGCTCACGACGATGGCCGCCGCGGGCGCCTCGGACCTGCACCTGACCGTCGGTTCGCCGCCGATGATGCGCCGGCGCGGCGCGCTCGAAGCGCTCGAGGGCTACCCAATGTTGCGCGGCGAATCCATCCAACGTGTGCTGTTCTCGATCCTGACGCAAAAACAGCGTGAGAAAATCGAAGAGAACCTCGAACTCGACTTTTCCTATTCGATTCCCGGCCAGTCGCGCTACCGCGTGAACCTGTACTACCAGCGTGAATCGGTTGGTGCGGCGTTCCGGTTGATTCCCTATGAGATCAAGTCGCTCGAAACGCTGGGCATTCCACCGACGGTGGCGGAGTTCTCCGAACTGCCACGCGGCATGGTGCTCGTGACCGGACCGACGGGTTCGGGTAAGTCGACGACCCTGGCCGCGCTAGTGGATCTGTGTAATGAGACGCGCCCCGAGCACATCATGACGGTCGAAGACCCGATCGAGTTCCTACACCGCCACAAAAAAGCGCTGGTGAATCAGCGCGAGGTGGGAACGGACACCCAGAGTTTCGCGCAGGCCCTTAAACACGTGCTGCGCCAAGACCCCGACATCATTCTGGTCGGCGAAATGCGCGACCTAGACACGATCTCGGTCGCGCTCACGGCGGCGGAAACCGGTCACCTGGTGTTCGCGACCCTGCACACCCAGGACGCGCCGCAGACAATCGACCGCATCATTGACGTGTTCCCGCCCGAGCAGCAGTCCCAGGTGCGCACCCAATTGGCGGGCGCAATCCAGGGCGTAGTGTCCCAGACCCTGTGTAAGACCGCAGATGGGCGCGGCCGCGTGGTCGCAACCGAGGTCATGAAAGCTACGCCGGCGGTGCGCAACCTGATTCGCGAGGGTAAAACCCACCAGATTTATTCCACGCTCCAGTCTGGTTCGAACTTCGGCATGCACACGATGGACCAGCACTTGGCCCAGCTCGTGCGCAGCGGTGAGATCACTTATGAGCACGGGTTAGAGAAGTGCCATAACGAAGAGGACTATAAGCGTCTGACCGGCCGGATGGGAGGGGCGTAAATGAGCGTCCAATCCGCAAAACAGTTCGAATATGCCGTTCGCACGACCGACGGCGAGCTGATTAAGGGCAAGATCGAGGCGCCGAATGAGGCGGCAGTTGCCAACCGCTTGCGCTCGATGGGTTACACCCCGATTGAGATCACGGAGCGGAAAAACACCGGCCTGCAGGCTGACGTGAAGATTCCGGGCCTGTCGGACCGCATCACGCTCAAGGACCTAGCGATCATGTCGCGCCAGTTCGCGACCATGATCTCTTCCGGCCTGTCACTGCTCCGATCGCTGACGATTTTGGCTGAACAGACCGAGAATTCCGCGCTGGCCAAGGTTTTGGCGGCGGTGCGCAATGACGTGGAGACGGGTCTGTCGCTGTCGGCTGCGCTGTCGAAACATGACAACGTGTTCCCGCCCCTGATGATCAACATGGTGCGCGCGGGTGAGGTTGGAGGATTCCTCGACGGCGTTTTGATTTCCGTGGCCGAGAACATGGAATCCGAGGTCAAACTGCGCTCGACCATTAAGTCGGCGATGGCGTACCCGGTAGTCGTGCTCGTGATCGCGATTTTGGCCGTAATCGGGATGCTGCTGTTCATTGTGCCGATCTTCGAGGATATGTTCACTTCCCTCGGCGGTGACCTGCCCGGGCCCACCAAGATATTGGTGATGCTGTCTGAGGTGATGAAGTGGGCGATCATCCCGCTGGTTATTTTGACGATCATTGGCTTCGTGCTGTGGTCGCGCCATAAGAACGACCGCGTGGTGCGCGAGTTCAAGGACCCGCTGCTGCTGAAGATGCCGGTTTTTGGGCCGCTGTTTAAGAAAGTCGCGATTGCCCGGTTTACGCGGAACTTCTCGACCATGATCGCGGCAGGGGTGCCGCTGTTACAGGCATTGGACATCGTGGCCGATACGGCCGGCAACATCGTGATCGAGAACGCTATTCATGACGTGCAGGATTCAGTGCGCCGCGGAACCTCGCTGGCAGGGCCGCTAGCCAATCACCCGGTGTTCCCACCCATGGTGGTGCAGATGATGGCGGTGGGTGAAGACACCGGTGCGCTGGACTCAATGTTGGATAAGGTTGCCGATTTTTATGACGACGAAGTCACAGCCACGACGGAGCAGCTGACATCGCTGATTGAACCACTCATGATTCTGTTCATTGGTGGCATTGTCGGAGCGATGATTATCGCGCTTTACATGCCGATTTTCTCGGTCTTCGACCTCATCGAATAGCCGAACTTAAGGAACTTTAAAGCCGACTACTCCAAATGGGTGATAGGCGCATTAAGTTATGGCTTTTTCCCGCCGAAACGTTCAGAGCAATACCTAATCGGGTCACTAGCACAGGGCTGGGACTCTTCCACATCGAAAATGAAGGAGTCGTGTGATGATCGCACGTATCCGCAAGGACCTTGACAACAAGGAAAAGGGCTTCACGCTCATTGAGCTCCTCGTTGTCATCATTATCATCGGCATTCTTGCCGCTATCGCCATTCCGCTGTTCCTGAACCAGCGCAAGAAGGCTGAAGACTCGGCTGCCAAGGCTGATGTTTCTACGATCGGTAAAGAAATCGCGACATGGTTTGTTGATTCGACTGTCGACCCCACTCTTAATGCTACGGAAACCGAATACTTCCTAGCCGAAACTTCGACGACCGATGCGGACGCCAAAATTGGAAATCGTAGTACGAACGTTGATGTCGAAAAGACCATCAAATACTTTGACGAAGACTCGCATTCCACGAGTTGGTGCGTGCATGTAACCAACAAGGAAGGCGATGTTGCGAAGGACACCGGCTTCCAATACTCCGCTTCAAGCGGCCTAAAGCAGGGCAAGTGCGCTGACGAAGAAGGTGAAGAGAACGAGAACAGCTAATCGGTAACGCTTGCACGACATTTGTCGGTTGGCCGCTGGCAAGGTTCAGCGGCCAACCCGCCTTATATGGTTTGTTCGTACGGAGAGGGGACCGGTGCAGTTAGGCTTAGCCGGTAGTTTGAACCGTCGTCACAATAGCCGTGACGACGGTTTTACCCTTGTCGAACTCGTGGTTGCGATGTTCATAATCGGGGGCGTTCTTCTAAGCCTTATCACCCTGCAGACCAAAGCGATGGTCTCAATTGCTCAGGCTAAGGAACGGCAGCAAGCTACTGCGATTGCTAATGAGGTCCTCGAGCAACTTCGAGCACTTCCATGGAGATCGCTAACAAGTGGACCCGCTGCATATCAAGCGGCTTACGTATCGGGCGGCAAATTGACCGTTCCGGGTGAGCCAATTGAAGGTGAAACTTTGGTTGAACGCTCGAGTGCTATCGGAGCCAACGATGCAGCCTCGAATTCACCGCTCGACGGCATAAACGGTACTAATCTAACCCTTCACGCCGATCCTGTGTTGCCTGGCTTTGAATTCAAGGCATATTCGTTTGTCACTCAAAAGCCAGTCGGCGTGGATGAACCTTACAATCTTACTGTCGTGGTGGAATGGATCCCTCGCGGCAAGACAGAAACACGTCGGGTAGCGGCCCGCACCATCGCCTTCAATCCAGATTCAGTTTGTGGCAATGACGATACGCGCCCATATTCTTCCGCCTGCCAAGATTTTTTCGTCACGCAGGCCAGTGCATCGGGGCCATCTCTCTCAATATCTGGTGCCCCGATCATCTACGAAGGCGAGACCCCTGAATCCGGACCATATGAAATCTTGCCTGGCTCAAACATTTCTGAGGTTTCCATTAGCGGTGCCTCGGTAGGAGTAGCAATTGATGCGGCGCAGAGCGCAAAAGTGCGCAGTAAGGTGAGCGGGGGCTCAATTTCGGTATACGACCTCGATCGCAACGACCAGTCTCGATCCCAGGATGGTGTGAGCGCAACAGCCTCTGATTCTGTTACTTCAGGTGACAAGCTAGACAGTCTCGAGCAAATGCTGCCGATAACAAATTTCGTTCCCGACCCTGTTTCCGGCGAAGGTATGAAACTGTTGTTTACTACCGATTCTCCTAGGGGAGACGCTAACGCGAAGACAGCCACGAGTTGTGGGAATTGGGCTGCCGATGAGCACCCCTGTGGAATCGCTATAGCTTCGAATGAGCGACAATCAGTTGTTTTAAAAGTTGGAGATGAGACCATTAACTTGGCGGAGGTAGGAGCCAGCACGATCACCGCGCAAAGTGCGCGGCATCCGGGGGGTACAACCCCTGTAGGCGGCGCTTCACATTGTGTCGCGGCAACACTAGTTGGTTCAGGGTGTACTGAAGCGGAAGCGAGCCTTAGTCCTTTTACCGCTGTTTTCCCAGGTGTAGGTGCTTTTACAAATCACGCCCCTGCCAGTTCAGTAGGTCGTGGCGTCGGGCTTACAATGCATGATTCGAACGCGTCGCGTGGTGGGCCCTTTAGCGTTAGCACGGCGGATTCTGATTGGACGAACGCTCCCAACATGGAGCCAGACGCATTTGCCGAATCTCGGACGTTAGCACCTATTGTTATTCGTGATACTGAGGATATCGTAGTTACTGCAGACGCCGTCATCACTGTCGTGCCTTACAACGTTCACAATGTGTCAGAAGATCCCGAATGTCGCTCTGAGGCATGTACTGGACGCGAAACTGTAGACGCGGTACGAGTGGACATCACTTATTACGTGAAGCATGGATCTACCGAAGCGGCGTTTACCTTGAGTGCCTCGCTCGGTGATATTCATGTCTCTGCGAGTTATAAGGCATCCCCGAAAGCGTGGGAAGATGTTGACTAGAACACCTATCTGCATGCGCCGGCGGCGTGAAGACGGTTTCACCTTGGTTGAAGCGTTAGTTGTCATGATGATTTTTGGGGTCGTCTTTGCAATCATCATGGGGGTATTGATTCAGGTTAGTTACTCCGCTGCTGACAATATGGCTCGGACTTCTCAGGTGCAAAACGCTCAACTCGGACTCATGCAGATCGATCGGCAAGTCCGATCCGGAAATGTCATTCTCGATCCGGCTAGCGAGACAGCAATCAATTCAGGCGTGGAGCCAGGATATTCGCTTCGAGTATTCACCCAGACTGATGGTGTGCATCAATGTGTGCAATGGCGTGTGCGCCTGACAGCCGACGATCCGGGAGTCCTCGAATATCGTTCGTGGGATCCTGAGTGGTCGACTCTTGACATAGGAGTAATGGACTGGGCCGTCGTGGCCCGCGATTTGGTGGCAGACACCGAAGGAAAAGTGCCATTTCAACGCACACCAATTTCCGGCGACGCTTCAAGCGCTGAAACATCTTCCGTCGAAGTCTCAATTTTTATCCAAGCTGAGCGGACCCGCAGCGCTGCGACAGCGGTAACGACAACTCTGACAGGCCGTAACACCGTATATGGCTATCCGATCGATCGCTGCGATGACGTTCCGGCGCCGTGAGAAAAGGAAAATCTGACATGAGGGACCTTGTGAGAGAGCGTTTTGCCTTTCTTCGAAACGGAGGCTCCGATAGCGGCTCCGCTATCGTCGCAGCCATCGGTGTAATGATCATTTGCTTGTCTCTGGGCGCGCTGATAATCAGTCAGGCGATTGTCGTACAGCGTGATTCGGGTCGAGATCGGGCCCGTACCGTAGAAGTTCACAGCGCAGAAGCCGCGGTTGATCAGATCTATCATGCATTACAACAAGGCGAATTTGAATGTGAGATGGAATTTCCTGAACCGTTCGGTCCAGATGGTGTCGTTGTCAGCGCAAAACTGGAGTTCTGGCTTTCTGATGGCACCAAGCATGAATGCGCAAATGGCGCTCCCTTTAACCCTGAGCGCGCAAGAGTGACCGCAACAGCTAGGAACTTGAATAAGACAGCTGCAGGGATCGAACCTCGTCGAACTGTAGAATCCGAAGTTCTCCTAAATGAGATTAAGAATCCTAACCAGGGGGCTGCAATTTTTTCGGCAGGTGGTCTCCATTTCAATAATCCTCCCGCTGTATCAGGTACGGCGTCAGATGTTTGGGTGGAGGGAAATTACATTTGTGATTCTTCGGATGGCAACTGGATTGAAGGAAATATTTATGCGCCTTCCGGCACCGTATACATGAGTAATTGCAAAGTTGATGGAAGTATTTATTCTTTCGGTAATGTTTCTCTGCCGTCTGAAGACAACCACGTTACTGGGAGTATATTCGTCAAAAACGGCGGGGTAGATGTGCAAAACCGGTCTGCCATTATTGAAGGCAACGTGGTGGCAGCAAAGGGTTTTGGTATTTTTGAGGAAGTTGTTAAGGGCAACATATACCCGAATGTAATTCCGGATCCTTTTCCGACTGCTGAAGGCTTGCCACCAGTCCATTACAGTAAAATGTCTGATTGGTTCGATCCCGCTAACTGGGATGAGCCCGATGAGGTCTTTGTTACTTGGGAAACTGGCGAAACCCCTGCGCAGGCTTGGAAGCGGACGCTAGCTGAAAACGCCAATATGAATCAAATCGAGGGTTACGATGCAAATTCTGAGTGTCCTACCTTTGGCGATTATTGGAACACGACTGGCAAGATTATCCGTCTGCCCGCTAACACAAGCGGTGAAAGTTCCGTTCCTAGAATGTACGATGCATCAAAATGTGACATCACCACTAATGGTAACCAGTTCGTATTATATGGAGACGCCGCAATCTTTGTGTGTTCAATCAAGTTTCAGGGAAACAACGACGGATTGACGGTCTATTCTGGAGATGGTGAGCAACATCGTTTATGGGTAATTGCGCCGACCGATGACGTAAATGGTTGCTCATCCGGAAAGAGGGTCGAAAGCAACGGTGGATTTACTGCCAGTTCTGAAATAGACGTCTTTTTTTATACTCCTGGTGCTTTTGATTTCAAAAACGTGAACATTTCGGGCAACATATATGCAGGATCTGTCAATTTTCATGAACGGTCAGTAGTTCGCGGTGCGGGTATGAGGGTACCCGGAGTGGACCTAAGACCCGGTCAGGTTGATATCGGCGGATCGTGGAACGTCGACGTGGTTTACAAACGTGAGACTAGCGATCGGGTTAACTAGTACCTCGTGGACTGGTTTATCTATGTCGCCCTAACGTTCTTCGGAAGCGCCATAGGGTCGTTTCTAAATGTTGTGATCCATCGGATACCCGCTGGCGAGTCGGTTGTATCGCCCGCTAGTGCGTGCCCAAGATGTGGAGCTGGGATCCGTTCCTACGACAACATACCGATCCTGAGTTGGATCCTGCTGCGCGGAAAGTGTCGAAACTGTAAAGCATCGATTTCGGCTCGATACCCACTTGTTGAAGCTCTCAACGCTTTGCTGTGGATTGGATGCTACGCATACTTCGGGTGGTCAGTTGAACTCATCGCCTTCCTGTATCTGACATCTGCCGGCCTCGCGCTCACAATGATCGACCTTGCTGTCCACCGCCTGCCGAATCTAATTGTTTTGCCGTCATATCTCGTTCTCGGCGGCATCTTCGTCGTGGGCGCGGTTATTGGCGCGCCTTGGGGTGGAGATTGGTCGCAACTCTTACGCGCCACATTGGCGGGCCTCAGTTTGTACGTCTTCTACTTCCTTATTGTGCTGATTTATCCGCGTGGCATGGGCTTTGGGGACGTGAAACTCGCCGGCGTGCTGGGAGCGGCACTCGGGTGGTTCGGGTGGGGACATTTGCTCGTCGGAAGCTTCGCGGCTTTTGTGCTCGGAGGAGTGCTGTCTATAGGCCTTCTGCTGACAGGGAAAGCAAAGAGGGGAACCGGGATTCCGTTCGGTCCATGGATGATCCTCGGCGCCGGGGTCGGCGTCCTCTGGGGGCAGCAGATATTCGATTCCTACTTGCAGTTGGTCGGTTTCTAAAACTATTTGTTTACAGCCCTAAAGGTCGCACTCGCTTTAACCGATCACGTATTAGGAGCGACAAATGGTCGCAGCGAGTTAAGGAGAACTGCCCGTGGCGAACTGGATCGGGCTCGATATTGGCACGAGCGGGTTACGGGCCGCAGAATTAACGTTCTGCAAACACGGCCCCGGATGTCCAGAACATCAAGCAACGCTCAACAAATACGGTGAGGTACCACTGCCACACGGCGCGATCCTCGACGGTGAGGTCGTAGAACAAAGCTCAGTCGTTCGTGCGATCAAGAAACTTTGGGACCAAACCAAGTTCAGCCACAAGAACGTCCTGCTTGGAATCGCGAATCAGCGCGTTACCGTCCGTGAAATCGAATTGCCTTGGCTTCCGCTCGACGAATTACGTTCGTCCCTGGATCTGCACACGGCCGAACTGCTGCCCATTCCGGTTAGCGAAGCGCTCTTAGATTTCTATGCGACCGAAGAAATTGAGAACGCGACCGGCAAGCAGGTACGAGGCATTTTTGTAGGTGCGTCGCGGCAAATGATCGCGTCCAATATCAATGCAGCAGAAGCTGCCGGTCTCTCTCCCGAAGGCGTCGACCTAATTCCCTTCGGACTCATGCGGTCGCTTAATCCGGCCCAGACTGGTGCGGCCACCGTCGCTGTAATCGATGTGGGGGCTCGCACCACGTCGGTATCGATTCTCCATCACGGACAGCCCCGGTTTATTCGAATTCTGAGCGCGGGGGGCTCCGATATCACCGACCGACTCTCCTCACTGCTGCAAGTGCCGCCGCCGGAAGCAGAAAAGTTTAAGCACGACTTAGGTATGGCATATGAGGCACCTGAGCATCTGCAAGAAGCAGCACAAACCGTGATTGGTGTTGCAAACAACCAAATCGACCAAATCCGCTCAACGCTGGATTTCTATGCGTCTGCAGCGGGTCGCTCTACCGGGCCGGTGGAATTGCTGATGTTGACGGGTCGCGGGTCAATGTTGGGCGGTTTTGGACAATACCTGTCTTCCGCCACGCGGTTGCCCGCCATGCTGGGCGACCCATTTGCTTCCGTAAATGCGGGTCGCGCCGGAAAGGCACAGGCCAATTGGGCTAGTTCGCAGCCACAGGCTGCCGCAGCAATCGGTCTGGCCGTAGGAGTTGCAGTATGAGCGTCCAAAGCAGAGCAAACCATCCGGTACTGCCGGGCGTAAACCTCCTCCCACCGGAAGTTCACCAGCGCCGTGACGCACGCAGATTGCGTTCCTGGCTAGTTGTTGCTGTCGGGGTCGTGTTGGCGCTGACGGTGGTCGGAATTCTGTGGGCAACTGGCGAGGTGACTGCTGCGGAAGACCGCTTGCAGGAAGCCCAAGACGCTAACGAACGCATGAGAGCTGAAGAGGCCACCTACTGGGAAGTTCCGGTTGTGCTTGCAGAGTTAGAAAATGCTGAAAGCGCCGAAACGGTCGCCATGTGGCGTGAGATTCTCTGGGAGCCCTATGCTCTGGAACTCTTGGACATATTGCCTGAGGATGTGTCAATCGAGCGATACGAAGTCCAGAATCCGGGTGCGGTTGAAGGAATGCTGGCAGCACGCCATCCATTGGAAGCGGAATCGTACTCATTCATCCAATTTGAGGGATACACCCATATTCGTCCAGACGTAGCGGACTGGATCGAAGCAATTGAGAGCGTGGAGGCGTTCCAGTACGCCTGGGTTGATTTCATTGAACTTGAAGGCGAACTTGACGGTTTGCCCGCCACTGAATACCACTTCACCGGCAGCGTGGACGTGAACGGCGGGGCACTCAGTGAGCGATACCTTCCGGACGAAGCCATTACGCCTTCAGATCGGGAAGAGCCGCCGGCCGCAGACGCGGATACGGATAACGAAGACGGGGATGAATAATGCGGAAAGTAAATAACACCCCCTGGATCGCCGGCGCCGTAGTTATCTCCCTGGTCATCATCGCCGTAGGCTACTTTTTTGGCGTTTCGCCCAAGTTGGACGAGGCGGATGAACTAAACGAGCAATCCGAATCGCAGGAATCTCTCAATGACGTGCTGGAAATGAAACTTATTCAGTTGCGCGCTGATTTCGCGAAACTAGATGAGTATCGCGCGGAGATCGAGGACCATGAGGTTGCGATTCCACTAGTCCCACAGTTACCCGAACTGATTCGCATCACGGACGACCTCGCTAATGACGCCGGCGTTGCGCTCACTCGTACGACGCTGCCCCTTCCGACGGCCGTGACTATTCCATCCGCGCTCGAAGGAGCCATCAGCCTTGAGGGATTGGTGCGGATGTCGGTCAACTACGAAATTGTTGGCGAATACGCAGACATCTTTGCTTTTGTTAATGCCCTGCAACAGGAATATCCCCGACACGTACTGATCCGTGACTTTTCCGTGACGGCTCAGGAATACGATGCAGATCAAGATCCGATGAGTTTCACATATAACGTGACCATGGACACAGATATGTACGCAATGGTCAAGGGCGGTATTCCGACCGATAATGACATCGACTACGACATTCCAGGACTCGCGCCACCGGTAGACTCCGAAGGCGAAGAGACGGATGATACGGGTGAAAACGCTGACGAGACCGACGCTGACAGTGACCTCTCGACCGACGAATAACTGCAAGGTGGAATGATCTAACCCATGCGTTGGATGACAGCCGGTGAATCGCACGGGCCCTCACTTGTAGGTGTAATCGAAGGAATCCCCGCCGGGATTGCCATAACCACGAGCGAGGTACAAAAAGTACTCGCGCGCCGTCGCCTCGGGCACGGTCGTGGCGCCCGCATGGCATTCGAACAAGACCAGGTGCGGGTAATTGGCGGAATCCGCCACGGCGTGACGATGGGGTCACCGATCGCCATCGAGATCGGTAACACCGAGTGGCCGAAGTGGGAAAAGGTCATGGCCGCCGACCCGGTCGATAAATCGGAACTTACTGGCGCACGCAATGCACCTTTGACACGTCCGCGCCCCGGCCACGCTGATCTGGTCGGGATGCAGAAGTACGGCATCGATGATGCCCGCAATATTCTTGAGCGTGCATCGGCGCGGGAGACAGCGGCGCGAGTTGCGCTCGGAACCGTAGCGGCTGCGTTCCTGGAACAGATCGGCGATATTCGTCTTGTTTCGCACACCGTTGCTATTGGCCCGGTAGCCGTACCTGACGGCGCGGAACTGCCGCACCCCGATGATGTTGACGCCCTCGATGCCGACCCGGTGCGCTGCCACCATGCGGAGACGTCAGCCGCGATGGTCGCCGAGATTGATGCGTGCCACCGCGAAGGCGACACCATGGGCGGTGTCGTCGAAGTGCTCGCGTACAACCTGCCGCCCGGCTTGGGTTCGCACGTGCACTGGGACCGCCGCCTGGACTCACGCCTCGCCGGCGCATTAATGGGCATCCAGGCTATTAAGGGCGTTGAAGTTGGGGATGGTTTCCTCACTGCTCAGCGCCGTGGATCCGTTGCGCACGACGAAATTGAGCGCGATGAGAACGGCAAACTGCATCGCCGCACCAACCGCGCTGGTGGTACCGAGGGAGGCATGACGAACGGGGAAGTGCTGCGCGTTCGCGCCGCTATGAAGCCGATCTCGACCGTTCCCCGCGCGCTCGACACCATCGATGTCACAACCGGTGAAGCGGCCAAGGCGATCCATCAACGCTCTGACGTGTGCGCCGCCGTCCCTGCTGGACCCGTATCTGAAGCCATGGTGGCGCTCGTATTGGCCGAAGCCGTGTTGGAGAAGTTCGGGGGAGACTCGGTAGCCGAAACGCGCCGTAACCTCGAAAGCTACCTGGCGGCTCTGCCCGAGACTCAGCGCTGATGGCTCCGAAACTAATTTTGATCGGACCGCCCGGATCGGGGAAGTCCACCATTGGCTCACGCGTTGCGGGTCTGCTGGATGTGGGTTTTCGCGACACCGACGTGGATATCGAACGCGCCACGAAGCGCACAATTTCTGAGATCTTCGTCGAAGATGGCGAGCCAGTGTTTCGCGCTCTGGAACGCGAAGCTGTATCGCTGGCGATGGGTGAGCACGAGGGTGTTTTGTCGCTGGGTGGTGGAGCGATCATGGATCCGGCAACGGAAGAACTTCTGACCGGACACCCGGTGGTGTTCTTGGATGTATCGCTGCGGGCCGCAACCCCGCGAGTGGGGCTGAATAAATCTCGGCCGCTGCTGTTGGGTAATCCGCGGGCGCAATGGCTCAAGCTCATGGAAGCACGCCGGCCAATTTATGAGCGCATTGCGCGCTGGACCGTGGTCACCGATGATCGCGATAAGCGTGAAATCGCCAATGAAATCCTTGGGTTACTGAATGAAGGCGCTGAGACACCGTGACCGGTGAAGTTGTGGTGCCCGTGCCAGGGCCCGATGCGTATGACGTGATCATTGACCGCGGTGTTGCGGGGCGCGCTGCGGACCTGTTGCGGGGCGCGGTCGAACGCGTGCTGATCGTGCATGCCGCTGCGGTTGGCGAGACTGCGCGGAAGATTGCGAGCACCCTTGAAGCCCGCGGCATTCGTGTGTGGTTCCAAGAAACACCGGATGCGGAAGCAGCCAAAACTGTTGATGTAGCTGCTGCTGGCTGGGCACTAATGGGACAAGCCGAGTTCACCCGATCGGACGCGGTGATCACCGTGGGCGGGGGAGCGACCACTGACATTGGTGGCTTCATCGCTGCGACCTGGCTGCGGGGCGTACAGGTCGTCCACGTAGCGACAACGCTGCTGGGCATGGTTGATGCCGCCGTGGGCGGCAAGACCGGAATTAACACTGCCGAGGGCAAGAACCTCGTCGGATCATTCCATCCGCCTGCCGGAGTTGTATGTGACCTCGCGACGTTGCAGACCCTGCCGATAGATGATTTGCGTGCGGGATTGGCTGAAGCCATCAAATGTGGCTTCATCGCAGATCCGATCATTTTAGATTTGGTCGAAGAAGACCCATCTGATGCGCTGGACCCCAACTCGGATCGCTTAAAAGAGATTGTGCGCCGGGCAGTCGCGGTCAAGGCTGAAGTTGTGAGCCAAGACCTGAAAGAATCTGGCTTGCGGGAGATCTTGAACTATGGACACACGTTCGCGCACGCAATTGAACTCATCGAGAATTACCAGTGGCGCCACGGCGATGCCGTAGCTGTGGGATGTATTTATGCAGCCGAGTTGGCGCAGCGGGCGGGTATTTTGAGCGAAGCCGACGTGGCGCGCCACCGTGAACTATTTGCGCTTGTCGGATTGCCAACGCAGTACCTTGCCGGGCGCTGGGATGAACTCCTGACCGCTATGCGCCGCGATAAGAAGACACGCGGGACCATGCTGCGGTTCGTCGTCCTTAATGAAATCGGTGAGCCGACGCGCCTGGAAGGGCCCAGCGAAGAATTGCTGCGCGCCACCTACGACGC
>Ga0209487_1002534_pt1 | contig 14825 bp, 8 predicted proteins | sample Poulit2012_FD_187524 | JGI IMG/M metagenome (GOLD analysis project Ga0209487, IMG submission 187524) | Agricultural soil microbial communities from Georgia to study Nitrogen management - Poultry litter 2012 (SPAdes) (version 2) | ecosystem: Environmental > Terrestrial > Soil > Agricultural land... | reverse complement strand
TCTGAGCTGCTTCCTCCTCCTCTTTATTTCGAGATCGGAACCGGATATTTTTTAATTTAATATCTATTCCTTTTTTATCACCAAGATCTATCCGCAACAAATCTCCATTATTTCCCCAGTCATACCGCCCCATCTGCTCTTTTACATCGATAGAAAAAGATTTCCAATTAGCAGAATTCTCAACATTTATATCTTTTATGGATCTCACTTCCTCTGTAGGAGGAGAGAAAAATAATTGTAAAGAAAAGTTTTCAGAACTGATGTAATCAAATGTCAAGACACAGTCATCTTCAATACTTTTTGAAAGAGGATCGGAATACACATAGGGATCAGTACCCGTTGTTGTAAATGAATAACTTTCATTTTCATTCCGAAATTCCAGATCGTTCAATTGATCCGGATTTAAAGATATTTTCAAAGATACTCGAAAATCTACCTCCTCAGAAGGTCTTCTATTCGCTTCTTTTTGACATCCGACTATAAAAGACAGGAATATCAATATCATGAAAAAGTAGTTTCGCATAGCTACAAGATTTAGGTTTTCATTCTAACCACCCTGGATTTTGCCAAACATTGCCTGTCAATCGAAACATCTTATCCGCCTCTGATTTCTCTATGGGATAAAGCAAATACTTATCCTGCCATGAATCTCGATCCGAAAATTTAAAACGGTTATATAAATATTCACCATCTTCCTCTTTCGTAATTCTCATACCTGTTACAAATTGATCTGTTTGATCTAAGATCATCCACCGTCTCACATCAAAAAAACGATGTTCTTCATAAGCGAGTTCAACCCTCCTTTCATTACGATATCTTTTTTCAAAAGCCTCTATTGATAAATTCTCCGGAAGATCGGGCATTCCTGCTCTCTCTCTAATTTTATTCACAGCGTCTCTGGCGCTCATTTGTTGGCTTCCAACCTCCATTGTGACATCAGGACCATGAGATTGATATGCAGATTCAGCAAAATTTAAATAAATCTCTGCCAATCGAAACAAACGGGTATAGCCATCTGCTACATTCCCAAGACGAGAATTAGGATTAAAGTACTTTTTCAAATAATACCCCGTTCTGGTATTCCTTCTATTGCTACTGGAAATTTCATCTGCTCCTCCCACAAAAGTTTCGACCACATCAGAAGAGGATGCGGCAGAAAACTCCTTAATTTTAATATTTCTAATTTCAATTTCTTTATCTGGATCATCGCCTACATCAAATCTTAGCACATCTCCTCTATTACCCCAATCAAAATCTGAAATACTCTCAGTAATATTTATAGAATGTGAAGTCCATTCTGAAGCAGCTGAGATATCGGGATAGCGAGTGGATCTTCCCCCAGCAATCGGGCTAAAAAATATTTCAGGACTTACAATACCTGTAGGACTTTTATATTCAAAAGTAAATTCTATTGTAGAGTAGAATTTCAAATCCTCTCCTATATCCGAAGTCATAATATAAGGGTCACCACCAGTCGTATTTATGTGATAAACTCCATCTTCTTCCTCAATCTCCATATGATTCTCTGATCCTAGCTGTAACACTAGTTCATATTCCTCATACCCTCCTTCTTCTGAGCTTTTTTGAGCCCCATTATAGAAGATGGTAGCATAAAATCTTGGATCTCTATTCGCATAAGGGTTATTCTCATCATATCCTGATTCAGGATTTATTTTCGGTATCAAATGATCTGCATCCTCATATCCAAGAATCGGAACCTCGCCATTTGCCATTTCGTATGCATCCACTAAATCCTGGGTAGGACAATGACCTGCTCTTTCTTGATTCGGTGTAGAAGGCATTCCAACATATCTCCATACTTCTTGCCTTGCTCCCAATCCATAGATTGTTTCCTTATCCACGGATCTCTGATCATTTGGATTCGTCAAAAAATACAATGCATATGCATTTTCAGCAACTCCTCCACTTGGTTCAACATCAAACAATTTGTAATCATTCGCTAGTAATTGACCCAAAGCCTCTGCATTAATTTTTGTTGCATCATCCCAAGTATAAGTACCATCAGTAAACAAAGGGCTAGCAGCATAGGTAATTGCTTGCGACATAATAGCATACGGAATGGCCCGGGTCATAATTCCCCATTGATTATCATAGATCTGCCAGGGAAATCCATCCCGTTCATCTGGAGCAGAAAGAGCTTTTCTACAATCTTCAATAATAAATTCAACAATTTTCGACACAGCAACCCGTTCATAGACAGAATAATCATCCCCCACTTCAAGCGGTTCATCTAGTAAAGGAACTTCACCGTATCTTTTGATCAACTGAAGGTAATAAAGAGCCCTTAAAGTATGAGCTTGGGCTTTCCACCCGGCTTTCACGGTTTCAGATGCATACGCTGTGGATGATTCTATATTTGCCAGAAAAACATTACACTTCCTGATTCCCTGATATAAACTACCCCAAGGGCTGCCATCAGTAGAAATGCTTCCATAATTAGAGGAGGTCACACTCCCATTATACCAGTTTGAATATCTATTATTAGCAACCACATCTTCTGAATCATGGGCTTCATCGCTTAAAGAGGCTCGTGCTGCTCCCGGAGCTGGAGCATATCCATAGCAGGAATTCAAATAACCTCTTGTTCGGTTATAATCTGAAAATACTTCATCCATCGTTATCCTTCCATCCGGCGGTAAGTCTAATTGTTCATTACAAGATAAAACAAGCATAATAGTCCCCACCCATAGAGACATTTTCAATATTTTCATGATCTTTACGATTAGCAGTTTCATTTAACATTTAATATCCTATCCTCTAAAAAATCAACTTTACTCCCAAATTGTATACGCGATACACAGGTATTGCCCCAAAACCATTTCCTTCCGGACCGAAGTCATCAGTTTTCATATGATCCCATGTCAATAAGTTCTGACCACTTAACGTGAACCGTATATTATCCAATCCAATTCTTCGACTCACTTCTAAAGGCATTGTATAACCGATCTCAATATTTTTCAATCTCAAATAAGAAAGATCATATAAAAAGAATTCATTGTTTTCATGACTGGCAGTAGAATTTGTAGAAAGTGCAGGATAAGTGATTTTATCCCCGTTTACGTATCTTTCTTCTGTCCATGCATTTTGATGAAATCGGCTATATACACCTTCATAATGATGTTCCTCAACTCCCAACCCTTTTGTAATTCTGGAAAAACCACTCACTCCCTGAAATAATACATTTAAATCAAAATTCTTGTATCCCAAAAAACCATGGAAACCATACATCATTTCAGGTATAGAACCAGATCCTAATGGCACCCGATCCCGATCATCCACGATACCATCCCCATTGAGGTCTTGGAAAAGAAAATCCCCTATTCGCTTCTCTTTCTCGTATTCAGGACTGTTTTTTAATTCTTCCTCGGTATTTATATATCCATTCCCATTACTATAATCTATTAAAAAACCAAACGCTTGTCCCGTGGAAAATCCTTGAGAGCGAAAAGGAAAGATATAATCGTCTGCACGCTCTGCTTCATTATTGTTTATTATTCTATTACGAGTTTTACTCAAGTGACCACCAAGCCCGATTTTCCAATCCGAATGTATCCATTTATAAAAATCAGCACTTATCTCAAATCCTTTATTTTCAAATTCTCCTACGTTGACATCCGGATAATTCCCTAATGGAATACCCTGAAATAAAGGGATTGAAGTAGTTGCTCCAACCATCATATTATCTGTATATTCATCAAAAATATCGACTGAGAATGTAAAAGACTCAAAGAACCCCAAATCAATACCTATATTCCTTTTTTGAATGATTTCTGCAGCATAAATAGGATTTCCGAACCGATTTTCATTCACTATATATTGTAAATAGGCAATTGGACCACCACGATTTACCGTAACATCATCCAGGTAAGTATACCGTCCCTGACCATTTTGATCCGTTGCTGTATTTGCCCAGGTACCCCTGATCTTAGCCTGTGATAACCACCCTATATTATTCAAAAATGATTCGTTCTTCAGAATCCATCCTAAACCAACTCCCGGAGTAAGAGTATATCGTTTGTCCCGGGAAAACTGTTCTGAACCTGAATATCCCGTATTTAATTCAACTATATATCTATCATCATAAACATAAGTTCCTTTTACTCCGGAACTTACTCGATTGTAGGGAAACAATCCGGGACTTCCGGTATCCGCTTTTGTCAGATTTTGATAAAACATATAGGCAATACCATTCAATTGATGCTTTCCAAATTCACGGGCATAATTCATTTGTCCCTGATATGACAAATGATAGTAATGAGAATGCGTTTTGCTATATGCGAGGGGTGTTGTTTCATTATCATATACCGGGACAAAATCCAATTCATCCCAATTCGTTGAATTTCGTTTCATTCTCTGATAATCTTGCAAAGTACTCAAACTACCAACGGTATTTGTTTGATATGCAAAAACTCCACGAGCAGTCAATCCTTTTGTCAAGAAGCTCATATCTAGGTCCAATCCGAATTGAGATACAATATTTGTAACAGTGTGATTTCTATACCCTCTCCTGTTCAACATCCCATAAGTAGGATTTCTCTCATCACCTGAAGTGATCACCTGATTGCTATAGGATAATTCTTCTCCGGTCTCTGGATCAAATGCTTCTGGAGTAACCGGTCCATACATAGAGGGAGGTAAATGAAATATGCTGCTGTAGATTGAAGCATTCCCTTCTCCGGGTGTATGCTCACGTTTTACATTTCCTGCTAATCGTAAAAATGCTCCCAAATAATCATTGATTTTCATATCAACATTTGATCTATAATTCACCCATAAATTATAGGGATTAGGATTATATTTTTCCTGATCGGTATTAAAATAGCCATTTTGAAACATGAAATTTGCATTAGAATAATATTGAACCCGATCATTACCACCTCTTGCATTCACTCCTAGTCGCTGCATAGTAGTCCTCCTTTTAAAAAAATAATCGTACCAGTTATTATTCGGATAGAGCGGATCGGCTCCCTCTCTAAATTTTTCTATTTGTCGTTCCGTAAAAATAGGTTCGTAATTTGAATCTCCACTATAATCATTGTGCCATGCTTCTTGTCTTAAAGCAGCATAATCAGCCGATGACAACATAGTCGGACTGGTAGTTACTTCCTGCACAGCATGATCCAATCTTGCACTAATTTCAATAGGACCCTTTCGACCTCTTTTTGTTTTTACTTGAAGTATACCATTCCCCCCTAATATTCCATACATGGACTGTGTGAATCCATCTTTAAGGAGAGAAATAGATTCTATTTCCTCAGGTGATATATAATCCAAAGTTTGATTGGCATTATAGGGTATCATAATCCCATCCAGCATAACCACAGGACCCCCGGATCTTGAGGTAGAAAAACCACGAATAAACAAATTGGAATTTGCCCGAGATAATTCAGAAAAAGTTTCCTGTGTAGTCAGTCCGGAAAATCGTCCTGCCAGAGCTAAATTTAAATTTGCAACCGGAGATTTTTCAAGATCCGAACCATCTACAATAGTTACAGCTCCTGTAAGATTTTGAGCTTTTTGTTCATCCCAGCCTAATGCAATTCTTTTGTCCGTATTGTGGACATCTTTTTTCAAAACAACATCAATGTTTTCTAGTCCTTCAACTTTCTCAACTTCATCCTTAAATAATTTTTTTGAAAAAATCAAAATTTTGCTTCCGTCATCTATTTCTATTGAAAATTTGCCATCAAAATCAGTAGAAGTCCCATTTTTCCCATTTTCTGAAACTACAGTTACTCCCTGCAATTCTTTCCCTTTTTCATCCACTACCTTTCCCTGAACCATTAAAGAATAGGTTTGGGAATATCCGGATGCTAACCCCAGGACCATTATCAAAGTTCCGACGATACCAATATGAAATTTATTTTTAATCATATCCATTTCAATTTGAATTCTATTTCTACAATTCCTGATTACCATCCTGGGTTCTGCCATTTTTTCTCTGTAATTCCCTCCAGTCGATTCGCTTCCAATAAAGGAATAGGTAACAACAAAAATTTATTTGTATAATTATTTCTGGCACTACTCCTCACTGTACGACGTCCGTATGTATAGGATCCATCTTCATTCCTGATAATTTCAGCTGCCGTAACCCATTTATCCGTAGCTGATAAATCTCCACCAGGATCGGTCCATCTTCTGATATCAAAATATCGATTCTCTTCAAAAGCCAATTCTACCCGTCGTTCGTTTTTTATTCTTAAAATCAAATCTTCCTGAGACAATCCTGAAGGAATTTCGGGCATATTAACCCTTGCTCTGATTTCATTAACTGCTTCCCGTGCTTCTTCTAAATGTCCAGCTTCAGCAGCAGATTCCGCAAAATTAAGTATAACCTCCCCCAACCGGAACAATTTCCAGTTTGCACCACCTACCGGATTATCATTTCCAGAATTAGGATGTAAAAATTTTCGATGGTAATATCCTGTACGAGTAGCACTTCTTCGTGATGAATGAAGTCCTGTCTGCGGCTCACCCACATATGTCGTTATGATTCTCGTTCGATTTCCAATTCCAGCCGGATAGTTTTCCGGAGAGCTCGGAGATTCTTCAAAATTCCAGAGGGCTTTCCGTTTAGATCCATTATAATATATAGAAGCATAAAAACGTGGATCTCTATTTTCATAAGGATTTTGTGGATCATATAAAGTATTGTCAGGGTTATAATTAGGCTCCAGATGTTGTTCATCCTTATAAGGGTTCCTTAAATCCAAAATTGTCTGTCCATCAACAGTTTCATATGCGTCTACAATTTCTTGAGTTGGACAAGTTCCACTTTTATATCCATCTTGTGCCCCAATTCCATCGATGTTCCAAATATTTCCCTGGCCTTCTCGACTTTGATATATAGTTTCCAAATCAACTTGAGACGTTCCAAATGACATCCCTTGGGTGAAATATTCATTGTACAACGCTGCATATTTATTATTATCAGGACCAAAAAAAGAAACATCTGACTGATATGTTTGAGGAAATTGTAATTCATTATAAAGTTCATATCCATTATCCCTCAAATTTTTCAAGGAATTTTTATTGATTTGATATGCTTCTTCCCAATGATTTTCCCCATCATTATGAAGGGGGCTCGCTGCAAAAAGTATCATTTTGGACTTTATTGCTTCAGCCAACGCTTTGGTCACCCTATAGGACTCACCTGAAGTGATCCGCCATGGCAATTCATCTGTAGCAATTGCTTCATTACAATCCTCTTCAATAAACTTAGAAACTTCATAGAAAGAAGCTTTTTCTAATTTTGAAAAATCTGCATCAAATTCAACTGGTTCTCTCAATATTGGAATAGAACCTCCATACCATTTCAGAAGTTCATGATAAAAATATGCTCTTAACACGTGAGCCTCTGCCTTCATTCGCTTTCTATCTTTGTCACTATTTACATTCGCTTCGTTAATTTCTGATAAGAATATATTACAATTCCTGATCGCCGTCCAATACCGATCCCAATAATTTCCATTTCCCGCCTCTACAGCAATAGGTGACTCAACAGGATGACTTCCCGCAGATGCATTACCATTATATAATCGACCTGACGTCAAAGTAGGTTCTGCTTCTGAGTCTGTATCCCATGCCTCATCAGACCATACGACCGGACCTCGACTCCAAAAAAAATATCTGACTCCTTTCCCGGGAATATTGTTATAACATGAATTTAAAAATGCTTCTACTTTTACAGGATCTTCAAAAACATCTACAAAATCAATCTTTCCATCCGGGGCCATGTCCAGCACATCATTGCAGGATATGATAAGAGTAAAAAAACAAAAACTGAATATTATTTTTCTTATGCGCATTTTCTCAGTATTTTTTATCAGAAACCAATATTACACCCAAAACTATACATCTTCGTAATCGGGTATCCCAGAGCATCGCTATACTCCGGATCATGGTGCGTCATCCTAAAATCACTCCATGTAAATAAATTTTGTCCGGAAATATAAAGTCTTAAATTTTTCACGCCCGCTATATTCAAAAAGCTTTGATCAAAAGTGTAGGAGAACTCCATATTTTTTAGACGAACAAAAGACCGATCCATAATAAAAAAATCATTTGGCATATGATTTGTATTTTGTGAGATCCCTAAAGCCGGATAGGTTATTTTTTCACCGTTTTCATATCGTTCCGGCGTCCATGCATTCCTTTGGTATTCAAAATAATTTCCACTTTTTGTGGATTCCCAGACACCTTGTTGTTGAAAATATGTAGAGTATTTCCCTACACCCTGGAAAAAAACCGATAGATCCCAATTTTTAAAAGTTCCGCCAATTTCGAAACCATGTATCAGGCCCGGGATGGAAGTATGCTTGATCGGGGCCATATCTTTTTCATTGATCTCTCCGTCTCCATTAAGATCTATATATTTAAAATCTCCTATTCTTGGTTCACCAAATCCATAAGTGGTATGAGAAAGATATTCCTCCAATTCTTCTTCAGAATTAAAGTATCCATTACCATTGCTATAATCGATTTGATAACCCCATGCCTGACCTAATGGGAAACCAGTCTGTCTGTAAGAATAAGCATATGAATCATCATTTATAGCCTCATCTATAAATTTCACTTTATTCTTATTCATACTGACATTCCCTGATATCCGCACTGACCAATCCTTTCCAAATCCTCTTCTATACCTGAATTCAAGATCAAATCCACGATTATCTATTATCCCCATATTGACTTTTGGAATATTTCCCAGTGGAACTCCTTGTAAACTTGGAACCGTCCCTCTGGTAATTAAAATATCAGATCGTTGCTCCTTAAATACATCAATCACCAGATCTAAATCGCGGAATAATTGAACATCCAGACCTATATTGGTTTTTTCTGCCACTTCCCAACTTATATTTGGATTTCCTAAAAGACCTTGATTAATCCCTTTCCCCCTGGCAAGACTACCTAATGGCCCACCGCCCATTGTTATATCACTCTGATAAAGAAAACGTGCCCCCCCTATTTTATCATTCCCCACTTTTCCATGAGATCCCCGTAACTTCATATTTGTAATCAAGTTATTGTTTTTAAGAAATCCCTCATTGCTCATCACCCATCCTAATGAAAAAGCAGGAAAAAATCCGAATCGATTATTCGGAGCAAATTGCTCAGATCCATTATACCCAAGATTCACTTCCGCCAGATACCGGTTATCATAACTATATGTTGCTCTACCTGCCACACCAATCACATTAAATGGAATCTCTCCCCCTGTTGATTCCCAAAAATCACGCTGTGCGAGAACCATACTTGTCACATCATGGACTCCGAATGAACGATCATAATGGATAGAGCCCTGCATATTGATATTGTATCGTGAATCAACACCCCGATTCACAGAAAGCCTTTCTTCGTCAGGACGGGAAATAGTATAGGATAATTCATCTCTATCATAGTCCACATTAGCTATATAAAGACGTTCTAATTTACTTCCTTGTTCAGCAGAAGTAGCGTATGAATCGTAAGAAATCATCCCTTTTACTGACAAACCCTTTACCAGAAATTCTCCCAGATCCCAATCCGCCCCAGCCGAGGCATTTAAATGCGAACGTAATTGTTTCCTATAACCCATCCTATTCATCACTTCAAAAGCAGAACGATCCAGATAATCAGGATCTACCAGTTGTCCCGGTTCAACATCGAACCCATCTATCGTTAAAGGTCCCGGCGTAATAGGTAATATGGATTGTGCCTGAAAAAATATATCCCGCATCATCCAGTTGGGATCACTCCCCGGAAAGCCTGAAGCAGAAGGCATATTCACTCTTTCAATATAGCTTCCCAAGTTTAAATATGCACTGAAAGATTGAGATACATCATAATCAAGATTAGCTCTGAAATTGTATCTATCTAATTTTGAAGAGGGATCATAGCCCAATACATCTTTCGGTTCTACCTTCAGATTTCCTCCCTGATGCAGATAAGCAGTATTTACGAAATACCGAACCCGGTCAGTCCCACCGGATGCATTGACATTAAGACGAGATTGTGGCGTGTATCGGCTAATAAATTCTCGGTAATAATCATGATCAGGATACATATACTCCCGCACCTTCACTTTCATTTCATAGTCCGGATCATCGGGATCCAATCCAATCCGAGGATTAATAAATTTTTCCCTTACATCATCACTATAGGGCAATTCCAATCCGTCATTACGGGCAGCTTCATTCCTTAAATCAATATATTCCCATGAATGTAATCTTTGTGGTTCTCGAGTAAAAGATGAAAAACTCTGATCGAAAGAAGCATTGAATTCAGCCTGTCCCGATTTTCCTCTGCGAGTTTCAATAAGTATGACTCCGTTTGCTCCACGCACCCCAAAAACTGCTGTCGCTGAAGCATCTTTCAGCGTAGTCACTGATTCAACTTCAGAAGGATCAAGAGTTCTGATATTGTCTCTTGGAACGCCATCAATCAAAATAAGCGGTGACTGCCCATTTGTGGTAGCAGCTCCACGGAGAAACATGGAAGCATCATCTACACCAGGCTGTCCACCGCCAGACTGTATAGCTGTCAAACCGGCAATCCTACCAGCAAGAGCATTCGTAAAGTTACCAGATGAAGATTTTTTGAGCTCCTTTCCTCCCACACTACTGACTGATCCGGTTATAGAAACTTTTTTTTGCTCTCCATATGCTACTACAACTACCTCATCCAACATCTGCGAATCTGACAACATTATTATTTCAAGATAGGATCTTCCATTCACTTCCACTTCCTGTGTCTGAAATCCAATATATGAAACAATCAACACTGCATCTTCCTCGACATCTTCAAGTTTAAAATATCCATCATAATCGGTAGAAACACCTTTTTCCGTTCCTTTTATCATTATATTGACTCCGATCAAAGGCTCTCCTTCCTGGTCAATTATCTTGCCAGATAATTCTTGTATCAGATTCAAATTTTCATATAAAGAATTTGCCTGAATATTTGCCAAAAAGCAACCAATACAAATAAAAAAGAATATAAATCTAATCATAGAAAAACATATCTTTATCCTTAAAACTTTTACATCTTTCAATCATAAGATAAAACAATGATCAAATGCATTCATTTTCTATCTCTAAATTTTACAGAGTCAATCATTTCACATAATACAAAATAGACAATGCTTTTATTTAAAAGCAATCTCCTTTGTGTTGACTAAGGTAAATTTTAAACTTTAAAAAGCTTTCCTATGGTTACCTAAACAACAGCTATTTTTTTATAAGTGCATTTTAGATCGAAGAGAAGGTGAGAATAAACATGAAGAATAAATTTATTTTATATTAGAATTCTATGATTTCGGAATAGAGGATAAAATTCATTTCTCATCTCTCACACCTGTCGAAAACATTTTTAAGGCATAAAAATATCCTTTGAAACCAATGGTTAGGCTTTTAGAATGCTGAATTTCGAAATCGACTGTAAGCGGTAACTCAATATACGTATCCATCCGAGCAACTACAGGTTGGTTTCTTTCTTAAAATTTTGGGGATAGAGTTTGACGAGTTCCGAGGCTTTGGTATCCAGAATGTTTTCCAGTACGTATTTCAGCCACTGATAAGGATTGACTTCATGCTTTTTGCAAATAGCAAAGAAAGAATAAATCGAAGCCGCTCTTTGTGCTGCTTTATGGGAACCGGCAAAAAGATAATTCTTCCTACCCAGAGCCAAGGATCTGATGGCATTCTCGACCAAGTTATTGTCGATTTCCAATACCCCGTCATACAAATAAGCATTCAGTCCGCGCCAGCGTCTTAGACTGTAGTTCATCGCTTTCCCGATCGGACTTTGGGGAAGAAAACCTCCCGAAAGCAGTTCCTGCTCCATCCATTTACCAAAGTCCTTCAGAACAGGCAGAGATCTGTCCAGACGCAACTTCTTGCGCTGCTCGGCCGTCATCCCTTGTTCTCTTGCCTCGGCTTCTACTTTATATAATTGCTGGATATATAATAAGGCTTCACCTGCACGCTTTCGGTCATTGTCCAATGCTTTTTCAAATTCTCGGCGAGCGTGTGCCCAGCAAAACAGATGAGTGATCTCTTTCTTGCGGCCAAAATTTTCATAGGCAGAATAACCATCCGTTTGCAGATAACCTTTGAAGTTTTTCAATATCCTATTGGCAGCTCGGATACTTCGCCCCGGCTGATAATCAAACAATACGGTTTTGTCTATCGGATCGTGATAAACCCAATAATATCCCAAATGGCATTTACCTTTTTTTGCGGGGTCTCGAACTTTTATTGTGCTTTCATCGGCTTGGATATAGCCTTTGGATATGGTCTCTCTTAAAAGTTTTTGATAAAGAATATCAAGAAGTTCCAGGCTCTGTCTGACCCACCCTTCCAGGGTAGAAGAGGCAATCGGTATTTTCTCCCGTTTAAATCGTTGTTCCTGGCGGTAAAGCGGAAGATGATCCACATATTTATCGACCAGTATAGAAGCTAACAGTCCGGCTCCGGCGATACCCTTATCGATCGGGCGACCGGGAAGCGATCCGATAAACACCCCTTCTTTATTTTTAGGGGCGTATTTAGGACGGATATAGCGTTTGATATAAAAACGGGCAGGGGTATATTTCAGCTCTTCGGTGACTTCTTCACCGATACGAACCATACCGGTAGTATCTATCTCAGGTTCGATCACAATCTCCTCCACCGGTAGATGATCCGGAAGCGGCATCCGCCCGGGATGGTTTTTCCGGCGTTTCTTGCGCTCATAGGTAATCTTTTGGGTGGCCTGCTCATCAATCTTTTGCTGGTCTTCGGGTTGTGGCCCAAAGGGAAGAGGTAACTGACCGTTGTCCCGATTTTCAAAGCGCTCCCGTTTTTGTCCGTAGAGCTCGCGCAGAAGATTGGCCATCTTGTATTTGAGCCAGGCATTTTCCTGTTCGAGTGATTTGTTTTTCTGTTGAAAACTATTGAATTCCTGCTTTAGAACTTTGGATTCATCTTCGACGTTTTCAACCTTTCTTTCTAAAATTGAAGCCGTCTTTTCTTGCGCTTTAATAAGAGCGATCAGCTCCTCTTTCGTGTATGTTTCAAAGTCTGTTTTCACCCTTCAAACATAGTGAAAACAAAGAGATTAGCCTAATAAACAAGCTCTGTTTTCAGGCCTTTTTCAGACTCTTTTGACTAATGAATATCGAGGTTTTTGAACGCTTTGTTTCACTTGGATTCCTTCAATCATCAAAACCAATTCCGGCCAGCTTATACGTCCGTTTTCCCGGGTTGCAGGAGGGGAGAAAGTACCCTTCTCAAGCCTTTTATAGTATTGGACAAAACCACCGCTTTCCCAGTGAAGCAGTTTTAAATGCGTGCGCCTTTTATTAAAAAAACGAAAACTTCACCATTTGTCGGATTCCTTCCCAGCTCATTGGTCACCAATCCGCTCAGCCCGTTAAAGCTCTTGGCACCTGCCTGCCGGCAGGCAGGTATCGCAAGGCTTGTGATAAAGCAGATAGTGGTTCTGTGAATTTAAGCTGAACATGAGTTTAGATCAATAAGTTGCTGGATTTGTTTGAGATCAAAATGTTTTAGTCGTATTCTGACCTGATTGGGATAGATTAATTCCACCTGGTCGATATGAGATGCTTCCCGTCCTGTGTCTATCGGAATAAAAGCCGCAGAAGTAGTTTGCCTCTTTTTACGCAACCAATAATGGAAGGTGTGCAGCTTGATCTGCTCTTGTTCACAAAAAGCTTTCACAGTCAGACCGCTGGCTTGCTGCCGCTCAATCAGCCGATACATTCGTTCTTGCTTTGTCATCATTTGATTTTTGACAAAACTAAAAATCAAATGTTAGACCAACAATATGCAGTTAGTGGGAGGGATACCTGACAAATCCGTCCGCCAGCGACAAACCGATTTTCATCCCAAATTCTACTTTCTTTCCTGTCTTCCCACGCAATATCGGCCGCACATGAGGCTGGGACAGGCTTACAATACGGTCATCACAACGACTTTCCTTTCGATCATACATTTGTCTTTGCTGATCATTCAAAGTCTGGATAATCCAAAATTCTCACATTTTTTATACCCCAGGGGATTCTCTTCTAACATGCCCAACATCATATTAATATGTCCCACGTTTCGATCCAGGCAGTTCAGATGATACCGAATAGAACTGCGGAGAGTTTTCTTATTGATCTGTCGTTTTTTGGACTCCGTTAAATATTTTTGCCGGGCTACTTTTCGATAGGTACGGGGCTTTACTTTTAGGCGGTTGCGTAATTCATCTTAAAGAATATCGATCATTTTTTCAGTTTTCTCCCGGGTCTTGTTTAATAATCCCAGATCATTGGGATAGGCAATGTTCTGATCTGCTACAGTCGCATCCAATTTGAGTTTTCCTCGATTCCTAATCTCTTCTTTTTCAGAAGTGGGTATCATTTTCTCGCCATGACAGATGGTCGCCAACACATCCGAAAATTAATTAAAAGTATCATTCCCCAGTTTTTTCCGCCATTCTGTAAATAAAGTAGGGGTGAATAATGAATAAGGATAAAACTCATCCAGTCCCAGAAAGTACTACATGTATGGGTTTTTACGTATCAATAGCACAGTCTCTTCGTCACTTAAATTCAGTTTGTGCTTTATGATTAAACTACCGATGACAATCCTGGGATTGATCGCTTTCCTGCCGATGGGGAGTATCCCATTAACTGTGTCATTACCCATTATAGGAATGGGATATCTTTTAACCGAGCCATTTCGTATATCGGTCCCCAAATTTTTCCGCCAGTTCCCGCTGGATGGTTCGAAAGTTAAAAGCCTTCCTTTTCCAGGATTTCTCATTCTCCATTATTACCA
>Ga0209487_1002533_pt1 | contig 14829 bp, 6 predicted proteins | sample Poulit2012_FD_187524 | JGI IMG/M metagenome (GOLD analysis project Ga0209487, IMG submission 187524) | Agricultural soil microbial communities from Georgia to study Nitrogen management - Poultry litter 2012 (SPAdes) (version 2) | ecosystem: Environmental > Terrestrial > Soil > Agricultural land... | reverse complement strand
GACATAGTAAAATTCTTCATGTACAATGTATCACCACACTCACTGTAACTATCCAGGGAGCTTGCAGTCCCTTTTTTAATTTTCGGATAACGAAATTATGTTCCAGGGCTGAATGACATAACATTCAGCCACTGGATAGAAAGCGCCGTTGACTTCTGCATACGTACAGTACTCGCCGCCGCGTGATACTTGTACCTATAGACAGCGGCTGATACAGACGATAACCCTAATGATTTGCCCGCTCCGCCATAAATAAAGCTACCAGCCCGGGTTTTGTGTGATAGTCGGGTTCAGAACAATTTGACTTTCTGGTATAGGCCAGAGATAATGACGACCCGTATCAAAATTGAAACCACCAGGATACGTATTCCGGAATGGATCCAGATAGCCGTTTTCATCAACAGGTATATCGGGAGTAATAGGAAACTGATCTATTTTAGTTCCTTTTGGCCGGGTTCCATTAAATTTATCCATCGAAGCCCACCTTAAAAGATCATCTAACCTGAAGTTTTCTGCGGCCAGCTCTATTACTCTCTCTCGTCTGATCTCATTAATCAGGGGTGATAATTCAGGCCATGTCCAGTTTGGATCGGGTGTAATGTTGTGAAGTTGCATATGCGGCATTCCTACTCTGTCTCTCAACAGATTAATAGATTTGTCAAGTTCAGCCTGCGTAATGGTACCCAGTTCTGCTTTAGCTTCCGCAAAGATGAGAAGGACTTCCGCATATCGGTCATTTAAAACCGGGGTTTCTTCTTCAGTTGCACCAAAGTGATAGATCTCTTCTGCCCTGTAAAACTTACGACGATGATAACCTGTAGGCGTAAATTTTCTTGTATTTGAGAAAAGTACTTCAAAATTAGCGGAATAATATTCTACCTCTCCGTCAGGACGAATCAGCCAGATGTCATCTTGTGTAAAGATGGTTTGGTTTAATCTGGGATCCCGGAATTGAACCTCTTCTTCTATGGTATTATCTCCCAGATATAAGTTACTTACTGCGATCGGCCGGCCTTCAATATCCAGGTAATGTTCTACGAGTTCTTTTGTCATACCCCTTTCTGTCGGATCTTTCCAGATTTCCAGCAGCCAGTTGGTCACATCATGTTCAAGTGAGTAATTCGTCCACCTAATTGCTTCGGGGTGGTCGGAATAGTCCCTCCTGTTAAAGTTATTGTAATAATCACTTTCCGGATCACCCGTAGAATAGATTCCATATAGACCGGATTCCATAATCTCTTCGGCCGCTGAAATCGCTACATTAAAATATTTTGCCGGATCGGAATTTGCGACACCAAACGGTGTTCCTTCATGATATTTTTGCCACGTACCTTCATATAATGCCACCCGCGCTTGCAGCAACAGCGCCTCCCAACGGTTTAATCGGGAATATCCATTACCTCGTTCGTGAGGTAAATAGATCGAAGCTAAATTAAGGTCTTCAATGATATTGTCCACAACCACATCCCTGGAATCCCGATCATGATAAAGTTCCTCAGATGTTGTTCCGGGTACGAAATCGAGCCAGTGGATATCCCCGAAATCCTTCAGCAAGTTAAAATGGAACCTTGCCCTGAAATAATGTGCTTCACCTACGGCGTTCTTTATATCTTCAAAGTCTCCTTCCCACCGGTCGGCTGCCTCCAGCAGATAATTAACCCGTCTTATATCAGAGTAACTGTAGGAGGGGCCGTTATTAATTGTAACCACCCCCGCCATTCGGTTGGGTGGTGATTCATGCGAAGCTTCAATATCTGTTCCGAAGTCACCGAACCATCTGCCACGATTTCCCCAGGTGGTATAAAATCTGTTCACGTAAACAGTGAAGTCTTCTGCTTGTTCAAAGAAATCTGCATCTGTTACAGAATCAAGTGGTGTTCTGTTCAGGAAATCACTGTCACATGCCGCAAAGCAGATTATGAAGAAGAATGTATAGCCAATTTTCTTGAAACTGATCATAACTGTTCCTATTTAAAAGTTAATTGTATCAACTAAAAAGTGATGGATGCGCCAAAAGAAAACATCCGCTGCATCGGATATATCCGGTAATTGTTGTTACCGGACGCTACCATCAGTTCAGGCTCAAAAGCGTCCGGAAGCGGAGAGTAAGTCCAGAGGTTCTCGCCAGATATATACACTCTGGCGTTGTGAATGCCCACGACACTCAGAACAGACGGGGGAAGGGTATAACCAATTTGCACATTCTTTAACCGAATATAAGCGGCATTTTCAATCCATCGGTCAGACCTTTCCCGATTTTTAAATGTTTCACTGGAAAAATAGGGTCTTGCAAAATATGCATCGGTATTCGGACCCAGCGAGTTGGTTTCATTTGCCGGCCTCCAGTAATTCAGATGGTGAGAATCCTGCAATAATATTCCATGGTCAGGAAGCTGCGTGTAACCCCAGTAGAATTCGGACCAGGCGTTTGGAATAACGTATCGTTGACCGATTCCCTGCCAAAACATATTCATATCCAGGTTCTTCCACTTAAATCCGGCAGTGAAATTAAATTGATATCTAGGTGTGGTATTTGTAATGATCGATAAATCCCCATGATTATCGAGGGTCTGGTCACCCGGATTGACTTTGCCATCTCCTGTAAGATCTACATACTTTACATCACCCGGGCGCCAGTTTGGATGATAATAGGATTGATCCGGTATGATCTCATCTTCAGACTGAATAAGCCCGTCTGTAGTGAGTCCCCATATATCGCCATGCTTTTTACCCGCATACCAGGAGTGAACATTCCCTGTTTCGTTTGTATACTCCAGTATGGTAGTCTGGTAATCACCGAGCCCGAACTTCATATTATAGGCGAAATCACCAAGAATATCTCTCCAGCCAACTGTCAGCTCAAAGCCTTTGGTAGATAGTTTCGCATTGTTGGTCTGCGGTGCGCTTGCGCCCAAAATAGAAGGGAGCGTCTGGGTCGGACCAATCATATTGTCTGTAATCCTTTCATATCTGTCAAATTCAACTTGCAGGCGGTGATCAAGGAAACCCAGTTCAACACCGACATTGAACGTAGTCACCGTTTCCCAGGTTAAATCATCTGCCCTGATATTCGGGATATTCGCGTAATTGGGACGGCCTCCGTCCATCAACCGGTTCAGGTTTGTAGAAATCGGGACTGTATTCAAGTAGAGGTAGTTTGAAACGTTCTGATTGCCCAATGATCCGTAGGATGCCCTCAATTTAAACTGCTGTACGTAAGGCTCAATCGGCTGCCAGAACGATTCACTTGAAATATTGTAGCCCACGGATGCGGACGGGAAAAAGCCCCACCTGGACCCCTCTTCAAACCTGGAAGAACCGTCGTAACGTGCACTTACTTCAAGTAAATACTTCTCTTCATAGTTGTAGTTAAACCTTCCAAAAATACCTTGTGTGGCCCAATGATTTTGTTGATCAGTAAGCTCAACCCGTCCAAGAGCCGTGCTGACTGAGGGAACTTCATTGGTAATAAGGTCAAAGGCTTTACTGGATAGATTGTGGTTAAAATCAACATCCTGCTCATAGCCACCCATCAGTGAAAAATAGTGGGAAGCGACCTGATGGGTAAATTGGGAATAGATATTAAACAGATTGTAACTGCCCGTTCGAAGCGTCGACGAATAGCTGGTATGATTCGTGCCGATATTGCCAATACTGCCATCCCCATTATTAACCGGGATCGGATATTCATGCCCCGTAGTTTTTCCTGATCTGTAATCGTACGTGTAATTTATATTGGTAACCCAGCCGCTAATCGGTTCAATTACCGCTCCGAGTGAGATCTGATACTCATTGAGATCTGTTACATCCCGTGAACTCTCTCTCATCGCAACTTCAATCGGATTGGCCAGAGTGCCATCGGGGTTGTATCTCGGCATGGTGGGCCATAAAATGTTCAGATGCTGATACAAAAATGTCTGACTGATTCCCCCTTGAGGCCGGTCAGTCTCCATCCGGTCATACCTGGCCCTGAAATTAAGGCGTAACCAGTCAGTAGCGTGTGAGGTTACTCTTGCCAAAACGTTCGTTCGCTGATAGCGGTCATTTCCCCAGGTATAGATTCCCGGCTGATCCTGCAGGCCAGCAGAGAGATAGTACTGCATGTTGGAACTGCCCCCCGATACACTCAGATTATGGCGCTGTTGAACGGAGTAGTCCTTATAATACATATTCAGCCAGTCGTAATTCGCATTCCCATCCCACCTGCCTCTCCAGGTCGATGCGGGCGGATTTTCCGGGTCAAACTCATGAGGATAGGTCCCATCTATGAAACCCCTTATTCTATCCATTTGCTCGGGTGAAAAATCAGGGTTCTGACCGGTATTAATTCTGCCCTGGTTCCATACTTCTGCATAGGTCAGTGAGTTGTGCATTCTAGGCAGATAGTAAGGTGTATTGACAGAGAAGGACGTGCTGTAGGTACCCCGTACAGGCTGATTTATCTGGCCTTCCTTGGATGTAATTAAAATCACACCAAAAGCCGCCCTGGAGCCATATACTGCTGACGCGGACGCATCTTTGAGCACCGTTATACTTTCTATCGTTTCAGGATCAATCAGATCAATATCTCTTTCAACCCCATCTACTAAAACAAGTGGTGATGTATTTCCCGAAAGGGAACCCACCCCCCGTATCTGAAGACTTTGTCGTGCACCGGGCTCGCCACCCCGGGATCCCAATGATACCATCAATGTCGGAGAATGCCCCTGAAGAAGGAGTGAAGTCTGGGGTGCCGGTCTGTAGGACAATTGTTCACTGCTAATCATATCGAGGGCACCAGTCAGGTTCGCCCTGCGCTGCGTTCCATATCCTACAACTACAATATCATCCAGAAACTGGACATCCGGCTGCAGCTCTATATTGATTTCAGACCGCCCGCTTATTGACACCTCAATACGTTGAAATCCTATATATGTGAAAAGCAGACTAGTAGAATTTTCATGCACCTGGAGTTCATACATTCCGTCCAGATCTGTTGTAGTACCGATGAGTCCATCCTCTGCATCTCCCGAACCTGGTATAACCACATTCACACCCGACAATGGTTCCCCGGTCTCTGCGGATGTAACGGTTCCTGTGATGATCCGCTGACCATCTGCTTCTGTTGTTGCGCCAAACATAAGCGAAACGAACATTATGGTTAGTGAAATTACTTTGCTTAAGACATTCATTGTATTTTTTTTTTGGATTTATCTAATACAAGCCTTTCTATTTCGTTGCCCTATTATATATAAATATTTTAATAAGTAATAACAAAAGATTAATTTGTTTTTGCTTTTCTTTAAAAACAAAAGATTATGTTCTGTAATTAATACCTGTTTTTACTTTACGTATTAAATAAATGAATTGGTTTTGTTTCATTATCACAGGTTTCAGCTATTTCTGGGAAAGCAAGGTTTAAGAATTTTATAGAAAGAGCCGTTCGCAAGAATCACTCAATCTGCTTTACCTCAAACTCCTATGACGTTTTGTACCTTATTCATACTGATCACCTCTGTCCAGAAAGTATCCTCCGACTATCCTCTCCGCTCGGAAGGAGCAGCTATGGGAGACAATACATTGAACTGACATTATCAGATCAAAAATTGAATATGAAATTTTCCGTGTGTTCCCATGTAATTGATGATGTATTCAAAAATGAAGCGTCACCACACTATATTCTTCTGCACGAGATATCCATAAAAGTCATTTAAATGCAACCGTCACAGGGTTTGCAAAATCCTGCCACATTTGCTCCAGAAATTCAGGATCAGGTTCATTATCCATCACCACATACCGGTAGCGGAAACAAAGCGATTCATCCGGATCTATGGTGATGTCACCCATAGCGGAGGGGGTAAAAGCAAAAAAAGGTTCTCTCAGATTCATGAATATGACTTCCGGAAAATTCAGATTTTCCGGATGTGCCAGAATAACTATACCCGGTACTCCATCGTCGGCTGCCCCGGACAAGTAAGCCCACTTTGCCCTCGACTGGTGAGAGTCCACATGCGACCATACTTCCCGGACAGGTGCACCATCAAATCTGCTTTTACCCTCTGAAGTAAGCAGTCGTGTACCTTCCTCTCCCAGCCACTCGTCATTGCCCCGAAAACTGATTCCTCCATAGACATGTTCAGTAAATATAATGGGCGCATCTGTAATGTTATGCTGAGTAGACTCAAGATCAAAAATAAATAGAGGGCGATCCACTCCCCGGCCCGTATTATAGACCTGAACTGTCCATTTCTCTGAAATGATAGGAACAGGGTCTTCAGCCGTTTTATCAATAAAATGGTGTTCAGCATGAAGCCCGGAATGTACAGGCCCGTGCCACAGAGAATCTGCAGAGACAACTTCTATCTCACCCCGACCGGTTACCGGATACCAGAATTCCGGATTTCTGGCTTCTGTCTGGACTCTCGACCATCCGCTCCAGATGCCGAGCTGATGCGGACGGTCCGGATGGTAATGACCGGTAACTATTTGCCCGGCAGGCGTATAGACCGGGTGTAAATAACCTCCGCGCCGGAATCGTTCATCCAGCCCTCCCAGATCCTGACCTTCACCACTTGTCCTGTAGTGAAGAACAGGTTGACCATTACCGGAGATAAAAGCAATTGATCCCTCCTTTTGCTGAGTGGAGATACCAATCTCATTCCTGTTTTCTGAGGGTACCACCCGCATGGCTCTTCGTTCACCAGCATGCAATTCAGGGATAATCGCGGAAATCTGATGGCCCTTGATCTGCACTGGTATGGCGCCATATTCAGGGTCCACCAACTCATAGAACGGATGTTTCAGACTGTCAGGAGCCTGAAAGGTGACCGGAACAAACTGCCGGTTATAGTCTCCTGCTTCGAAAACAACCTGAAATCCTTCTTCATCTGCGGTCGCGCAGGAAGTAAAAACAAAACAGATCAAAAACAGGAGCCTTACTTTCATCATGTCAGAGTTGTAATCAATAGTTATGGTGTGATTCCCCTGGCAACGGTAATATCACTCACCCACATGGATTGATCCACTGGTGAACCATCACCGATATAAGGGGCAAAAATGAAGTATCTGAAAGCCATTTCAGAATGTTTCCCGGTGCGGAAAAGTATTTCATCAGAGGAAATCAGCAGCTCGCCATTTAACCAATAACGGATGGATCCATTTACCCGTCCTACGCCGTTTTCAACCTCATTCATTACCAGCAAAGCTTCCACAAAATGCCACTTTCCTGTCGTAAATACAGGTTCCGGGGCATGCCATCTGCGGGCACTATACCAGTATGAACCATTGACAAAACAGTCGCTGGTATCGTACAATCCGTCTATTCCGTTGCAAGATGCTACCGACCGGTCTTCCGTAAATTCATAAGATTCAAAGTCACCATTACACCCCTCAAATGTCCCGTCGTTCAATAATATACAAGACTCGTCTACATTCCGGCTGTCCTGCATTGCGATGAGAGGCGTTCTGTTTATTTGTTCAATGTACATAGTAAGGTGACTATTGGCCGGCCCCACCCACTTCTCGTCTGCATTGGTGGTGAAGTGGAACTCATGAGGATGATAGGGTCTGCCCGACCCTTCCCAATTGTCACTATATCTAATCCAGTAACTTAGATAGACAGACTCCGTTTCGGGAAACTCGATACGTACGGGGTAGCCTTCTGCACACACTTGATCACCAACCTGAAAACGACATTGAAGAACATTTCCAGTTCCGGGTGCGGAATTATCTGAATTAATTATTGCATGGTCCGCTACCTCATACCAACCCCGTGATGCAAAGTCTGTATCTTTAAATGTTTCATGCAATAAAACGTCACCTCTATAGCTACTGCCTCCCTTCCTAGAATCTACCGAAACCTCCTGGTCAATTTCAGAGCTGCAGCTAAAAATGCACGCACAGAGGCAAAGACAGAGACTACTCAAAAGTATTTTTCTAATCAAAATATAGAGTGCAATACGGTTAATAGAACACGATTCAGGTATGAATAAGGATCTAAGCAATACCCGCGGTTATGGCGGGTATCTTAGCAATTATTCCAGGTGCAGGGATGAATCGGAACTATATTATTATTGGGTAAACTCTTCCTGTGTGACGTGTTGATCTGGCGGCGGCGGAAAAACATAGTCATCGGGGTGCTCTAATGGTAGACCGGGCCGGGCATCCCACCATACTCTGTTCATCAGACCATCATTTCCGCCAAATTGCCTGTCTAATGCTTCCCTCAGTTTTTCATTATTTCTATCGTACTCTGATGTCGGGTACGTTAACCGGCGTGGCTTCCTTCCATTGGTATGACCCTCCTGGGCTGCATAGAGGTAGGTTGTCGGGTAACCGGTTCTCCTCCACTCGTTGAATCCTTCAGTAGGTTGATCATAGAAAGATAGCCACCTCTGGGAGCTGATTTTTCTTAGATTCTCTTCTTCATCTCCCGACAGTGACCCTGCGGAACTGGCCAAAAAAGCAGAGATTTCTGATTCATCCAACTCGTAGAATTCCATATCAGCCCGGATGCCGGCCTGATAGGCAGCTTCTGCATCACCAGAGGCCAGGCCTGCCAGGTATATTTCTGCTTTATTAAACTCAACTTCGGCATGGGTTAAAATTTTGATAGGCTGATCTGCCTGAAGAAGCCTGTCACCCAGCCGGGATACATTGTCATTGGTATGAAACCATCTAAAACCATCCCCCGCATTAAGTATTCTTCCGCGATAAGCGCCATCCCTGGGTGCTGGTTTACAATAAAGCGTCAGCCGGGGATCATCCATATCCAGATCCGGGGAAGTGACTTCCCTCATATTATATACCATCGTATTGGTGCAGGCAAAGGGATTCAGGGCATTGATATTCTCATTAAACATCGGATGCCTGTTTGAGTTGTGAGTCGTACCATCAGGGAGGGTCATAACCTGGGCATTCATGCTATTATCTGCAATTAAAGGAGCATTAATTACATCAGCGATCTCCTGCCTTGTAAGCGCCTCATCAGAAAAACGCACGCGGAGAGCATAGCGCAATCGGAGTGAATTTGCAAAACGTCTCCACATTTCAATGTCACCTCCATAGATCAGGTCGCTGTTGCCAATGTCCACTCTGTTAGGTGAAGCCTGCAAATCGGCGGCAGCTTTTTTTAGCTGCTCTATCATATCTATATAGATTTCCCTCTGGCTGTCATACGCAGGATGGGGTACGGCTTCAGCCTGCGCAAGTGCAGCTTCAAAGTAGGGTATGTCCCCATAATGATCCGTAATCTGCTGAAATAACCATACTCTCCAGATACGCGCCATCGCATTTGAGTTTGCATAGAATTCCTCACCTTCGGTCAGACGAATCATTTCAGAAACAGAGATGATCTGATTCGTATACATATTCCATGGTGAGTTATATGTTGAAGTAATAAATACGTTACCCGAGGCCGGACTGATCCGGTAACCGGTAATCTCATTCACCAGCCCTGAATAGTTTGGAATCTGATAGGCTCCGGCGCGTATTGAGTTAGCTAGCAGCATGTGCGGATCTACAACATCCGGGCCCACCAGGGTCGGACTGGTATTCAATTCATCGAAGTGATCCGTACACGACTGAATTGCAAGCATCATCAAGATGCCCAGAATTGTTACTATTATAAGTTGTGACTTTTCCATAGTAGTTTCCTATACAATTAAAACTGTAGATTGATATTGAAACCGATGGTTCTCAATAGCGGGAAGTTGGTTTCTTCAAAAGCCATACCGGCAGGTGAACGTGAGTTTGAGCTGAGTGGAGGCACACCCATTTTTCTCAGATCATCGTCCAGGACAAGGTATCCGAGATTTCTGCCAACTACCGATACATTCAATCCTGTAAATGGGGTCTGTTCAAGTAATTGCGGCGAGAATTGATAACCCAGAGTTATTTCATTCAGACTCACATAGGTCGCACTTACCATCCAGTAGTTAGCCATCGCCCCCCAAACTCTTGCAGGGTAAAAGTCAACAGGATCAACCGGTGCATCATTTTCCCTCCAGTCGATCAGGTTATTATCCTCATCAAAAATACCGATGACACCGTCATGATACATTTCAGCTTCCCTGTGCTCTGTATGGATACCCGTACCTTTTCCAAAGCCCTCACGCATGGTTCCGGAAATTAAATCCCCGCCAAACCTGAAATCGAGCACCGCACCCAGTGAGAATCCTTTATAAGAGATTTCATTCACAAAACCTCCTGTAAGGTCAGGCTGCATGTTGCCAATAACAGATTGCTGCGGAGCTCTCAAAATGGTCCCATTTTCGTTAAGTACGACCTGCCCATCCGGTGTGTACATCGGAGTCCATCCGTAGAAGTTTCCGTAGGGCTCACCCGGCCGGGCCTGCAGAGTAGCCTGACTGACCGCATCCGTTAAATTATAGGTGTCTACACCGGGTGCGAGCTCTACGACCATGTTTCGGTTTCTGGCAGCATTGATCCCGATATTCCATGCAAAATCAGTTGTCTGTACCAGCGAAGCATTCAGCGAGATTTCAATGCCTTTATTATCCACTTGTCCCGCATTAATCAGTCTGGATCCGTACCCTGTAGTAGTAGATACCGGCACGTTGAAGATCTGATTATATGTGGATGCAAAATAGGCAGCAAAATCGATTGACAACCGATTATCCAGCAGAACCAGGTCGGCTCCGAATTCCCATGATTTTGTTAACTCATTTTTCAGGCCTGTCAAGGGAATCGTACCCGGTACTGTTGCCAGCCTCACTCCATTATAGTCTGTTGAAGAAAGATTATAGCCTGCTTTTGTTCTGTATGGCCAAGTGTCATTCCCCGTTTCAGCGTAGGAAGCCCGCAGCCTCGCCAGTGTTAACAAAGAGGATTCTAAGTTAAAAGCATCTGTAAGTACAAAAGACAGACTAGCGGATGGATAAAAGAATGATTCGTTACCCACCCCTAATGTGGAAGACCAGTCATTTCTTGCTGAGAGATCGAGGTATAGAAAGTGCCTGTAACCAATTTGCCCCATCGCATACAGAGAGTGCATTTCCCTATTCTGTACGTTGTATGTGTTCGTCACACTATTTGCATTATTAATGTGATATAAACCGGGAATGCTAAGATTCCTTCCCACATTTCCTGTATTTTCACTGCTTCTAAACAGATAATTTCCCCCAAACGAGAGATACCCACTGAAATCCTCACTCAGATCTTTAGATGCATTAAGCAAAAAGTCATAATTATTCTCCTGAACCCGGATAGCCCTGTTTTCCACCATACCATCTTGTTCCCCGGGATCGTGAATAGCAGCACGGGCGAATCGCTGATCAAAGTAGGTATCTGTTCCCGCTCTCACCATCAAACTTAACCATTCAGTAAAATTGTAGTTAGCCGAAATAAAGCCATAAATACGATCTCTGGTATCTTCATTTTGCCGTTGTGTAACCATCCAGTTTGGATTGGTGGGATATCTGGAGGCTATATTGATAGGCCTGCCATCCGGAGTGATGTAATCATCGAGCCATTCCAGAGGAACAAAACGAGGTGTAATAAGAAAGTTCAAGAATGTATTACCAGCCAGTGACTGACCTAAATAAGGTCTGTTTGTCCCTTCATGGCGGTAGTAGTTAGCTCTACCATCAACTCTCAGATTTTCGGTAATATTGGATGTAATACGCAACGCCACAGTGTTCGATGCAAATTCGCTGTTTGGGACAACACCCTCGTTTCTCTGATCAGAAAATGAGAGTCGGTATGTAGTAACAGCATCACCCCCTGAAAAAGCGATTGAATTATTGGCAGTTACCCCAGTTTCATAAAAACTATAAAAATTATCTCTTGGTTGAGGAGTAGCTGTTACAACACCAAGATCCGGACGGTGCCTCAGAACAATCTGGCGACCATCCAAAAGAGGACCGTGGCTATCTGTACTGCCGGTATACTCAGGATATCGATTTCCATCTTCCCATTCGACAGTACCCCAGGCGTCGTCCCAGTCCAACCCATATCCCGGTCCCCACTTATTTTGCAACTTTGGTTTCATACCAATCTGATCAAAAGTAACATTTGAGTTAAACTCTATACCTATACCTTCTCTTCTCTGACCGGTTTTAGTAGTAATAAGAACCACACCATTTGAAGCACGTGCTCCGTAAAGTGCAGAAGCATTTGGACCCTTTAAGACTGTTAGCTCTTCAATATCATCGGCTTTTACTCCACCCATTCCGTCACCATAATCAATCCCGCCCCACCCAACACTGCCGGTGTAGGAGCTGTTGTCAATTGGCACCCCATCTACCACAATCAACGGCATATTATCACCTGTAATGGAACCTACACCCCTCAGCAAGATACCTGAGGAACCCCCTGCAGTTGGTGATTGCGTAAATTCAGCACCCGCAACACGCCCTCTCAGATTGTTGATTACATTTGTTTCACGAGCGGTCGCCAGGCTCTGAGTATTAACCGATTGTACGGAGTACCCCAATGATCTTCTCTCCCGCTGGATACCAAAAGCAGTTACGACCAATTCATCAAGTTCAGCTTCTAATACTTCTAGCTGGACATTTATAATTGATCTTGTACCGACAGGGATCTGATAGCTTTCAAATCCCACCATAGAGAAAGTCAAAATCTGCTCGTCATCCGTAACTTCGATTTCATATTCCCCATTTAAATCTGTGGTTGTACCCGTCTGTGTACCCTGAATAAAAACATTTACCCCTACTATTACCTCTCCATCATCAGAAGACGTAACTGTGCCCGACACAATACGTTGTGCGTTAAGGTTCATTGCGACCACTGACGATATCAACCCCATCAACAGCAATCTTATAAACATCGTATATGTTGTATCCATTGTGTTTAAACCTTGTGTTATCATGTTTGTTTTTGTTTTAGCTTATGCAAAATAACAGTAATGCTGTATTAGCTTACCAAAACGCTACAATGGTAAGTAAAAAGAAAATTTATCATTGTCAAATGTTTTCGATTTATTTTTGTATTCTTTTTTTAATTGTTTATCTGACTCCGCTCTATCAACCTAGCAGCTGTCTGGAAGGGTATTGGCTACCCTATAGCATGGATTATTGATACGTTTAAGCTAAAGTAAGAAACAGCTTGTCTTTTACTTTATTCCTGCCTCATTGGGGAGAGAACCATGGTCATCACTGAATTTTTAACAAGAAGGGACAGGGTGAGAAGAAGCATTTATGGCAAGAAAACGGAACAGAAAGGAAAAAAAGTACCGAGATCAGACAGATTGGTGTGAGCAGAGATTATTGTGATCCGAATTGTCCAAAAACCTATATTGGCAAAAGCTATGAACAAAAGATCAAGGCAAGGTAGGATGACTTAAATGTATGGTGAGTGAAAAGCCTGGTTACCAGAAAACAGTTTATTAAATCTGAGTACCCAAACCGTTACACATCGGTCAGGTCAGGGTACTCAGTTGAATAGTTTAGTTATAACCGGGATTATTTTGTGTGATCTGGCTATTAGCATTCATTTCTGCTTGCGGTATCGGCCATAAATAGTCTCTGTCAGGATTAAATGAACGCCGGTAACCCATATTATGGAGGTACCACTCGCCATTCTCATCCTGAAAATATGCACCGTAAATGTCCCCTTCCTTCTCCTCACCTATTTTCCACCGATTCATATCATAAAGTCTTAAACCTTCAAAACCAAATTCTACTACCCTTTCATTACGCACGATCTCAAGGAGTTGATCTGGGGTATGTGTGCCAGTAATAGGTTCCATTTCTACAGTTGGCCTCATACGTATGGAGTTGATCGCATCATATACTGACTGATCAATTTCTGCTAATTCAATTTTGGCTTCTGCATACATCAATAATACATCTGCGTATCGGATTAATATCATATCTGTCGATCCTGAACTGGGATTTCCTGAATCATTTTCATAATCAATCCACTTCTTCAGGTTATAACCATGGCGCGTAGATGTCTCAGTCGCTCCTACTCTATCCAGGGTAGTACTCGAAGGACTTGAGTTATATATGCTGTTTCCAATTGGCTGCCCCGTATAAAAGACAGTGAAGTCCCATCTGGGATCTATGTTCGCATAAGGATTATCTGGGTTGCGAGGACCCTTAAATTCAAATTTCTCATAAAAGTTATGTATTGGCTCAACAACTGAGTTACCACCTATTGAAGAGGCAGAGTAACTAAAAGCGTTATAAACATCGCCGTCTGGTGAATACTGACGAGAAAATATTACCTCTTCAGAGTTCTGTCCTGCCTGCTTGAACAGATCCCCATAGTGGGGATAAAGTCCATATATACCCAGATCAATTACTTCCCTGGCCGCATTTTTAGCGATTTCCCAACGCTCATTACGCAGAGCTACCCGAGCTTTTAAGGCAAGTGCAGCACCTCGCGTTGCACGTCCGATGTTATTGCCGTTATAGCTGACAGGCAAGGAGTTTGTGTTGATAATTTGATCCAGTTCCTGGATAATAAAATCTACTATCTCATCTTTATTTGTTACTCCAATGTGTTCATCGATTGCTAAAGGTTCTAGAATTAAAGGAACATCGCCCCATAAACTGACAAGCTGTGTATAATAGTAGGCCCTCAGAAACCGGGCTTCAGCTTCAATTCTATTCAGTAAATCAGAATCACCCGCCTCCACATTCCCTACATTTTTAATAACATCATTTGCTTTACGAATGCCTCTGAAATATCTGTTCCATATACCTGTAATGGTTCCATTTGATGGGACGATGTTACCGGACATGACATCATGAAATGTACCTGGGCCGGTAGGGGCCCGAAAACCAATATCTGTAATACTGTCAAGCTCTTTGACCATTGTCAGGTTATCCAGTTCAGAATACACTGCGTTCACTGCAGTTTGTG
>Ga0209487_1002532_pt1 | contig 14831 bp, 10 predicted proteins | sample Poulit2012_FD_187524 | JGI IMG/M metagenome (GOLD analysis project Ga0209487, IMG submission 187524) | Agricultural soil microbial communities from Georgia to study Nitrogen management - Poultry litter 2012 (SPAdes) (version 2) | ecosystem: Environmental > Terrestrial > Soil > Agricultural land... | reverse complement strand
TTGAGGAAGCCGCCGCCGTTGTCGCGCAGGTCGAGGATGAGCGAGGTGGCGCCCTGCTCCTGGAGCTCCTCGAGCTGCTCGACGAGCTGCTGGTGGAGGCGGTGATTCGCGAAGGTGGTGATGCTCACGTAACCGACGTTGTCCGGCAGCAGGGTCGACTCGACAGAGACAACCTGGATCTGGCCGCGCACGATCTCGAAGGTGACGATGTCGTCCTCGCCGGGTCGCTGCATCTCCAGCCGCACCGTAGAGCCCTCCGGCCCGCGGACGAGGTCGGCAACATCGGTGGGTGTCATGTCGGACACGTCGACGCCATCAACCGTGAGGAAGATGTCGCCGCGCTGCACCCCGGCCCTGGCGGCGGGACCGTCGCTGTAGACGGTGAGCACCTCGACGCCCTCGCCGGTCTGGCGGTTACGCACCGTCAGGACCGCGCCTATGCCCTCGAACGAGCCGGACTGGTCCTCGGCATCACGGCTGGCCGCTTCCGGGGTCTTGTAGTAGGAGTAGGGGTCCTCGAGGGACTGCAACATCCCGTTGATGGCACCACGCAACAGCTCCTGATCGTCAACGTCCTCCAGATAGTTGGACTTGATCGTGCCGTAGCTTTGCAGGAGTGCCCTTCCGGTGGGGGATTGCAAGAACTCTTCCGTGAAATCCCGGGAGAACTGGGCGTCGACGACAACTATGGACGCTCCCAGGGCAACCAGGACAAATATAAGTAATCTGCGTTTCATCGAACCTCCCGGGATGTTTGCTCCTGGGACCAAGTATAGTTTGCGCTTACCAGGAGCACCGTAAGTAGCAGAACGGGCCGCCAATCAGTGCAAGACTGTAGAGATGCGGGTACTGTTCGTATCCAGCGAAGTCTACCCCTTCAGCAAGACGGGGGGTCTGGGGGATGTCGCGGGTTCCTTGCCCCCGGCCCTCGCAGGCCTGGGCCACGAGGTCCTGGTGGTCACCCCCTGGTACGCCACCCTGAAAGGCGGCGCGCCACTCTGGATAGGCGTCATCGAGATCCCCTTCGCTGCCGGAACCGAGCGGGTTGGGGTCGGCACCCTGGAGCGGGACGGCGTGCGCTACGCGTTCGTGGGCCACGAGTCCTTCCGGCGCGAGAGGCTCTACGGCTACCCGGATGACATCCGGCGCTTCGCCCTCTTTTCGCGCAGCGTCCCCCAGATGGCGGCGCGCCTCGGCTTCCGGCCGCACGTTGTACACGCCAACGATTGGCACAGCGCCTACCTGCCCATCATCCTGAAACGCGGCTGGCACCTGCCCGACGGCTTCCCCTTCCTGCCGTCGGTCATCACGGTCCACAACGCGCAGTACCAGGGCGAATCGGACCTGGGGGAGGTGCTCCACTGGCTGCGCCTGCCCGACGAGCTACGCGGCTCCTACCTCAACCACTTTGGCCGTGCCAACGCCCTGCAGGGCGGGCTGGGCTTCGCCGACGCGATCACCACGGTGAGCCCGACCTACGCCCAGGAGCTGATGACGCCCGAGGCGGGGTTTGGCCTGGACGGCACCTTCAGGCACCTGCAGGGCAAGCTGACCGGCATCCTGAACGGCCTCGACACCGGGCTGTGGGATCCGGCGAACGACCCGCACATCCCGCAGCCGTTCGATGCGCAGGACCAGAGCGGCAAGCGGACCGCCAAACGGCAACTCACCGAGCGCTTCGGGCTGGCCGGCGAGCGCCCGCTCATGGCAGTCATTTCGAGACTGGTGGAGCAGAAGGGGATCGACATCTTCTGTGCCGCCGCCCGCGGCCTGGTGGAGGCCGGCTGGTCCCTGCTCGTGCTGGGCAGCGGCGACAGGGAGCTGGAGGAGTGGGTCGCCGGCCTCGCCCGGGATGAGGAGCAGATAGCCGCGCACATCGGCTACGACGAGACGCTCGCCCACCTCGTGTACGCGGCCGCCGACGCCGTGGCGGTCCCTTCGCGCTTCGAGCCGTGCGGGCTCACGCAGATGATCGGCATGCGCTACGGCGCGCTCCCCATCGCCAGACAGGTGGGCGGTCTACGGGATACCATCAGGCACGGGGAGACGGGGTTTCTGTTCTGCGCCATGTCGGCCAGTGCCCTGCTGTGGGCGGCCGGCCAGGCGCTGGAGCGGTGGCACGGGGACGAGTGGAACGAGATGATGGGCAGGGCGATGAGGCAGGACTTCTCGTGGGAGCGCTCGGCCGGGCGTTACCTGGAGGTTTACGCCGGCGCCCTGCACGGTGACGGAGATTCGGCATGACAGTAGCGACAGGAAGTTGGCGCGATGCTCTCGAAGCGGGTCGCTTTGACGAGGCACAGAAGCTCTACCTCCTCTCCGAGGAGGACGACAACGAGGTCCGCAGGGGCCTCCATGCCCTGAAGGAGATTCACGAGGCGGTGCGCGAGAAGGCGTGGCGGCGCGCCAAACGCCACCTGGAAGCACTCGAGGACGCGCCCCCCATGGTCGACTGGTCACAGATCCGCGGCGAGATCGAGCGCCTCGAAGAGGTCTCCCAGCAGATCAACCACGCACAGACCGAGGAGGCGCTTGCCTCCCTGCAGGCCTTCCCCTTCCGCTGGTTCAGGGCAGAGGTTGCCAATCAGCAGGGCACCGCCCACGCCTTCGCCGGCGACTACCCCGAGGCGCGGGAGGCGTTCGAGCAGGCCACGGAACTCGATCCCAAGCACTACCGGGCGCTCACCAACCTGGGCAACGTCTACCTGGAGGAGGACGCCTTCGACAAGGCGATCGAGTGTTACGAGCAGGCGCTCAGGCTCAACGAGGACTTCGCGAACGCACACCACAACCTGGGTGTCGCCTACCGCCGCAACGGTCAGGTGGGCAAGAGCGTGCGCCACCTGCGCCGCGCGCAACGGGTGCGCAACCGCACCGAGCAGGAGCGCGCCCGCGAGGAGCTCGGTGACGGGGCCGCCAAGGCCGGCCTCAAGGCGATCCGCTGGGTGCTCTACGGGGCCGTAGCCGTGATCCTCTTCATCATCCTGCGCAACCAAGGGTTCATTTAGGGGACGCAACTCCGGCACAGCTGACCCACGCGGCCCACGCGGCCCGCGTGCGCAAGAGAACGGGCCTGCAACCACCATCGGTTGCAGGCCCGCCACTTTTTCATGGCTTCACACGGCCCGGTCGGCTGCGCGGGACTATGCCGCGCGGGACAAGCCCCTCAGGTCCTTCGCGAAGCCGCTTTCACAATCCAGAGCAGGATCACCGCCCCGACGAGCGCCACCAGCAGGCTGTACGGGTTGAAGCCGGTTACGCCGGCCCCGCCGAACAGTCGGAAGACGAACCCGCCAATCATGGCGCCAACGATCCCGACGACGATGTCAAGCAGTATGCCCTGGTTGGTGCGCATGATCAGGCTGGCAAGCCAGCCGGCGATCGCACCGAGGATAATCCACCAGATGATTCCCACGTTTCGCGCCTCCCCTCGCGCTGATTATCCGCAATCACCGGCTGTCCTACGGCGGCGCTGCTCACGATTGACCCGGTCAGCGGCTCAGCTTCACCCCGGTGGGCTGGGTGAGCAGCACCGGCCCGGACAGGTGGGGCGCCAGCTGGCGCAGCAGCGACTGTGGGTCCTTCTCCTCGGGCAGCAGCAGCTTCGCAGGCGCGTAGACGTTCCAGACCGGGGCGTGGGCCGGCAGGCCGGCCAGCTCGCGGGCGCGCTCTATGGCGAGGCCAATGTCGCCCAACTCGTCCACCAGGCCAATCCTCGCGGCCGTCGCTCCCGACCAGATGCGCCCGCGGCCTATCTCGTCGACCTGCGCCTGGCTAAGTCCGCGCCCCTGCGCGACACGCGCGGTGAAGCGGTCGTAGATCTCGTTGTTGAAGCGCCACAGCACCTCGTCATCCCCCTCATCCCAGCTGCGGCTGGAGCTGAGCAGGTCGGCGTGGCGTCCGCGCAGGACACTCTCGGGGTTGAAACCGTACCGTTCGTTGAACTCTGCCAGCACGAACTTGCCCAGCACCACGCCGATCGAGCCGGTGATGGTGGTGGGCGCCGCCAGGACGCGGGTGGCGTGGGTGAGCACGTAGTAGCCGCCGCTGCCGGCGACGTCGCCCATCACGGCAACCACCGGCATGCGCCGGGCGAGCAGCATCACCTCGCGCCAGATGAGGTCGCTGGCGAGCGCCGAGCCGCCGCCCGACTCGACGTGGAACACGACCGCCTTCGTGCCTGGGTCCTTGCCGGCGGTGCGCAGGGCGCGAACGATCGTTTCGCTGCCGGCCATCTGCTCGCCGAACAGCGGCAGCGGCAGCGGCATCTTGCGCGACTTGCCGGTCACTATCATCCCCTCGAGGCTAACGACCGCCACGCGGCCCTGCGTGCCCCGGTCGGTACGCGCGGGAATGAAGCGCTGGGCCTCCCTGTAAGTTTTCACGCCGTCGCGGGGCAGCTCATCCTCGTAGGCGATGCGGTCGATCATGCCCAGCTGCTGCGCACGCGCGGCCGAGCTCACGCTCTCGTCGATCCACGAGCGCACGGCCTCGACGGTCGTCCTGCGCCGTTCGGCGACGAACTCGACGTAGTGGCGCTCGATGCTCTCCACCAGCTCCTCGTACTGTTCGCGCTGGGCGTCGCTCATGGCAGGCAGAGCAAACTGGTCCCCCGCATTCTTGTACTCCCGGATCGCCCGCTTCTCGTAGCGGATGCCCAGCCTGTCGAACGCCTGGCCCATGAACAGCGTGGTGAGGCCAAAACCGTTCACCATGAGCATGGCGCTCTCGGGCATCACTACCTCGTCGGCGGCGGCCGCGAGGTAGTAGGTGCTGGTGCTCAGCTCGCTCGCCCACACGGTGACGCGCCTCCCGGACGCCCTGAGCCGGGCGAACTCCCGGGCAAGCGCATACAGGGCAGAGTAGCCCGGGTCCAGCGAACCGAACCGGAAGACCACGCCCTCGATGAAGGGGGAGCGGAGAATTTCGTCCACCTGGCCGGAGAACTCCTCGAGGGTAGTGGGGCGCTCGCCGCCCAGGAACGCCATCGGGTCTACCAGCTTCTGCTTCGGCTTCCTGGCCGGGTAGCTGCCGTGCAGCTCGATCACGACCTGTCGTGGCCGCTCGCCGGGGAGCCTTTGCGCCACTGCATTCCATACCCGCGCAACGGCGTTGCCAAGGCCGGCCGCTGCCGCGGGTACGAACTGCTGCATTGGGTTTTCACTCTGAGCCATGCAGTAATCTACCGCACGCCCCGATGAGGCCGCTTCCTGCGAAGGTAGGAGCCTCCCCTACTCGCGGATCGTGAAACCGGCCTCCCGCACGGCTGCCACGACGCTCTCCATGAAGCCGTCCACCTCCTCGTCGCGCAGCGAGCGCTCCTCGTGGCGGAAGTGCAGCCGCAGAGCGACGCTGCGCCGGCCCTCCTCGATCGGAGCGCCCTCGTAGACGTCGAACGGCTCCACGCTGACGAGCAGTTCACCCGCTGCCCCGCTAACCAGCTCGCGCAGCGCGGCGTAGCTCACGTCCCGGGGTGCGACGATCGCCAGGTCGCGCTCGTTGTACTGCTGACGGGGGATGTCCCGGTAGCGGATCGTGCCCGCCTCCAGCGGCAGCGCCAACTGTGCGACGTAGACGTCCTTTAGCTCGTACGAGCGGGCCACGGTCGGGTGCAGCTTGCCCATGCTCCCCACCGGCTCGCCGTTCCACAGCACCTGCGCGCTTATGCCCGGGTGCAGGTGCGGCTCCTGCGCGGGAACGAGTTCGAACGTCGCGTTGCGCCGGCGGGCGAGCGACTCGAGCAGGCCCTTGAAGAGGTAGAAATCGGCCTGCCGGCCGCGCTGCCAGGTGTCGGTCCACCAGTCGCCGGTCACGAGAAGGGCCAGCCTTTCGAGCTCCTCCTCGAGGAAGATCCTGCCCACCTCGAACAGCGCCACGCCCGGCCGTTTCCGGTTGAGGGCGGCGGCCTGGAGGAGGCCCGGGTAGAGGGCGGTGCGCAGCACGCTCTTCTCGGCCCCCTGCGGGTTGGCCAGCTCCACGACGGGTGGCGGGGCGGCGCTGCGCTCCAGTTCGGCCCTGGACGTGAAGACGTAGCTGATCGCCTCCTGGAAGCCCAGGCCGGCTAGCTGCTCGCGCAGCTTGCGGTGGGTGGCGTCCGTGGCCGGCGGGACGAAATGCATGACCGGCACCGTCTCGCCTATGTGCTCGTAACCGTGCAGGCGGGCAACCTCTTCGACCACGTCCTCCTCGATGCTCATGTCGAAGCGCCAGCTGGGCGGCGTCACCTCCCACACGCCCTCCTCCACGGTCACGACCTTGCAGCCCAGGCGCTCCAGGTAGCTCGCCTGCAGCGCCTGCTCCACGTCGAAGTCCATGAGGAAGTGGACGCGCTCGGGACGGTAGCGGACGGGCGGGCGGCCGCTGAAGCCGCCGGCGATGGAGATGCCGGGATGAGGCTTCCCGCCGGCAACCTGGGCGAGCAGCTGCACCGCCCGGGCGCTCGCCAGCGGCGGCAGCGCCGGGTCGACGCCGCGCTCGAAGCGGTAGTGGGCGTCCGTGTGCTGCCCGTGCCGCTTGGCGGTCTTGCGCACGCTTACCGGATCGAACCAGGCGACCTCCAGCGCCACCGAGGTAGTGTCCTCCTCGACGCTGTAATGCTCGCCGCCCATGACGCCGGCCAGCCCGATCGCCCTGCTCCCGTCCTGCGCGGGAGTCGCTATGACCAGATCACTGGCCTGCAGCTCCAGCTCGTCGCCGCCCAGCACCACCAGGCGCTCGCCCTCGCGGGCGCGCCGCACCTGGATGGTGTCCTCACCCAGCGCGCGGACGTCGTAGGCGTGGGAGGGCTGGCCCAGCTCGAAGGTCACCAGGTTGGTCACGTCAACGACGTTGTTGCGGGGCCGCAGGCCCAGCATCGACAGCTTGCGCTGCAGCCATACCGGGCTGGGTCCCACCTGCAGGTCGTCGACCCGGCGCAGCGTGAAGTGACTGCTGCCCTGCCTGTCCTGCACGTCGACCCGCAGGCCGTCCTCCACGGAGGGATCGCCCTGATCGAGGCCGGCGGCCGGGTGCCGGAAGGGCACGTCCAGCTTGGCGGCGAGGTCGCGGGCGACGCCCAGGAGACTGAAGGCGTCGGCCCGGTTGGGGGTGAGCTCCAGCTCGATGAGGGTGTCGCCCGGCCACAGTTCGCTCAAATCGGCGCCCAGGGCGGTGTCGGCACTGAACTCGATGAGCCCGCCGCCGTACTCGTGCACGCCCAGCTCACGGGGCGAGAGGAGCATGCCCTGACTCTCTACCCCGGCCATCTCCTTCGCTTCGACGGTGACACCAAGAGAGGGCAGGTAGGTCCCGGGCGGCGCGAAGGCGGTGAGCAGGCCTGCGCGGGTGTTCGGCGCTCCCGTCACCAGCTGGTGGGTGCTCTCGCCGTCGCTCACGGTGGCGAGCCACAGGTGGTCGGATTCCGGGATGCGGCTTATCTCCTCGATACGGACGACCCGGGTTTCCGCCGGTGCACCGGCGTACTCCGTGACCTCCTCGACCGCCAGGCCCAGGCCGTTGAGCAGGTCGCCCAGCTCGTGGACGTCCGGCAGCTCTGTGATGAACTCCTTCAGCCAGCTGTAGGGTACGAGCATCAGACCTCACCCCGGTACTGCTCGAGCGCCCGCAGGTCGCTGGCGTAGAAGGAGCGGATGTCGGGGATGCCGTAGGGGATGAGCGCGAGCCGTTCGATACCGAAGCCGAAGGCGAAGCCGGTTACGCCCTCGTAGCCGACGGCCCTGAAGACCTCGGGGTGGACCATGCCGCAGCCGCCCAGCTCGAGCCACTCGTACTCGCCGGTGCGGGGGTGTTGCCACCAGATGGCGAACTCGGCCCCCGGTTCGACGAACGGGAAGTAGGCGGGTTGCAGGCGGGTCCTGGTGCCTTCGCCGAAGAGTGCGGTGGCCATCTCCTCGATCGCGCCCTTCAGGTCGGCCATCGTGATCCGCTCGCCCACGACCAGTGCTTCCAGCTGGTGGAACTGCGCCTCGTGGGTGGCGTCTACCGCCTCGTTGCGGAACACCTTGCCGGGCACGACCACCTTGAACGGCGGCTTGCGGCTCTCCATGTAGCGCACCTGCATGGGGCTGGTGTGGGTGCGCAGCAGGCGCCCGTCGGTCGTCCAGAAGGTGTCCTGTTCATCGCGGGCGGGGTGCTCGTCGGGGAAGTTGAGGGCACCGAAGTTGTAATGGTCGGTCTCCAGCTCGGGGCCGGTGACGACCTCGTAGCCGAGGGAGTTGAACACGTCGAGCAGCTTGTTGGTGACCTTCGTGAGCAGGTGCAGGCCGCCGGTGGGCACGCCTACGCCGGGCAGGGTGACATCGAGGCTCTCGCGCTCGAGCCTGGCCTGGAGTTGCGCCTGTTCGATAGCTTCGCGGCGCTCGCCAATTGCGGTGTCAATTTCGGTCTTGAGCTGGTTGATTTCCTTGCCCGCTTCGCGTCGTTCATCGGGCGGGAGCTGTGCCAGGGACTTCAGGCGCTGGGTGATCTCGCCCTTCTTGCCCAGGTAGCGGACGCGCAACTCCTGCAAGGCTTGCAGGTCGCTGGCATTACGTATCTCCTCGAGGGCCTTCTCGCGCATCTCTGTTCTGTTCCTCCCGGCAACGGTAAACGGGCCAAAAAAAACACTACCCGGCTGGGCAGCGTTCGAGTGCACGGCTTTGCAGCTCGTGCCTAGTTGCTAAAGGGCGAAGCCGTGTCGCTTGCCATGAAAGTGAGTCTAGCCCGCTCGATATGGGGTGTCAACAAACTGTCTGCACTTCATCGCCGATCCCTGCCAACGCGGCTCCGAAAACTAGTACCGGAGGCACAGACTGCCTGTTTACTAACAGCTAACCTGACTGGTGCCGGAAACGGCATTCACAACTTATTCACACAATTGATTGCTCTACAGAGCAGCGTTGGATATAAAGGGGGCAGCATGCAACGTTGGGCTATATCCTTGGATAGTGAGGTGCGAAACAGACTCAAACCGGAGCTGTTACAGCTGGGTTCGCCGGTGGTAGGACCTAACGGCGAACAGTTGCTCATGTTTCGCGATCGGTTCGTGGGATTGCGGGTGGCTTCGGCCGCGCGCACGTCGCTGCGACCGTTGAAGGGCCGCTCGGCAGCCTGACGGTCACAGAAGTCATGTGGTGCGCCCGCCGGACATGGATTCCGGCGGGCGGTTTCTTTTGCTGCTCCTGACCGGCGCTGGGCTCCAGCCGGTGGGCTCCGGACAGCCGCCGGGCTCCCGGTAAGCTCCGGCTAGCCGATCTCCCCGCGAAAGACGTCGCAATACCAGTAGCCGTCCTGGGAGAGGGTGTCGAAGGTGAAGCCAAGGCTGCCGTCGACCCTCTCCAGACCCCACTCGCGTGCCTGCGCCTGGTTCTCGAACGGGCCCACGAGCACCTCCTCGTCGGTCCACTCGTCGGGCGCGGCGGGCACTGCGAACTCGCGCCGTTCTCCGCGGCTGTCCTCAACCACCCGGTAGTAGGCGTTTACCCCGCGCAGGCGGCCGGCCAGCTCGAACAGCGACCGGTCGAGCCGCGCCAGGTCCTCCTGGGTCGGCTCCGGAAAGCCGAGGAAGAGCGAGTAGCTGCCCGGTTTGGCCTCGAAGATCTGCTTCCCGGCAAACTGCCGCTCCAGCACCTCGGTTACCGGTCCCCGCAGCGCCCCGTGCGCGTAGAGCAGGGGCGCGCTGCACAGCATCATGTACGTGTTCGGGTCCTCCACCCGCGCGCGCTCCAGGTCGACGCCGGCAGCCTGCGCCCGGCGCCGCGCGTCTTCACTCGGTTGATGGCCTGTGAGGTCCGTCATATCGCGCCTCCGCCCGTACCTTAACTGGTTGAGTTGGCCCTGCCCTGCTGCTATCATTACAACGGTAAATTCCCGACGATCTCTTTCGGGTGGGTACCTGGGGACCCGCCTTTTTTGTTGTCGTTGGGGAGGAGGACGCATGGACCTGGAGGAAGCAGCCAAACGAATACTTGGGCCACTTGGCTTCGAGGTCCTCGAGTTGACGGTAAGTGAACGGGGTGGCCGCCGCCGGCGGGTGCTGCTGCGCATCGACAGGCTCGACGAGGCTGTCGTGTCCATGGATGACGTGCAGGAGGCATCGGAGGCATTCGGGCTCGAGCTCGACCGCCTCGACCCTTTCGAGACGCCCTACAGCCTGGAGGTCGAATCTCCGGGCAGCAAGCGGCCGCTCTCGACCGCAAGGCATTTCGAGCGGTTCCACGACCTGCTGGCCAAGGTGCGGGTGAACGGTGAGACTTTCACCGGCCGGATCCTGCACGTGCGGGACAGCGTGGTGACCTTCGACGTCGACAACGAGGAGCGCTCGTACGCACTGGGCGAGATCGAGAGTGCGCGGCTTGCGGAGTGGCCGTCCGAACCCAGGTAGGGATTCCCGTCGCCTCCCCAGGGCACGGTGCCTTGCACGGCGGCGTCATTGCAGGAGCGGAAGCGCGTCAGGGCCTCCACTACAACTGAATAGGAGATAGACAATGAACAAAGATTTCATAGACGCACTGAACCAACTGGCGGTCGAGCGCAACCTCGACCGGGATCAGTTGCTCGTCTCGTTCGAGGAGTCCCTCGAACAGGCGTATGAGAGCAAGATCGAGCCGGGCAAGCAGATCGAGGTGAACCTCGATCCCGACACCGGTGAGCTCGAAGTGCTCGTCATACGCAAGGTGGTGGAGGCGGTCGAGGACGAGGACAAGGAGATTGGCCTCGAGGAGGCGCTCGAACTCGACGACACCGTCGAAGTCGGCATGGAGATGGAATTCCCTGTCGACCCTGACCGTTTCACGCGCATCGCCGTGCAGACAACCAAGCAGGTCATCACCCAGAAGATTCGCGAGGCCGAGCGCGCGATCGTCTACGAGGAGTACAAGGACCGCGTAGGCGACGTCCTCACCGCGGTCGTGAGCCGTACCGACAACAAGCGGAACGTGTTCGTCGACCTGGGCCGCGGCGAGGCGATCATGCCTCCCAAGGAGCAGATCCAGGGCGAGCGTTACCTGGTGGGCATGCGCCTCAAGGTGTACGTCTCCAAGGTGGAGCTCTCCAGCCGCGGGCCCTCCATCCTCGTCTCGCGAGCAGCGCCGGAGCTGCTCGAGTACCTCATGCGCCAGGAGATCCCCGAGGTTGCCGACGGCACCGTGGAGCTCAAGGCCATCTCGCGTGAAGCGGGCCAGCGCTCGAAGGTAGCCGTCACCAGCACCAACCCGAACGTCGACCCGATCGGGGCCTGTATCGGTCACCGCGGTTCCCGCATCCAGGCGGTCACTGCCGAGCTGCAGCGGGAGCGCGTCGACATCATCATGTGGGACCCCAGCCCGCGCGAGTTCATCCGCAACGCCCTCTCCCCCGCGAAGGTCGGCACCATCGACATCGACGAGGAGTCCGGTGAGGCGAGCGTGCTCGTACCCAGCGACCAGCTTTCGCTCGCCATCGGCAAGGGCGGGCAAAACGTTCGCCTGGCGGCGAAACTGACCGGTTACAAGATCGACCTGGTCCCCTCCGAGACGGTCAGCGACCTGGATGCCGCCCTGCAGGCGGTGGCCTCGCGTGTCGAGGACACCACGGCCAGCAGCGACACCAAGCGCGCCGCCTTCGAGGCACTCTTCAGCGCCGCTCCCAGCGAGGATGGCGAAGGGGAGGAGTCCGAAGCGGAAGCTGCGCCTGAAGACGGCGAGGTCTCTGCCGACGGCTCACCGGCCGGCGATGAAGCTGCCGCCGGTGACGAAGTGACCGACGAGGAGCCGGAAACGGCGCAGGAGAACCGCTGATAGTGACCGCTGCGCGCGCCAGCAGGCACGTGCCGCTAAGGCGGTGCGTTGCCTGCCGCACGGCCAGGCCCCAGGAGGAACTGATCCGTTTCGCGAGGGACGGCGAGGGGAACTGGAAGCTTGACCTGGCGCGGCGGGCCGGCGGACGGGGTGCCTGGCTGTGCCGGGACGAGGCCTGCTGGAGCAGGAAGTCTCTGGGCCGGGCATTCAGGGCGCAGGCGGTACAGGTTGCACAGCAACTCCAGGCACTGGAGTCGAGCAAGGAGCACAATTTGGGACGAGTGCGGGAACGTCCCCGGGACGGAGGGATCGATGTCTGAGAAGGTCCGTATTTATCAGCTGGCCAAGGATCTTGGCCTGGAATCTAAAGAACTCATGGAGATTCTCGATGAGATGGGTGTCGAGTACAAGTCGCACTCGAGCACGCTGGAGGCCGAAACGGCCGACACAGTGAAGCAGCTCGTCGAGGACGAGGGCAGCTCGGCCCAGGCCAAGCAGGCCGTAGAGGTAGCGAACGCGGCCGAGGCGCAGGCGCCCCAGACGGCGGCGACCCCTGCCGGCGGCGCTGCTGCGGCCGTGGCCGAACCGCAAACGGAGACCGAGACGGAGGAGGCTGCCCCCGCGAAGGAGGCGCCGATCCGCGCTCCCGTCGTTACGGTGATGGGTCACGTCGACCACGGCAAGACCTCGCTGCTCGACTACCTGCGGAAGACGAAGGTCGCTGCGAAGGAAGCCGGTGGCATCACCCAGCACATCGGCGCCTACCAGGTGGAGACGCCCGGCGGGCTCATCACCTTCCTCGACACCCCGGGGCACGAGGCGTTCACCACCATCCGTCAGCGTGGCGCCAGCGCGACCGACATTGCCGTCATCGTCGTCGCTGCCGACGACAGCGTGATGCCGCAAACCCGCGAGGCGATCGCTCACGCGAAGGCCGCCCGGGTGCCGATCATCGTTGCCATCAACAAGATGGACCTGCCCCAGGCGAACCCCGACAAGGTCAAGCAGGACCTCATGCAGGTCGAGCTCATCCCCGAGGAGTACGGCGGTGACACCATCGTCGTCGAGATCAGCGCCCAGACGGGCAGCGGCATCGACGATCTCCTCGAGATGATCTCGCTCGTCGCCGAGGTCGAGGAGCTGCGCGCCGACCCCGAGGGTCACGCCCGCGGCGTCGTCGTCGAATCGATCCTCGACAAGCAGGCGGGTGTGCTCGCCACGGTCCTCATCCAGGAGGGCACGCTGCGGGTCGCCGACTACATCGTTTCCGGCGAGACCTGGGCGAAGGTACGTCGCCTCACCGACCATGCCGGCAAGCAGGTCAAGGAGGCTGGTCCCTCCGTTCCGGTGCAGATCCTGGGCTTCTCCGAGCAGCCGCTGGCCGGCGACACCATTCAGGCCGTTGCCGACGAGCAGACCGCCAAGCAGATCACGAGTGAGCGCAAGGAGGAGCGCGAGGACGAGGAGCGCGAATCGATTGGCCGCAAGGGCATCACCCTGGCCGATCTCTTCGGCAAGCAGTCGAAGCCGCTCATCAATCTGATCCTGCGCGCCGACACCCAGGGCTCGCTCGAGGCGATCAAGGGGGTCCTCTCCAAGGAGGCAGAGGAAACCGACGAGGTCGAACTCGAAATCATGCTCGCCGAAGTGGGCGCCCCCACCGAATCGGACCTGCTGCTCGCCTCAACGGCCGATGCGACGGTCATGAGCTTCGGCGTCAACGCGCCGGGCTCCGTGAAGAAGAGCGCCGAACGGCAGGGCATCCAGCTGAAGAGCTACCGGATCATCTACGACCTCATCGAGGACGTGCAGCGCATGATCCGCGGTCAGATCGAGCCGGAGTACGAGGAGCAGGTAATTGGCCATGCCGAGGTCCGGCAGGTCATCCGCGTTCCGCGCAGCGGCAACATCGCCGGCTCCTACGTGACCGACGGTGTGATCCGCAGGAACGCAAAGGCGCGCGTCATTCGCGATGGCCGTGAGGTCTACAAGGGTTCCATCTCGCAGCTGCGCCGTTTCAAGGACGATGTCCGCGAGGTAACGCAGGGCTTCGAGTGTGGTATCAACCTGCAGAACTACGACAATATTCAGGAAGGCGACATCATCGAGGCGTACGAGATGGTGGAGGTTCCTGTCTAAGGCAGGCAGCGTATCTGGCGCCCCGCCCTCCCGGGACGTGTATCCTCCCTCGGGAACCTCGGGTGGCGGGCGTCAGCTGGAAGATAAAATGCCGCAGTTGCGAGGAGTTTAGATGAACGGAAGAAACATCACGGGACTGGCGCTGCTTGCTGCAGTCGTCCTTTCGATTGCCTACATCTGGCAACCCTGGAACCCTGGCGAGCCCAGCCTGCGCCTGGGCCTGGACCTGCAGGGTGGCCTCCGTGTCGTACTGGAGGCCGATCAGGCGAACCCGTCCGAAGAGGACATCCAGACGGCACGGAACGTCATCGAGAACCGGGTAAACGAATTCGGTGTAGCCGAGCCGGTCATCCAGACGAGCGGCCGCAACCGGGTGATCGTCGAGCTGCCCGGCCTGGGTGCCGACCAGCAGGATCGCGCCCTCGACCTGATCGGTCAGCAGGCGGTCCTGGAGTTCCGGCTTGTCCGTTTCCAGTCGAACGGCGTTCCGGACGAATTGCTGACGCTTAACGACCTGGAGGATGTGGCCTTCACGGGTGAGATCATCCGCTCGGCAAGGGCCGAGTTCGGCCAGCCCGGCAGCGGCGTGATGGGCCCGATGGTCACGTTCGAGATCGCCGGCCAGTACCAGCAGGCGTTCGGTCAGTTCACCGCCAACAACCTGGGCCGGCGCATGGCCATCGTCCTCGACGATCAGGTCATCACGGCTCCCACCCTCCAGGGGCGCATCGCCAACGAGGGCCAGATCACCGGCATCGGCAGTCTCGAAGAGGCGACCGACGTCTCCCTGGTCCTGCGCAGCGGTTCATTGCCCATTAGCCTCCACGTCGAGGAGATCCGTCAGATCGGGCCCACGCTTGGCGCCGACTCGATCGAGGCGGGTATCGTCGCCGGCACCGTAGGCGCCATTGCCGTGATCATCGCGGTGCTGGTCATGTA
>Ga0209487_1002531_pt1 | contig 14833 bp, 15 predicted proteins | sample Poulit2012_FD_187524 | JGI IMG/M metagenome (GOLD analysis project Ga0209487, IMG submission 187524) | Agricultural soil microbial communities from Georgia to study Nitrogen management - Poultry litter 2012 (SPAdes) (version 2) | ecosystem: Environmental > Terrestrial > Soil > Agricultural land... | reverse complement strand
TTGGGATTGCGGCTTTAATGCGTGTATCGTCTGTTACCTCTCCATTTGCCATTGGCACGTTAAAATCCACTCGACAAAAGACCTTTTTACCTTTTACATCAATATCGTGTAATGTTTTTTTGTTCATGGTTAGAGTCTCTCCTTAAATAAGTCATGTGTGTTACTTTTACAGATTTTCCGAACGAGAAAGCCCACGCAGATTGTTAGCCCGTCTTTAGACATGGAATGATAGTGAGGTCAGACAAAGGGTGGTTTTTGCCACCCTAATTGTCTGAAAATGTGCTACACTTGGCTTATAGACAAGTAAAAGTCTTTAAAACACATCTCGTTCATTGAAAACTAGATATAGTATAAGGTTCGATAGTCTAAGTCATGCTATCGGTAAAACTATATATGTCGTCATGCAAAAGACGCTAAAACATTCGGACGAAAAAACTGTATACTACGGTAATAGTAGTATAGCCATATCTGCTATATGCACTGGATATGGAGGGGCAATGGGATGCCCCAATTTTGAAGGCTGTTCAAAACAGAAATGGACTGCGAACGCATAGTCATTCAATAATCCCACTGGCGATAGCCAGCTTGCCCGTTTACGGGTGGGAGTCTCAATAGACCATGATTCAAAACGAATGCATGTATTCTATTTAATGAAAAATAAAGACGGTGACTTAGTCGCTACAAGTAGAACAAATGCTTATGGGATTGGATATGAAAGAAGGCCGCCCAGGTGAATTTCCTGAAAGTATTTATAAGCAAATAGAAACCATTGCCGAAAAACAAAAAGATATGCCAACATCTAAACAAGGTCGAACAATTGGAATTAGACATCGTTAAAATTAATTATATAAAATATAAACTTAATTAGCTGAGGAAATCCTTTAAAGGTATTTCCTCAGTATTTTTTGGGTTTAGCAACTATCACATTAAAGCTTCTATTGATAACTGTATACTGAAAATGGCCAGGTCTAGCTTCAGCTTTTGTTCAGTCATGTCACTTATAGAATGGGCGAACTTTTAGGTCTCTTTGCTGCCCGTTCTTTTCGTAACCTTTTTCGTTCTGGAGCTGTGGAATAAAACTCTTTTTCTTGTTTAGATTCTGGATATACTTTTGGAACTGGCGTTGGCTTTCCATCTTGATCTAAGGCTACCATCGTTAAGAATGATTCAGTTGTTAATGTGATTTCATGATTAATTAAATCGTGAGCAATAACTTTAACATATACTTCCATTGAGCTTGTACCTGTGTATGTAACGTAGGCCTCAAGCGTCAGTGAATCACCCACTTTAGCTGATGAAAGAAAATCAACTGAATCAATCGATGCTGTCACGACAGCACTTTTAGCATGTTTCATAGCTGTCAGGGCTGCGATTTCATCTATATAGGCGAGTACTTTCCCGCCAAAGATGGTATCCAAATGATTGGTATCAGGTGGAAGAACTAATCGTGTCTGTGTCGTTTTTGTATCTTGTATTGAAATCTTATCCATGCTTTCCTCCTAAAAAAACAGCCTTCATTAAAATAGAAGGCTGTTAGAGTATATTAAGACAAAATTAAAACAGTTAAAAATATGTCTGAATAACACCCTCCTATTCTCCCGTAGGATAAATGCTTTCCTTATTGGCAGGTCTCCTGGCTTAGCTTCATTGTTATACTCACCTTCCCATGCAACAAGCGCACAGTGGTTTATATGAGAAAACTCTGCAATACAGTGGCGGGACCGCGTTGGATTTTCACCAACTTCTCTTTTAAACCTTATTTCTAAGGTCACCAATAAGTCCATACTATTTAATTAGTTGATTCCATGTCCATTATATCAGAAGGCTTAACTTTTAACAGATAATTCAGTTGTGTAATAACTAATGACTCTCCGTATAATTAAGATTTCTGTGGAAAAAGTAACATAAAGAGGGTGATAATATATGCGGAAACGACTTGTTTTAGTCTTAACCATGTTCTTTTGTTTAACGAGCTTTACTACAGTTCATGCGGCTAGTGGATATGGTTGGGGTTATAAAAAAAATGATAATCATGAAGTTCCGGATGTAGGAAAATACAAGGAAATGCTTGATAAATACAATGCTTACTATGCCGATGATTCCGATGATAAAAATATTTACCTGACATTTGATAATGGATATGAAGAAGGATACACAGAAGACGTATTAGATGTATTAAAAGAAGCAAAGGTTCCAGCTACTTTTTTTGTAACTGGACATTATGTGAAAGAAGAACCAGACTTGGTGAAAAGAATGGTTGATGACGGGCATATTATCGGGAACCATTCTTACCATCATCCTGATTTTACGATTATGAGAAAAGAAGAAATTAAGAAGGAACTTGAAGATTTGGAAGAGGCGGTAGCAGAAGTTTCCGATCAAAAAGAACTTCAATATTTAAGGCCGCCACGAGGAATTTTTAGCGAGAATACATTAAAATGGACCAATGAATTAGGGTATACACATATTTTTTGGTCGCTAGCTTTCAAAGATTGGAATACCGGTGATCAAAAAGGCTGGGAATACGCTTATGACCAAATAATGGATCAAATTCATCCAGGAGCTATTGTTCTGCTGCATGCTGTATCTTCTGACAACGCAGAAGCTCTTGCAGAAGTCATTATTGAATTAAAGAAACAAGGTTATAACTTTAAAAGTTTAGATGATCTCGTTATGAAAAATGAAATATCAGAAGGCTTTTTTGGCTTATAAAGAATGTTGAAATAAAAACGATTTTATGGAAAAGAAAAAACCATAAAATCGTTTTTTATATTACCATTTAAAATTTTCTAAACTTTTGGTATAATTGATAAATAATAAATAATACGAGGGATGTGGAATTGTGAAAAGAGAGGAACTCATTGCTCCAGAAAACTACAATATCGCCATGGAAGTAGAAAAGTATGCAAAATATCCTGACAGAAAAGCGATTGTATGGCTTGATGACAAAGGAAAGAGAAAGGAAATTACCTATACAAACTTAATGGAAGACGTAAATCAAATCGGTAGCGCTTTCTTAAATTCTGGATTAAAACGTGGTGATAAAATTCTTATTATGATTCCGCGATTAATCGAAGCGTATGAAGTATACTTAGCCGCTTTAAAAACAGGAATCATTATTGTTCCAACGTCCGAAATGTTAAAAACGAAAGACTTACAGTATCGAATCACTCATGGAGAAGTTAGCGGTATTGTAAGTTATTATCCTTTTGTCGATCAATATGATGAAATTCAGCAGTACGATGACTTAATTAAATTTTCTGTTGGCAAAGCGGTCGAGGAATGGATTTTCTTAGATGAGGAAAAAGAGAAAAGTTCAACCGAATTAGAAATGGTAGATACAACGCGTGATGATATTGCATTTTTACCATATACCTCTGGGACGACTGGTAATCCTAAAGGGGTTGTCCATACTCATGGCTGGGGATTCGCCCATCTCAAGACAGCACCTAAAAATTGGCTCGGTATTAGCGAAAGAGATAAGGTCTGGGCGACAGCAGGGCCAGGCTGGCAAAAGTGGATATGGAGTCCCTTCTTATCAGTATTAGGATCTGGCGCAACAGGGTTTGTCTATAATGGCAAATTTAAACCGGATACATATCTGCAACTTCTTCAAGACGAAGAAATAAATGTGTTATGTTGTACGCCAACAGAGTATCGTTTAATGGCAAAGGAAGATAATTTAGAAGAGTATCAATTACCTGCATTACATAGTGCCGTTTCTGCTGGTGAACCGTTAAACGTTGAAGTAATTGACACATTTAGAAAGAATTTTAACATAACTGTCCGAGATGGATATGGTCAAACAGAAAATACATTATTACTCGGTATCACAAAAGATATGGAGGTTAAACCAGGATCAATGGGTAAACCTACCCCTGGAAATGATGTTGTGATCATTGACGAAAACGGTAATCCAGTGGAATCAGATGAAATTGGTGATATTGCATTAAGAAGAAATTCACCAGCACTGTTCCGTGAATATTATAAAGACCCTGAAAGAACTGCGATGACTGAGCGAGGCGATTTCTATGTCACAGGAGACCAAGCCTCAATGGATGAAGACGGATACTTTTGGTTTGAAGGCAGAAGTGATGATATCATTATTAGTTCTGGTTATACGATTGGGCCATTTGAAGTGGAAGATGCCTTAGTTAAACATCCTAGCGTCCAAGAGTGCGCTGTTGTAGCAAGCCCCGATGAAGTACGTGGAAATATCGTCAAAGCCTATATTGTTCTAAAAAGTAATGTGAACCGTGATCAAGAAGAATTGATCAAGGAATTACAGGATCATGTCAAAGAACATACAGCACCATACAAATATCCAAGAGCCATTGAATTCCTAGATGAATTACCGAAAACAACATCAGGGAAGATTAGACGTATCGAACTTAGAAACAAAGAGAAACAAAAACAATAACTATATATAATGGAAGAAATTTAATTAAAAATCCTATTGAAGAATTAAGTCCTCTTCAATAGGATTTTTTTATGGAAGGTCAAAGAGTATTATAATTTAAAATCCATGTTTAATGCATCATTATTTCGGTAATCATTTCAAAGGGGAGGTCGTTTATCGTAGTAAGGCAGGCTAGCAGTTTCAATAAGTAAAATTCTAATCAATAATTTTTTTAAAAAAAATAAGCAAAAAGACTTGAAAGTCAAAGAAGGTCAGAGTATAATGTGGTCATAAGGTCAAAGATAGTCAAAGTCAAAGTAAAACTGACAAGTGATTTTAATATATGAAAAGAATTATTATATAGGAGGAATGGAAAATGAAATGTCAATATTGCCAAATGAATGATGCAACTGTGAATATGACAATGCAAATTAATAATCGTCGCATGCAGATGCATTTATGTAATGATTGCTTTCAAGAACTTCAAGGAAAAATGGCAAATCCAGAAAACTTTTTCTCAGGTGAAAACGCCAATGACGCATTTTCCAATGGCTTTTTCCAAGCAGGTGGTCAAGGTCAAACCGGAACAAGAACAAAACAAAAGACAAATAAAGGTGATGGCCTATTAGACCAACTTGGTAAAAATGTAACAGATGATGCTAGAGCTGGTTTAGTTGATTCAGTTATTGGCCGTGACAATGAAATTAAACGTGTAATTGAAACATTAAATCGTCGAAATAAAAATAATCCAGTTTTAATTGGTGAACCAGGTGTCGGTAAAACAGCTATCGCAGAAGGTCTTGCAGTAAAAATTGTCGAAGGTAGTGTACCAACGAAACTAATGAATAAAGAAGTTTATTTACTTGATGTCGCTTCATTAGTAGCCAATACAGGCATTCGTGGACAGTTTGAAGAACGCATGAAACAATTAATCGAAGAACTAAAAACACGTGAAGACGTCATTCTGTTTGTAGATGAAATTCACTTGTTAGTAGGTGCAGGTACTGCTGAAAGTTCACAAATGGATGCAGGGAACATTTTAAAACCTGCCTTAGCACGCGGTGAATTACAATTAATCGGTGCTACAACATTAAAAGAATACCGTCAAATTGAAAAAGACGCTGCACTTGAACGACGCTTACAGCCAATCATGGTTAAAGAACCAACGCCAGAAGAAGCGATTTTGATCCTAGAAGGCATTAAAGAACGATACGAAGAATTCCATGAAGTTAACTATTCTGATGAGGCCATTCGTGCATTCGTCAATCTTTCAAATCGCTATATTCAAGATCGTTTCTTACCGGACAAAGCCATTGACTTAATGGATGAAGTCGGTTCACGTCTCAATTTGAAAAACTCAGACAGAGATGCTGATTCCATTGATCATCGTTTGCAGGAAGTAATCAAAGAAAAAGAAGCAGCAGCAGAACAAGAAAATTATGAACGCGCAGCACATTTACGTTATCAAGAAATCCAACTTCAAAAACAATTAGAGAAAAGCGAAGATGCGGAAAAAGTGTTGAACGTAGAGATTTCTGATATTCAATTGCTTGTTGAAGAAAAAACAGGTATCCCTGTTACAAAACTTCAAGCAGATGAACAAGAACAAATGAGAAATCTTGGTACAAGTTTAAGTAAAAAAGTTATTGGTCAAAACGAAGCCATTAATAAAGTAGCTAAAGCCATTCGCCGTAGTCGGGCAGGATTAAAAGCAAAAGAAAGACCAATTGGTTCATTCTTATTCGTCGGACCAACAGGTGTCGGTAAAACAGAATTGACCAAAGTCTTAGCAGAAGAACTGTTTGGTTCTCGCGATTCATTAATTCGCCTTGATATGAGTGAGTATATGGAAAAACACTCAGTGTCTAAAATTATTGGTTCACCTCCAGGATATGTTGGCCACGAAGAAGCAGGTCAATTAACTGAGCGTGTTCGTCATAATCCTTATTCAATCATCTTAGTTGATGAAATTGAAAAAGCACATCCAGATGTGCAAAACACATTCTTGCAAATCATGGAAGATGGTCATTTGACGGATTCACATGGTCGTACCGTTAGCTTTAAAGATGCTGTTATTATTATGACAAGTAATGCTGGTACAGGTGTCAAAGAAATTAATGTAGGCTTCAACCCAGATGCACACGATTCAGTGAATACACTAGAAATGTTAAGCAATTACTTTAAACCAGAATTTCTGAACAGATTTGACTCTATCGTTAACTTCAATGAACTCAACAAAGAACATTTATTAGAAATTGTGGATCTTATGCTTACTGAACTCCACGATACCATTGAAGAAAATGACATTACATTCCACATTACCGATGAAGCTAAAGAGCAACTCGTCGATTTAGGCTATGACCCACGTTTTGGTGCAAGACCATTACGTCGTGTTATCCAAGATAAAATTGAAGATCAACTTACAGATTTAATTTTAGAAGAAGATCATGTAGATGAAGTCAATATTGTAATAGAAGAAAATGACATTGCCGTCAAAAAAGCATAAGTAAGTAAAAGGTTGATCCTGATAATTCAGGATCAACCTTTTTTTAATTTCTATGGGTTCAACTTACATAAAATCCTTCGTCTATGTCCAATAGGCGCGTTCAATCGGACACGGACCAGGTAAAATTCGCTTTCCATGTCCAATAGGCGCGTTCAATCGGACACGGACCAGGTAAAATTCGCTTTCCATGTCCAATAGGTGCGTTCAATCGGACATGGATCAGGTAAAACCAGCACTCATTGTCCAATAGGCTGATCCATAACATTTAAAAAAAGATGATTATGTAATATAGTCGCAGTTTTTCTTGTAGATTTTTGGATATAAAATATCTGTTTGTGAAAAGATAAAATATGAAAATCTATAAAGGAAGTTAATGATGCGCTATATACGATATACGTTAATTTTGGTAATATTATCTTTTACCTTTATGCCGCTGTCTTCTGCTTACGGTGAAAAGTTGCCGAAAGAAATGAAAGTTCATTTTATTGATGTCGGCCAAGGGGATAGTATATTGATTGAGACGCCTAATGAAAAGTATATTTTAATTGATGGAGGCAGACCTGAGTACGGTACGAAAGTTTTAAGTTATTTAGAGGCGCAAAAAGTTAAAAAATTGGATTTAGTCATTGCTACACATCCGGATTACGATCATATTGGTGGCCTTGTCGATGTGATGAGAGAAGTTGATGTAAAGCAAGTACTTGATTCGGGGAAATTGCATCACACTAGAACCTATGCACGTTATTTAAATGAAATTAGAAAACAAGATATTTTATTTAACTTAGCGACTGAAAAGGATGAAGTACGTCTTGATTCTGAATTGACTATTAACGTTTTAAACACTCATAAAAAAGGAAAAAACAGTAACCAATCATCCATTGTATTAAAAATGACCTATAAGGACATGACGTTTCTATTTATGGGTGACGTAGGAAAAGAACAGGAAAAACGGTTAGTTGAAAAATATAATTTAAAAGCTGACATTATCAAAATTGCTCATCATGGATCCAAAACGAGTAGTTCAATGAAATTTTTAAAAAAAGTGGATCCGAAAGTGGCTTTACTAACTTATAAAAAAAGAAATCGATTTGGCCATCCTGTCGATCGCGTGGTTACGAATTTAAATAAACTAGATACTTTCATATATTCAACCGCTGTCTTTGGAGATATTATCATTTTAACTAATGGTAAAGATTATTTTATTGAAACAGAAAAGAGCCCAAACGAAGGAGTTCTCGAAGAAGCAGGCTAGAGTTCCTAGTTAGAGGGATTCCCGGTGACTTTCAATAAACAGACTCTAATAAAAAAGCGATTTAACATGAAAGGATTGTTCAATCGCTTTTTTATATTTATTTGCTTAACTCTTTTGTTTTAAATATAGAGAATGAGCTGATTAGTAAAATAACAATTAAACTTAACGTGACAAGAGCTGTTGCAATAAGTGATACAGACACTTCATTAAAGATAAGCATCTCGTTGATATGGTTTGATAAGTTATTCGGGCTCCACTTTAGATGACTACCGAATAATTGTGTAATGATACTCATTACCATTAACGTACCGATCGTTAGAAATGCTACAAGACCCGGTGACTTTACTAAAGTGTTATAAAAAATAGATATAGTGGCGACAAGTGTTAGCCACAGACCGTAGAAACAAACAATTTGTATGAATGAGATAAAAGATAAAGAACCGAACAAGATATTGGTATAGTACCAACTGGCGAGTATACCTAAAATTAACGACACCCAAATAAGTAAAACAAGAGCTGCCCATTTGGCTAACACATAATTTGCAAATGACACAGGTTTGACAAGGATCATTTCAGTAATACCCGTTTGTTGTTCACCGGAAATGGATCCCATCGAAATAAGAATAAGAACTAGGGCGCCTAGACTACTCAGTTGAGAAAGACTCATCATAATGGCTTCAGGCGGTGAAAGAGTTGGTAAATCAAAGGTTGATCCTTCAGGTAAATCTCCAGATAACTCTATAATTTGCGGTAAGTAATACGTTGTGATTGGGTCCATAATAGCCAGTAAGATAATTACTAGGGGTACCCAAATCCATTTTAAATTACGCCAATATTCACTCATTTCTTTTTTGAAAAGGGTCAACCATTGTGTCATGTTTTAACCACCTTCATAAACATATCTTCAAGTGAAGCTTGATTAATAGAAAAGCTCGTTAAATTCCAATTACTAGTAGAAGCGGCATTTAGAATTTCACTTCTCGCCTGGGCGCTGTTTGTGACGCTCACATATAATGTATTGCGTTTTATCGTACTGTTTACGACAGAAGCGAGGGCATTCACTTTTTCTTGATATCCTTTTAAATTATCTTGGAATTGAAGCTCAATAATTGTGGTCTGATATTTTTGTCTCAATTCACTTATTGTGCCTGCCTCAATAAGTTCCCCCTCATTTAAGAGAATGAGCTCATCACTTATTTCATCTGCGTCTGATAAAATATGTGTTGAAAATAATATGGTCATTTGCTCTTTCAGTTCTTCCATTAAGGTTAAAACTTCCCTTCTTCCAAGTGGATCCAGTGAGGAAACAGGTTCATCCAACATAAGGAGTTTTGGCTTGTGGATAATTGCTTGGGCGATGCCAAGCCGTTGCTTCATACCTCCAGAATATGTTTTAATCGTTTTATTTTTAACATCTAAAAGTCCCATTTTATCTAATAATTCGTTCGCACGTTCACTCGCCGTCTCTTTAGTTAGATAAGCAAGTTGCCCACTGAAAATGAGAAATTCCTCTCCAGTCATCCAACCGGGAAAATGAGGGTATTGCGGGAGATAACCAATTACTTTGCGAATGTCGTCACTCGCTTTTTGCCCTTGAAATGTGATAGTTCCTGTTGTAGGTTTTAATAAACCGGCTAATATTCGTAAAATCGTCGTCTTGCCAGCACCATTCGGACCAATTAAAGCAATACACTTTCCACTTTCAAATGAAAAACTAACATCTTTAATCGCTGCTTTTTTATCATATATTTTGGAAACTTCATTGACTGTAAGTAAGGTCATTACTCATTTTTCCTTCCAATTATAAAATAGAGCACAGGTCCGAGAGTACTTATAAATAAAATAATAAGCAGCCATAGCCACTTGGGACCATTTGTTTCTCTTATTCGAATCCAGTCAATTAAGGCAACGATAATCAAAATAAACTGAATGACGAGTAAAGGAGCTATAACTGCCCAGTTAATGCTGTTTAAGACCTCTTCCATTTTTTCACCCCATCTAATTTTATACTTTACATACGTTAGATCTTTGGAAAAGGTTTCACTTAGGATGTTATTCTAATATTTTTAAACCGACGGCACCAGCGATAATGCAAAATAAGAAGGCGATTCGTTTCCAACTTGCAGATTCGTTGAAAAAGAAGATCCCCATTAAGACAGCTCCCGCTGCGCCTAAACCAGTCCAAACAGCATAAGCGGTTCCTAGTGGAATGCCACGCATAGCCATGGATAGAAATAAAAAGCCGAAACCAAATGTCACGACAACTAACGCCAGGCGACCTATCGTCTTTTTTTGAATATATAAGTTGATGCTCATCACACCAAAAATTTCACCGAAGCTTGCAATGATTAAAAAAAGCCAATACAAATTAACCAGCCTCTCTTTCTGGAACTTCTTCATCCGTCGTCAATTTAATTCCAACGACTCCGATAATAATCAAGCCAATTAAGAAAAATTGTGGTGTCGAAAAATTTGCGTTAAAAATGAAGAAATCTATTAATACAATTGCTGCCGCTCCAGAGCCTGTAAAAACTGCATAAACTGTCCCAGAGGGCAATTTTTCACACGCTCTAATGATAAAGTAGAAACTAAAAACGATGGCAACAGCCGTGCCGAGCCATTCTAAAAGTGTACTGGAGTATCTCAGCCCGATCACCCAGAATACTTCAACGATTGCTGCGAACAAAACATAAATCCACGGCATTGAATATCTCCTTTCAATTATGTAGTACTTCAGCTGAAAATTAAGGCATTTTTGGAAGTATACAGTCTTAGTTTACCACAGTTTCAGGTAATATTAAGAGAGATGAAGTTTAGAGGCTGTGATGAACAATTCACAAGGTTATGCACAAGCAGTGTACTAACTTAGTAACATAGAATTAAAGTATCCACAGTATTAACAGGGTGACTTGACGTTTGTTAACAGGTTATTGTGGATATTAACATGAAAATGTGCATAAATAAAACCAATCAACAAGAACCCCCATGCTGATTGGCATATTAAATAAATGATTAGATAACTTCCTCATTAGTTTCTGGCTGAATCGCTAGTTGTTTATAAGAACTATATAGCTTCTTAGAAATAGCAAATATATTATAAGTTGGTGCAAGAGAATTCACTTTGTTATAAATATCTGGGTAAACGCTATTTCCTAAGATTGCATAAGGCAATTTCATGACAGCTTTATAAGAACGGTGATTTGTTGTGCGTACTTTCATAAAGATTGTTTCAATATTGTGAGTGTAAAATAGCTCATCAAAAAACTCCTCTTTAGCCAATCTGTTATACCCCATTCCAAAATAAGGCTTGCCAATCCATGTTGCCAAAAAGCCATAATTATCTTGAACGTCATATAAACTGATCATCCCTATCGGTTGACTGTACTCGTTCAATATTGTCCTTGAAAAAAGTTCATCATTATTTTCTGCTTCAATTGTTTGCTTCATCATAAAATAAAATGTGTCCAAAGTATCCGCTTTGTGACGAATAAAGGGATAAACTTCAGGGTGAGATAATAGCTCAAATAATGTTGGTGTTTCGTTTAAATCATGTCTTTTTAACATGAAAAGGCCCTCCTCATTTTTGCGCAGGAGGGTCCTCTAGAGCTATCAAGGAAAAAAGAGTTCGACCCACCCACGAATTTTTAGTTAATTACAAACCAAAATTCGGGGTGGGAATCGAACCCACTAGAACCAGTCAAACTGGTGGCGCACCATTTGCCTTCCCTGAAACTTTTATTGTTCTTAATCTTTGGTAGTTATATTCTACAATGTTTTAATTAAAAGGGAATCACTTTTTAAAGATTTTTCTGAGACGAGATGGTTCTTTTTAATAAAAGAATATTGTTACGCCGGACGAACGCGCATAGCTTGAGCTGAAGCCGCATAGAGTGGGTCGAGAGCGTATAGCTTAAGTTGAAGCCGCATAGCTTGAGCTGAAGCCGCATAGAGTGGGCCGAGAGCGCATAGCTTAAGTTGAATACTCATAGCGCCACACGGAACCGCATAGCTACCACCATACACTCGCCTTCGTGATATGGAATTATGAAGATTCGAAATCATATTTGATTGCTTAATATCACATTCGCTTAAAAACAACTTTTAATTTAGTTTAAGCTCATCAACGTCTCTCTTAATTTAGGATAAATAAATTGGTAATTTTCACTGAGTGCTTTGGCGGGCCAGACATATTGGCCTCTGGTGACTAATTGACTCATTTCCCCTAGAGCGCCACGAATTAAAAAAGATGGGGTTGTGAACCAGTAAGGACGTTTCAGCACGTGTGTTAATGATCTCATAAAATCCTTGTTTCGCTTTGCGTCGGGGGCAGTTACGTTCAAAGGGCCAGACACTTCTTCGTTTTCAAGGGAAAAGATGATAAGATTGACAACATCATCTATATGAACCCAGGAGACCCATTGTTCACCGTTACCAATTTTACCGCCGACAAAAAACTTTACAGGTAAACTCATTAAAGGAAGAGCGCCTTCTCCATCCCCAAGAATGACTCCAAAACGTGTAAACACAGTGCGAATGCCCATGTGTTCTGCCTTTTTAGCTGTATACTCCCATTTATTCGTTACCGTTCCAAGAAAGTCCTCACTCGATTTATGAGTTTTTTCTGTGAAAATAAGTTCTTCAGACATACCATAATAACCGATCGCAGAGCCACTCACCAAAACATTAGGCTTTTTCTTTAACTGTGATATGATTTCAAGCAATTTTCTAGTTGTTTCAATCCTGCTGTTTAATATGTTTTCCTTTCTTTGTTTGGTCCAATACCCAAATAATGATTCACCTGCAAGGTTTACAACGCCATCTATAGCAGGCAGTTCTGAAGCATTGACATCATATCCGATATAGGTAGCTTGTTCAGTATCCTCATATGATTCAGGGGAGCGTGTCAAAATGTATGTGCGATGTTGTTCTTCATGAAGTTTCTTAACGAGCTTTTTCCCAACGAAGCCTGTTCCACCAGTAATTAAGTAATTCATTCTCGATACCATCCTTCATTAGAAAAGATATTAACTCTATTATACTAAAATGATCTTAAGGTAAAAGCTATTCATGTTATAATGTTTGTAAGGATGTGAGTTGATGGAAAAGATATCTCGAATTACGACACAAAAGAAAAATAAGCAACGTTATAATATTTTTTTAACTCATGAAAAAGGAGATCAATACAGTTTTAGCGTTGATGAAACTATTTTAATTGAATACAGATTACATAAAGGAATGGAACTGTCTAAGACTTTAATAGAAAAATTAAAGGAAAATGATAACTTTTATAAGTCATATTCCCTTGCTATAAATTATTTAAGCTATCGTATGCGTACAAAAAAGGAAATGTATGATTATTTACTTGAAAAAGAAGTAGACGAGAATTATATTCCGGATATTATGGATAAATTGGTTGAAGAAAGCTTGTTAAATGACGAACAGTTTGCAGAGTTGTTTGTCAGTACGAGAATAAACACGTCAAGTAAAGGTCCACAACTTGTTAAAAGGGAACTCATTGAAAAAGGAATATCTACCCGGATTGCTGAAGAAGCAATAAAAAAGTATACTTATGAGATCCAATATGAAAAGGCTATGAAATGGACAGAGAAAAGATTGAGAACTACAAAGAAGGATTCACTACAAAAACAGTATCAAAAGATGCAAGCAACCCTGATGCAAAAAGGCTTTACCTACGACGTGATTAGCGATGTCATGGAAGAAGTGAAAAATAATCAGGATACGGACAAAGAATGGGATGCATTAGTGTATCACGGTGAAAAATTACTTCGAAGACACGGGAGAAAATTCTCTGGATTTGAATTACAGCAAAAAATAAAAGAAGGGCTCTATCGGCAAGGATTTCCTTTTGAACAAATTAATAAATTTATCGATGAACAGGTGAAAGAGTGAGAAAATAATTAACACCCCACTCTTTCAAGCATTTATTACTTATCAATCATAATTTCTTTTCTGCCGTCATCTTGCTGATAAATTTGCTCAGCAACAACTTCAGGTCCTTTTAAATGAGAAGCATCTTTAACATGTGTTGAGTGTTCCCAAAATGGTGTATTCATACCACCCATATAAACCGCTGTAATGGAGAAATCCTCACCTTTCCATTCCTCCTGTAAGCTTTCGGTGAATCCTCTAACTGCAAATTTACTAGCGCAGTAAATCGATTCATTTACTTTCCCGCGTAAACCGGCAGTAGAAATAATCGTTAAAATCCTTCCCTTGCTCTCTCGTATTAAAGGTAATGCATATTGGACTGTAGTAATGGTTCCTTTAACATTTGTATTTAATGTATGTTCAATCTCTTCGTTCGTATACTTTTCAACAGAACCAAAGATCCCAATCCCTGCATTATTGATGAAGACATCAAGTTCACCGATTTGTTGAAAGGCGATGCTGACAGAAGCAAATTCACTAACGTCACATAAGATAACTTCAGCTTGTCCGTCCATATCTTCAATTTCTTGACGAACGATTTGTAACTTTTCATCTGTACGTCCCATTAAAAATACCTTATAATGGTGCTTTGCATATTCGAGTGCTAAAGCTCGTCCAAGGCCACTGCCAGCACCAGTGATAGCGATTGTAGACATTATTTTCATCTCCCCATTTTCACATAGTGTCATTTTTCAATGTATGTTTCGTATTGTTTCTTATTCCCATT
>Ga0209487_1002530_pt1 | contig 14840 bp, 11 predicted proteins | sample Poulit2012_FD_187524 | JGI IMG/M metagenome (GOLD analysis project Ga0209487, IMG submission 187524) | Agricultural soil microbial communities from Georgia to study Nitrogen management - Poultry litter 2012 (SPAdes) (version 2) | ecosystem: Environmental > Terrestrial > Soil > Agricultural land... | reverse complement strand
GCCAGGGCGCTGGGAGAGGGCGTGCTGACGGCTCGCTGGCAACTGGGAAGGGGGCGGCAGCTCGCCCTCTGGAGCAATCTGTCGACCCGGCCCCACCGCTGTGTGCTGCCCGCCTCGGCCTGCCTGGTCAGCAGCTCGCCGCTGCCGGCAGCCGGGGATCGACTGCCGGCCGCCACCACGGCGGCCTGGCTGTGGGAGGACCATAGCCCCGCCGTGCCTGAGCCCGAGCCGAGGGCCTCGCGATGACCGAGCCATGGCTGGAGAAACTTGCTCGCAGCGCCGGCCTTCGGGTGCACTGGAAAGACTATCGCGGCCGGCCCAGAAAGGTGGACGAAGAGGTGCTGCAGCGGGTGCTGGCCGCCCTGGGCCACGACGCCTCCAGCCCGGCCCGGGCCCGGGCCAGTCTGGCCAGACTCCAGTCCGAGCGGGAGGCCGTGCCCGCCCTGCTAGTAGGGCGCTGTGGCCGGCCCCTGAAGCTCAATGCAGCGGCCCTGGCGGCCCTGGGCGGCAGCGAGGGACCGCTGGAACTGGTGAGCGAGCTCGAACCGCCTCGCTCCCTGGTCCTGCAGCCCGACCGCGGGGGCGGCGGCCGCCTGTCCCTGCCGGCCTGCCAGCCTGGCTACCATCGCCTTCGAGGCCCCCGGGGCGAGCTGGAACTGGCCCTGGCTCCGGCGAGTCTGCCCTCGGTGGTGGAGCGAACCGGTCGCCCCCGCCCCTGGGGCATGGCGGCCCAACTCCACAGTCTGTATCGACCCAGGGACGGCGGCATCGGCGATTGGACCGCGGTGGCCGAGCTGGCCCGCTACTGCGGAGAACAGGGCATGGATGGCCTGGCCATCAGTCCCACCCACGCCCAGTTTTCCGCTGACGTCCACCACTACAGCCCCTATTCCCCCTCCAGCCGCCTGTTTCTCAATGCCCTCCACGTGGATCTGGCCGCAGACTTTGGCTCGCCGACCCAGCAGCGCTGGCTGCTGGAAAGTGGCCTGCTGCAGTGCTGGCAACAGCTGCAGGATCGCCCCCTCATCGACTGGCCAACTTCGGCGGGGCTCAGGCTGCAGCTGGCTCGTCACGCCTGGCAGCAACTGACCAGCGCCCCCGCAGGCTGGGTGGAGCTGGCCCGGGATTTTCAGCAGTTCTGCCAGCGCGGTGGCCGCAGTCTGTGGGAGCACGCCTGCTTTGAGAGCCTCCAGGCCTGGCAGCTGAGCCTGGATCCCGATCGCTGGCACTGGCAACACTGGCCCGAGGCCCTGCAGGACCCCGGCAGCCCAGCAGTGGTCCGCCATGCCGAAGCCCATCGTCAGGAGCTGGACTTTCACCGCTTTCTGCAATGGCAGGCCCACCGCGGCCGCCAGCGGGCTCAGCACGCCGCCCGGGCTGCCGGCATGGGGCTGGGCCTGATCGCCGACCTCGCCGTGGGCACCTCCAGCGGCGGCAGCCACGCCTGGAGCCGGCAGGGCCAGATGCTAGAAGGTCTGACCGTGGGAGCCCCTCCGGATCTGATCAACGCCCAGGGACAGGACTGGGGGCTGACCACCTTCTGCCCCCTGGCCCTGAGCCGGCATGGCTACCAGCCCTTTATCGAGCTGCTGCAGGCCAATCTGGCCGGAGTGGGGGGCCTGCGCATGGATCATGTGCTCGGCCTGGCCCGGCTGTGGGTGGTGCCGGAGGGCGTCGCGGCCGCCCAGGGGGTCTATCTGGACTATCCCTGCGAGGACCTGATGAACCTCGCCCTGCTGGAAACCTGGCGCCAGCAGGCCATCCTGATCGGCGAGGATCTGGGCACCGTTCCCGCCGGGTTCCGTCGCACCCTGAGCCAGAGCGGCGTGCTCGGCACCCGGGTACTCTGGTTTGAACAGAGCGACCAGGGCTTTGTGGCCCCCGCCGACTGGGAGCCCCGGGCCATGGCCACCACCAGCACCCACGATCTGGCGACCGTGGCGGGCTGGTGGTCGGGCAACGACCTGGATTGGAGACAGCGCCTCGGCCAGTTTACCGATGACCAGCCCGCCGGCGAGGCCAGGGCCGAGCGAGCCCGGGAGCGCACCGCCCTGTGGCAGGCCCTGACCCAGTCTCGTCGGGCGAGGGGGGCTCAGCCCCCGCCCGAACAGGCCGAAGAGGTCGTGGACGGGGCGTTGGAGTACGTGGCCACGACTGCCAGCCAGCTGTTGTTGCTGCCACTGGAGGACCTGTTGGGCCTGCGGGAACAGCCCAATCTGCCAGGGACGGTGGCCGCACACCCCAACTGGCGTCGGCGGCTGGCCGGGCCCGCCACGGCCCTGCTGGAGGAACCAGCCCCAGCCCGGCGGCTGGCCCGCATTCGCCACTGTCGACAGGGTCCGGGGGAGGGGCGCTCATGACGGACCGCCTGCGGGCCACCGCCCGGCTCCAGCTCCATGCTGACTTCGATTTCGCCGCCCTCCAGGGCCAGCTGGACTACTACAGCCGACTTGGAGTCAGCCACCTCTACCTGAGCCCCATCACCACCGCTCGCCCAGGCTCCCGCCATGGCTACGACGTGGTGGATTACAGTCGGGTCAATCCCGAGCTGGGGGGCGAGGCGGGGTTGCGCAGTCTGGCGCAGGCAGCGCGCCGGCACGGGCTGGGCCTGGTGGTGGATTTCGTCCCCAACCACATGGCCGTCAACCACGGCGGCAATGCCCAGTGGCACAGCGTGCTGGAATGGGGTCGTGGCAGCCGCCATGCCCGCTTCTTTGACATCGACTGGGCAGTGCCCGACCCGCTGCTGCGCAACCGAGTGCTGCTGCCCATCCTGCCACGTCAGTACGGCGAGGTGCTGGCGGCGGGGGAGCTGGTACTGGGCTGGCAGCCGGCAGAGAACCGCCTCGGCATTGCTTGCCAGGATCGCTTCCTGCCCCTGAACCCCCGGCATTACTCCCTCGTGCTGGCCAGTGGCGACGCCCTGCTGCAGCCCTGGGCCGAGGAGTTCAGGCAGGCTCTGTCCGGCCCCGCCTCGGGCCGGCAGGAGCACTTCGACCGCCTTCGCCTGGAACTGGCCGAGGCCGCCCGCGCTCCGGAGCTGGCCGGGGCATTGAGTGAGCTCGCCGAACTCTGGGCGGTGGGGCAGGGCGGCCGGCGGCGCCTGCACTGGCTGCTGCAGCGCCAGCACTATCGGCTGGCCTGGTGGCGCACCGCCGGAGACGACATCAACTGGCGGCGCTTCTTCGACATCACCGACCTGGCCGGGGTCCGCGTAGAGGAAAGGACGGTCTTCGACGAAGTCCACTGCGGCCTGCTGCGCTGGTATGCCGAAGGGCTCATCGACGGCGTGCGCATCGACCACGTGGACGGGCTGGCGGACCCCGGCAACTACTGCCGGCGCCTGCGCCACCGCCTCAATCACCTGCGCAGTCAGCGACCTGGAGAGGGGGCTCGCCTGCGCCCGCTGATCTGGGTGGAGAAGATCCTGGCTCCCGGCGAGCGACTGGACGAGCGCTGGCAGGTGGACGGCACCACCGGCTATTCCTTCATGAACGATGTCTCGGCGCTGCTGCACAGCGCCGGGGGCGAAGCTCCCCTCGAGCGGCTGTGGCAGCAGCTCGCCCCCGAGCCCCAGAGTTTTGCCGAGGTGGAGCGCCAGGCCCGCCGACGGCTGGCCCGGGAACTGCTGGGAGCCGACTTCAGGGCCTGTGTGCGGGCCTTGCTCCGGCTGGCCCGCGCCCGGCCCGAGACCCAGGACTGGACGCCCTCCGCCATCGAGCGGGTGCTGATGGAGCTGTTGGTGGCCTTTCCCGTCTATCGCACCTATGCCGACGCCAGCGGGCGCAGCCCCGGCGATGAAGCCATCATGGCCTCGGCCCGGGCCGAGGCCGCCACCCGCTGCCGGCCCTCGGAGCGACCGCTGCTGGCCCAACTGGATGCCTGGCTGGGCGGCGAGCCTCCCCGGGACATTCATCCTCCCTCCCAGCGCCGGGCACGGCTGCAGGCTCTGGCCCGCTTTCAGCAGCTGACCTCGCCGCTGGCGGCCAAGGCCGTCGAGGACACGGCCTTTTACCGCCACGGCAGGCTGCTCTCCCGCAACGAGGTGGGGGCCACGCCTCTGGAGTTCAGCCTGAGTCCCGAGGCGTTCATGGAGCGCTGCCGGCGCCGGCAGGAACACTATCCCCGCGCTCTGCTAGCCACCGCCACCCACGATCACAAGCGCGGCGGCGAGGTGCGCATGCGCCTGGCCGTGCTCAGCGAACGGCCCCGGGACTGGGCCCGGGAAGTCATCGACTGGCAGCGGCTGAACCGCCGTGCCAAAGTGCAGGTCGATGGTCGGCCAGCGCCCGATGCCATCGACGAATACATGCTCTACCAGATGCTGGTCGGCGCCTGGCCCCTGGACCTGGAGCCGGGGGACAGCCAGGGCCTGACCCGCTTCCAGCAGCGCATGGCGGGCTGGCAGCACAAGGCGCTGCGGGAGGCCAGGCGGTTGAGTGGCTGGCTCGAGCCCAACGAGGATTACGAGGCCGCAGCAGCCACCTTCCTGGGCCGACTGCTGGACCTGGAGTTCAGCACAGTCTTTCTCCAGCGCCTCCATCGCCAGGTTCAGGAGCTGGCCGCCGCCGGGGCGGTCAACAGCCTGGCCCAGACTCTGCTCCAGTACACGGCGCCCGGTGTGCCCGACCTCTATCAGGGCACTGAGCTGTGGGATTTCAGCCTGGTCGATCCGGACAATCGCGCCGCCGTGGACCTGGCCCCGCGGCGGGCGGCCCTGGCGGAGCCGGCCTCCCTGACAGCGCTGCGAGAACGCTGGCGGGAGGGCGGCATCAAGCTGCGGCTCATCCACGGTCTGTTGAGCCTGCGCCGGGACCATCCCGACCTGTTTGAGCACGGCAGCCATGTGCTGCTGCCCGCCAGCGGTCCGGCAGCGGCCCGGATGATGCTGATCCACCGCCATCATGGCGCCCGGCACCTGCTCGCCGCCGTGCCCCGCGGGGTCGCCGGCTGGGTGACGGAGGCGCTGGAAATCCCCCCCGGCCACTGGCAGGGCAGCGAGCTGGAGCTGCCTGCGGAACTGGCCGGCCTGCGCTGGCAGCACGCCATGGACCGCTCTCACTGCCTCCAGGGAGCCCGCCTGCCGCTGGCCGAGCTGTTGCCTGTCTGGCCTGTGGGGCTGTGGCTTTCCGGCGTCTGAGCAGTGGAGCCTGAGCCATCTCGAAACAGATTTAAATCAGCCTTACATCTCACTGTTTTATATGCTGTTTTCTATGAACCAGCAGGGCCGCTCAGCGGGGTCAACTGCCAGATGCGCTGGTTGTACTCGGCGATGGTCCGATCGGTGGAAAAGAAGGCGCTGTGGGCCGTATTGAGAATGCTGCTTCGAGTCCACCGCTCGGGGTCCTGGAACCGGCGGGCGGCCTGCTGCTGAGCCTGGAGGTAGCTGCGAAAATCGGCCGCCACCAGCCAGGGGTCCTGGGGGTCCCGGATGGCGGCGGTCAAAGAATCGAAAATGCCCGGCTCAAAGCGGTTGAAGTGGCCGCTCTCCAGCAGGTTCATGACCCGCTTCAGGTCCGGGTCGGTGGCGATGATCTCGTCGGGGTTGCAGTGACCTCGAAGCTGCTGGGCCTGGCGGGCCGTCAGGCCAAAGAGAAAGAAGTGCTCTTCGCCCACCGCCTGCAGAATTTCGATGTTGGCCCCGTCCAGCGTGCCCAGGGTCAGCGCTCCGTTGAGCATGAACTTCATGTTGCCCGTGCCCGAGGCCTCCATGCCGGCGGTGGAAATCTGCTCGGACAGATCAGTCCCCGGGCAGATGTACTCCATGGCCGACACCCGGTAGTTGGGCAGAAAGGCCACCCGCAACAGCGCCCGGATGTCGGGGTCGGCATTGACCACCTGAGCGATGTTGTTGATGAGCTTGATGATGGTGCGCGCCTGGACATAGCCGGGAGCGGCCTTGCCACCGAACAGCACGCTGCGCGGGGTCCAGCCCCGGGTGTCCCCGCGCTTGATGCGATCGTAGAGGTGGATGACATGCAGCGCGTTGAGCAGCTGCCGCTTGTATTCGTGAAAGCGCTTGACCTGAACGTCCAGCATGCTGTCCTCGCTGAACAGCACGCCACTCTCCTCGTGGACATGCCGGATGAGCCGCCGCCGGTTGTCCTGCCGGACCTGGCGCCAGCGGCGGCGAAACTCGGCGTCCTCCGCCAGGGGCACCAGGGCGCGAATGCGCTCCAGGTTGCGCAGCCAGTCGCCCCCTACCGCCTCGTCGATCAGCCCCCGCAGACCGGGGTTGCAGGCGGCCAGCCAGCGGCGGGGCGTGACGCCGTTGGTGACGTTGACAAAGCGCTCGGGCCACAGCTCGCTGAAGTCGTGAAACAAGCCCTCCTGCAACAGCCGGGTGTGCAGCGCCGCGACGCCGTTGACCGAATGGCTGCCGACCACGGCCAGCCAGGCCATGCGGATGCTGCGCGGCGGGTGCTCATCGATCAGCGACATCCGCCGCAGCCGGTCATTGTCCCCGGGCCAGCGCTCTGCTACCTCGGAGAGCAGGTCGGCATTGATGCCGTAGATGATTTCCAGCAGGCGGGGCAGCAGCTGCTGGAACAGCTCCACCGGCCAGGTTTCCAGGGCCTCGGGCAGCAGGGTGTGGTTGGTGTAGGCAAAGCTGTTGCGGGTGACTTCCCAGGCACCCTCCCAGTCGAGGCCATGCTGGTCCAGCAGCAGGCGCATCAGCTCGGCCACGGCCAGGGCAGGGTGGGTGTCGTTGAGGTGAAAGCAGTTGTCCCGGGCCAGCTGGCGAAAATCCGCACCACCGCTTGCCTGCCATTCGGCCAGCACATCCTGGAGGGTGGCGGAGACGAGGAAGTACTGCTGCCGCAGCCGCAGCTCCTTGCCGCTCTCGCTGGCGTCATTGGGGTAGAGCACCATGGTGATGTTTTCGGCCTCGTTCTTGGCCCGCACCGATTCGGTATAGCTGCCGGCGTTGAATTCGCCGTAGTCAAAGGCATCGGTGGCCGCCGCGCTCCAGAGGCGGAGGATGTTGACGGTTTCGTTCCGATAGCCGGGAATGGGGAGGTCATAGGGCACGGCCAGCACGTCGTGGGTGTCCACCCAGCGGTGCAGGGAGCGTCCTCCCTCGTCCTGATGCAGCTCGACCCGCCCGCCAAACCGAACGCGCCGGGCGAGCTCTCGGCGCTCCACCTCCCAGGGATTGCCCTCCAGCAGCCAGTGGTCCGGCTCCTCCACCTGATGCCCGTTCTGGATGCGCTGGCGGAACATGCCGTAGGCATAGCGAATGCCATAGCCCCGCACCGGCAGGCGCAGGGTGGCACAGCTGTCCAGAAAGCAGGCGGCCAGCCGGCCCAGGCCGCCATTGCCCAGGCCGGCATCGGCCTCGGCCTCCTCCAGGTTCTCCAATTCGAGCCCCAGGGCCTGGAGGGCCTGTTCCACCGCCGGCTCCAGCCCAAGGTTGAGCACGGTATTGCCGAGCAGCCGGCCCATCAGATACTCGAGGGAGAGGTAGTGGGTCCGGCGACAGTCGGGCTGCTGGCAGGCCGCCTCGGAGTGCTGCCAGTGATTCAGCATCCGCGCCCGGAGGGCCAGGGCCAGGGCGGCAAAGAGGTGCTGGTCATTGGCCTGGCCCAGTCGGCGCCCCAGGGTCTGGGTCAGATGGGTGCAGAAACCGGCGACCAGGGAGGGTGCATCGGTGGCCAGCGGATGTTCGGCACGGCAGTGACCGAGGGCGGCGGCCAGCGCTTCCTCTTGGGCGGAGGGTTTTGAAGTCATGGGCATGCTCCAGTCCAGTGCCAGGGTTGCACGGCCCTGGCCGAAGGCGCGATGGACACAGTCTGGGAACACGGCGAGACGGCACAGTTCCTGAGCCCGCGCCGGAACCTGACTTCCCCCGGAGAGTCGATATCCCTGGATGTCTTGAGATGGATGCCGACCTTGAAGAGTGGCGGACTTTCACTGCGCATTCTGACGGTCAATGCCCACAAGGGCTTTAACCTGTTCAACCGGCGCTACATTCTGGGTGAGCTGCGCGAGGCCGTGCGCTCGGTGGCCGCCGACCTGGTCTTTCTGCAGGAAGTGCTGGGGGCCCACGAGACCCTTTCCCTGCTCCACGCCAGCGATGCCGCGCCCCTGGCTCCCCAGTATGAATACCTGGCCGACAGCATGTGGCGGGACTACGCCTATGGCCGCAATGCCGTCTACCCCGAGGGCCACCACGGCAACGCTCTGCTGTCCCGGTTTCCCATCCTGCACCACGCCAACCACGATGTGTCCATCGCCGGCAACGAGCGCCGGGGACTGCTGCACTGCCTGCTGAACCTGCCCCGCCAGCAGCGCCATATCCACGCCATCTGCGTCCACCTGGGGTTGAGGGAAGTGCACCGCCGGCAGCAGCTGATGCTGCTCTGCGAGCTGGTTCACAGCCTGCCTCGCTCCGAGGCCGTCATCGTGGCCGGCGATTTCAACGACTGGCGGCTCAGAGCCCGCTCGGTGCTGCAGAGCTGCGGACTCAGGGAGGTGTTTCAGCATCGCTTTGGCCTGCCGGCCCGCAGCTTTCCGGCCTGGCTGCCCCTGCTGAGGCTGGACCGCATCTATGTGCGCAATGTTCACTCCAGCCAGCCGGTACCCATGCCCAGCCGGCCCTGGTCCCGGCTGTCCGATCACGCCCCTCTGGCCGCTGAGGTATGGCTGTGAGCAGCTTCGGCGAGAGCTGGCAGTGGCGGCCGAACAACCGGGTCGAGCTGCTGGAAAACGGCGACGAGTTCTTTCCCCGGCTGTTGGCCAACATCGCCCGGGCCCGCCGGGAAGTCCTGCTGGAGACCTTCATCCTGTTTGAGGACGAAGTGGGCCGCAATCTCCAGCAGGCCCTGATCGCCGCCGCGGAGCGGGGCGTCGAGGTGGGGCTGACGGTGGACGGCTACGGTTCGTTCTACCTCAGCGATGATTTTGTCCTGGCGCTGACCCGAGCCGGGGTCCAGGTCCAGGTGTTTGACCCCGCACCCCGGCGCCTGGGCATGCGCACCAACCTGTTTCGTCGGCTGCATCGCAAGCTGGCGGTCATCGACGGCGAAACCGCCTATGTCGGCGGCATCAATTTTTCCCGGGTTCACCTCATTGACTCCGGGCCCGATGCGGCCCAGGATTATGCCGTCGAGCTGCGGGGGCCCATCGTGGCAGACCTGCAGCAGCTGGCCCGCCAGGGGCTGCAGTCCCGCTCCGACCGACCGGCGGGGCAGCCGCCACAGGCCCGGTCTGCAACCGCGGATCGCGCCCTGACCAGGCTGGTGCTGCGAGACAACCAGCGACATCGTCGAGACATCGAGGAGGCCTATCTGGTCGCCATCCGCGCCGCCCGGGAAGAAATCATCATCGCCAATGCCTATTTCTTCCCCGGCTATCGACTGTTGCGGGAAATTGCCGCCGCCGCCCGCCGGGGCGTGGAAGTCAGCCTGGTTCTCCAGGGCGACCCCGACATGCCCATTGCCCAGAAGGGCGCGCGCATGCTGTATGGCTATCTGCTGGAGGCGGGAGTCAACATTTATGAATACTGCGAGCGCCCCCTGCACAGCAAGGTGGCGACCATCGACGGTCGCTGGGCAACGGTGGGCTCCAGCAACCTGGATCCCCTCAGTCTGTCCCTCAACCTGGAAGCCAACGTGCTGATCCTGGACCGCCAATTCAGTCTGCTGCTCCGGCGCCGGCTGCGGCAGCTGTTCCAGGGCTGTCAGCGCATTGACCACACCGCGCTGCCTCCCCATACGCTGTGGCGAGCTCTGACCAGCGCCCTGGTCTTTCACTTCCTGCGTCACTTCCCGGCCTGGGCGGGCTGGCTGCCGGCCCACACTCCCATCATCCAGAGTCAGGCCCTCGAAACCGGTGAAACCGCCCCCCTGCAGAGAGAGGCCTGAACATGCCTCGGGGGGGAGGGGAGAGCGCTGCCCAGCCCGAAGCGGGGCGCTGGCGAGCAGTCTGGCGACGCCACGGGCGAGGCATTCAGCGGGTGGCCACCGCCCTGTTTTTGCTGCTGGTGGCGGCCCTGCTGGTTCGCCAGGCCGCCCTGGTGGAGTGGCAGGAAGTGGGTCAGGCCCTGGCGGCCTATTCGCTCCGCGTGCTGCTGTTGGCGGGTCTGTGCGCCACCTTGTCCCTGGCGGTGTACAGCCTCTATGAACCGCTGACCCAGATCTATCTGGTGTCCTGGCTGCGCAGCCAGGGCCAGTCCTCCCGGCCCCTGCCCCAGCCCTGGCGTCGCCTCCAGCTGGTGGCGCTGATCAGCCATGTGTTTAACCTCAACCTGGGCGCGCTGATCGGCGGCTTGGGCCTACGGATAAGGCTGTATTCCAGAATGGGCCTGGGCAAGGCCCAGGTGGCTCTGCTCTGGTCCATGAGCATGGTCACCAACTGGGCGGGCTACTGTCTGGTCGCCGGAGGCCTGTTTGTGCTCGGCGCCCCCGAGTTGCCCGAGCACTGGACCGTCAGCCAGGGCATGCTGAGGGGGCTGGGTCTGCTGCTGCTGGGCATCGCCCTGGGTGGGGCCGTGGTGGTGGCACGGCAGCGGGGCCAGTCACTGCACGTCCGGGGGCGGGCACTGCTCGTGCCCCCACCGACCATGGCGGCTCTGCAGTGGCTGCTGGCTGTCCTGCACTGGAGCCTGATGGGCAGCGTTCTCTACCTGCTGCTGGAGCGACAGGTGGCCTGGAGTCAGGTGGTCGGCGTGCTCTTGCTCAGCGCCGTGGCGGGGGCCGTGGTGCGGGTGCCCGCCTCCCTGGGCGTGCTGGAGGCGGTCTTTCTCACCGTGCTCTCCGGCAGGGTGGGGCGGCCGGAGTTGCTGGCCGCACTGCTCGCCTACCGCGCACTGTTTTATCTGCTGCCCCTGCTGGCGGCGGCTCTGGTCTATGTCGCCCTGGAGCTTACTGCTCCCCCGGTAGATCAGGGTTGAAGTACGACCTTGATGGCCCCGGCCTGCCGATTGCGGGCCACGGCGAAGGCCTCTTCGGCAGCATCCAGGGGCAGGCGATGGGTAATGAGCGCCGAGGCCAGGCGGGGCTGCCGAGCCAGCAGGGTGGCGGCAAGGTCCACATCTCTGGCCAGTCCCTGACGGGCCTGGGCCATGGACGTGACCAGTTGCAGCTCCTTAAGGCTCATCTCCACGGCGGGCAGCTCCAGGCCCTGCCAATAGGTGGCCAGCAGCAGGATGGTTCCCCCCGGCCGGGCCAGGTTCACCGCCTGGGCAATGGATTCCCCGGTGCCGGCACAGTCGATGACCAGGTGGGCCTCGTCCCCGCCCTCCAGCACGGCGCCCAGCTGCTCTCCAGCCTGGCGCTGGGGGTCGTGGCGGGCATACAGATGGACCCGCGGGGTGATTTCCCGGGCTGCCGCCACGGCGCAGAGGCCGATGCTGCCCCCGCCAATGACGGCCACGGTATGCGAGGGATTCAAGCGGGCCAGCCCCAGACCGCGCACGGCCACGGACAGGGGTTCCACCAGGCAGGCATCCTCCACGCGGACCGAGCTGGCCAGGGGCACCAGGGCATGGGGCGGCACCAGCAACTCCTCGGCCATGCCCCCATCCCGGCCTACGCCCATGATGTGGCCCGGCGAGCGCAGACAGAGGTTGTAGCGCCCCTCGATGCAGCACTGGCAGTGACCGCAGTAGGCCAGCGGCTCAATGGCCACCGGGGTGCCGTTGGGCGTCACTCCCGCCAGCTCATGGCCGAGGGTAAAGGGGAGGTCATAGCCGGCATCCAGCATGTGAAGATCCGACCCGCAGATGCCTGCAGAGGCAATTCGAACCCGGACCCCCTCGCCGCGAGGACGCGGGATCTCGGCAACAACCGGCTGGTGGTTGCGGCAGCGCACAGCTTTCATTGTCATGTCCATGCCCTCACGGTAACGCCGTCAGCATAGCACGATGGGAAACCGTGAAATGTGCAATCCTGCCACGCTGAATCCGGTCCGCAGGAAAAGCCCGATTCCCCACAAAAAGCAGGCAGGGGAGAGGGGCGAAAGAAAGAGCAGAGGTTCTGGCCGAATGCCTGGCGGAGCGCCGGGGATGAACTATAGTGAACCGGGACCACCCCACCGGCCGCCTCCCCTTTTCCAGGTCGGTGCGGGTGGTTTTTTCCCCGCCCGGGCTGGCCCGGGCGGTCTTTTCGCCCGCCTTCCCAACCAGCACCCTGGCCGCTGCGGCACCCGGCCCGTTGAGCTCGGGGTCCGCTGGTCTGCGCCGTTCAGCGCGGGCTGGGCCCGGTCTCCTGCAGAGACTGGCGCATGGCCCGCAGCCCCTCGGCCCAGCGCTGCAGCTCCTCCAGCAGGCCTTCGGCGGAGTGGTCGATCAGCGCATTGGACTGGAAGTGGCCCTCTTCATCCAGCTGCTGCCAGGCCATGGGCACCATGACCCCCTCGACCATGGGCATCATCTTGAGGGTGGTGACCAGCAGCTTGGCCGCCTGGGCGGCGCGCAGGCCGCCGGAGACGCCGCCATAGCTGACGAAGCCGCAGGGCTTGTAGTTCCACTCGCGGTAGACATAGTTGAGGGCATTGACCAGCGCCGGCGGGGGATTGAAGTTGTATTCCGGCGTGACGAAGACATAGGCATCGGCGGCGGCCACGCTCTCGCTCCAGCGCCGGGTGTGGTCGTGCTGGTATTGCTGCATCCGCGGGTGCACGGGCTCGTCGTAGACCGGCAGGTCGAAATCCGCCAGGTCCACCAGGCGAGCGTCAAAGCCTGCCAGGCGGTCGGCAAGCTGCTTGAACCAGCGGGCCACAGCGGGGCCGATTCGCCCGGGGCGGGTGCTGGCAATGATGACGTGCAAGACAGGCCTGGGCATGGAAACTCCTTCGGTCAATGGCTGGGTGAATGAGGGCTGCAGGCCCCGGCGGCGCGGGGCCGTGGGCTGCAGCAGGGCAGCGTGCATTGGTCAGCCGGTGAGCACGCCATCGCGGTAGTCGCGAATGGCCTGTTCCACTTCTTCTTGGGTGTTCATCACAAAGGGCCCGTACTGGGCTACGGGCTCGTTGAGCGGCACACCGGCAATCAACAGCAACCGGGCCGGGCCCGGAGCTTGCAGCACCAGTCGGTCGCCCTCGCCGAGCAGGGCCAGCTCGGTCGCAGCCAGGCGCTGTTCGCCGATGGACAATTCCCCCTCAAACCCATACACCGCGGCCTGGTGGGAGGACGGCAGGATCAGGGTTTCCTCGCTGCCGGCCAGCGACACATCGGCGATGAGGGGGGCCGTCACCCGGCCGGCATCGGCAGCCAGCCGGTTGCCCTGCGCCGTACCGGCGATCAGCTTGACCTGCCCCCCGCCCGCCAGGGGCTGCCAGGGCATGCGCTCCGCCGGAATGTCCTCGTAGTGGGCCGGTTTCATCTTGTCCCGGGCCGGCAGGTTGAGCCACAGCTGAAACCCGCGCAGCAGGCCGTCTTTCTGCATCGGCATCTCCTCGTGGATGATGCCCCGTCCCGCCGTCATCCACTGCACGCCGCCGGCCTGCAGATCGCCTTCATTGCCGAGATGGTCCCGGTGCTTCATGTGGCCGTCGACGATGTAGGTCACGGTCTCGAAGCCGCGGTGCGGGTGGGCCGGAAAGCCGGCGATGTAGTCCTCCGGATCATCCGATGAGAAGTGATCCAGCATCAGAAAGGGATCGAGGCGCAGTCCCGACCGGCTGCCCAGCGCTCTTCGCAAGCGGACACCCGCGCCATCGCTGGCTTCTGCAGCCTGCCAGAATCGGGTGACACGACGTTGAGTCATCGCTCTGTCCTCCGCAGGTTGAACCTGCCTGATGATTGAATGGCTTCGATTATCCCCGCTGTAGCATGGAGTAGAATGGATGCATATCGATCCATTTCATCAGTTATCCTGATCTGTGGTAGCCCATGCAGGGAAGTCTGGAGCAGTGGCAGGCCATGCTGGCCGTGGTGGAAGAGGGCGGCTATGCCAGGGCCGCAGAAGCCCTGGGCAAGAGTCAGTCTGCCATCAGCTATGCCATCGGCCGGCTGGAAGAAGCCCTCCAGGTGAGGGTGTTTCGCCTGCAGGGACGCCGCGCCGTGCTCACCGAGGCGGGGGAGCTACTCTACCACCGCGCCAGGCGCCTGCTGGATGCCGCCGCCGTGTCGCCGGCGAGATCCGCCCTTGCACAAAAAGACCAAATTGGGTAAATTTGCCCCATGTCTACAGGAGAGCCCGCCATGCCCCCTTCTCTTACCCTGGACCAGATTGAAAACCTGCCGCATAAGCCGGCCTCCGACGTCAAGCGGGTGGGCTGGCGCGGAGTCATGCAGACCGTGGGCCGCGAAGGCAAGGTGGTGGTCACCAATCATCGCCGGCCCGAAGCGGTCATTCTCTCCATCGATGAATACGACGCCATCCGCCAGGCACTGCGGCGCGTGGCAGGAAGGAGCGAGCCCGCCCTGGAGGCCCTGCGCCGCCGCTTTGACGAGCGCCTGGCCTCCCTGCAGGAACCCGATGCCGGCGCCCGCCTGAGAGGGCTGATGGCCGATCCGGTCCGCCTGGCAGGAGAAGTGAAGGCCGGCGAAGGCTTCTGACCCACCATGTCCCGCCCTGTCCTCTATGTGCTGGCAGGTGTCAACGGCGCGGGCAAGAGCTCCCTCGGCGGCCACCTGCTGGAGCGGGCCGGTCTGAGCTGGTTCAACCCCGATGCCTTTGCCCGGGAGCTTGCAGCCGAGCTGGACTGCAGCCAGCAAGAAGCCAACGCCAGGGCCTGGCAGGAAGGAGTGCGGCGGCTGGAGGCAGCCCTGAGGGCAGGGCGCCACCACGCCTTCGAGACCACCCTGGGCGGTCGCAGCATGCCCGCCCTCATCCGCGCCGCAGCGGCCAGCCACGATGTCCTGATCTGGTTCTGTGGACTGGCTACCCCCGAGC
>Ga0209487_1002529_pt1 | contig 14841 bp, 13 predicted proteins | sample Poulit2012_FD_187524 | JGI IMG/M metagenome (GOLD analysis project Ga0209487, IMG submission 187524) | Agricultural soil microbial communities from Georgia to study Nitrogen management - Poultry litter 2012 (SPAdes) (version 2) | ecosystem: Environmental > Terrestrial > Soil > Agricultural land... | reverse complement strand
TTCCAATGTTAGATAAATAAACAAACAATGATGTATATAGGAAGAGGGCAGGCAATCGAATCGCCCTCTTCCTAAAAAATTATTTGATTACCATTACGTGATAAAGATGTATTATCAGTTGTAAAACGTCTCAATTGGTGTTTTCACCAGTAAAGTCGGGCATATATGGCGATTTTCGCTTCGTTTGCAAAGCGTTCTATTTGGCCGATTTCGGCAAAAGTACCAGCTGTAAATACTGGTCCAACACTTGGGATCGATTGAATAGTTTGTGGGATTCCTTTCATGATCCTTACAATCATTATCTAGGAATATCACACAACGTCCAAGGGTTTTTTAACATAATTTTTGTGTTTACAAATATAGTAATTTATCGCTGGAAGAGTTACTTTGAGCGTAGGCGGCGACTCCTGCGGGCCGACTAAGTACGGTCACGTCCTGTGACCACCGTCGGCACTAGCACGTCCTGTGCGTCGAAACAGTACGAGCTGAAGCTGTGCCCGCGGAAAGCGTCCGCCTAAAACGAAAAGTAACAAAGTTGCAGACAAAAAATTATGTCTGAATATACTATACGAGGAGGTAAAGCATGACAAGCATTTTAATTATTAGCAATGCTACACAACTAATTACAGTCAGTGGCCATAGCGAACAGCCAGCAACGAGAGATAAAATGGGTGATATTAATATCATTGAAAATGGCACAGTAATAATTGAAGATGGAAAAATCTTAGCTGTTGGACAACATGATCATATAAGATCTGAATATGAATCCCTGTGGGAACGTGCTGAACATATCGATGCATCGGGGAAAGTCGTTACTCCCGGTTTAGTCGATCCCCACACACATATCGTTTATGCCGGGTCGAGGGAAAATGAATATGCAATGCGTCTGCAAGGAAAAACATATATGGAAATTATGAATGCAGGCGGTGGCATACATGCAACTACGCGGGCGACACAACAAGCGAGTTTTGAAGAGCTTTATGAACAGTCAAAACGACGAATGAACCAATTTCTACTCCACGGTGTGACGACAATCGAAGCGAAAAGTGGATACGGTTTGACGGTTGAAGACGAATTGAAACAGCTTGAAGTTGCTAAAAAGTTAAATGAAGATCATCCGCTAGATCTTGTTTCAACATTTATGGGTGCGCATGCGGTTCCTATGGACTATAAAGATAATCCTGATGATTTTGTCGACTATGTGATCGATGAAATGTTACCGATTGTTGCGGAAAAAGAGTTAGCTGTTTTTAATGATGTGTTTTGTGAACGAGGTGTTTTTACGCCCGAACAATCGAAACGTATTTTAGAAGCGGGTAAAAAATATGATCTTATTCCAAAAATACACGCTGATGAAATAGAACCTTATGGAGGGGCAGAGTTAGCAGCAGAAGTTGGTGCAATATCAGCCGATCATTTACTAAAAGCTTCCGATGAAGGAATTAAACAGATGGCAGAAAAAGGTGTCATCGGTGTTTTACTTCCAGGTACAGCCTTTTTCTTAATGGCTGAATATGCACGCGCACGTAAAATGATTGACAGTGGTGTTCCTGTGGCTTTATCAACCGATGCAAATCCAGGTTCATCGCCAACGATTTCCTTGCCATTTATTATGAATCTCGGTTGTTTAAATATGGGAATGACTCCTGAAGAAGTCATTACAGCAACAACAATTAACGCAGCCCATGCAATTGGACAAGCTGATACGATCGGAAGTATTGAAGAAGGAAAAGCAGGAGATTTAACGATATTCGATGTGCCAAATTACTTAATGTTATCTTATCACTATGGGATGAACCATGTGGACACAGTTATAAAAGGTGGAATTTCAGTCGTAAAAAATACACAATTAAATATTTAAGTTTTCACCAGGAAAGGCTCGATGAATTTTAAATATCTGAGCCTTTTTTATATCTCAAATAAATAATATAAGGGGGAAATAAGATGGCTCAACCATCCAAAGAATCTAAACCATCTAATGAAATTAAAAAGACTCATACACCCGCTGATTTCGCAAAATTTATAGGATTTAGTATTGTAGGAATATTCGCCTTTTTTGTTCCGATAACAATTAACGACACACGAACAATTCCGCTCGATCACATGGTAACATTTTTTAGGGAAACATTCCCAGATTTAATACCTTATTATATTTTAATAGTAATTTTACTTGGGGCTGTACATCCTTTTATTAATAAGTCCTGGAATAAAAATCTTGTCAATATTATTTTAACTTTTTTCAAATTAATTGGTTTATTAGTTGCATTAATGTTGATTTTTGAATTTGGCCCTAGTTGGCTATTTAATGACAATATGGGACCCTTTTTGTTTAATAGTTTAGTAACGCCTGTTGGAGTTTTATTGCCAATTGGAGCGATTTTTTTAGCGTTACTCGTCGGTTATGGATTGTTAGAGTTTATTGGTGTTTTTCTACAGCCAATTATGCGACCGATTTGGGGAACGCCTGGACGTTCGGCAATTGATGCTGTTGCATCTTTTGTTGGAAGTTATGCATTAGGCTTGTTAATTACTAATAGACTATATAAAGAAGGGAAATACAACGTTAAGGAAGCAACAATTATTGCAACAGGCTTTTCTACCGTGTCAGTTACATTTATGGTTATTATTGCAAGGACATTAGATTTAATGCACATTTGGAATTTATACTTTTGGGTTACTTTAATCGTTACGTTTTTAGTTACCGCAATTACGGTTAGGATTTGGCCGATTCGTGGAACGAGCTTAAAGTATTATGAAGGTAAAGGTGACCCAGAGGAAGTTATTAGAGAAAATCGTTTCAAAGTGGCTGTTGATGAAGCGATTAAAGCTACTAAACGAGCACCTGTATTGTATAAAAATATTTGGATGAATGTTCGTGATGGTGTCTTAATGGCTGCGGCTACATTACCTTCAATTTTATCTGTCGGTTTATTAGGTTTAGTATTGGCTGAATTTACAATTACTTTTGATATTTTAGGCTATATATTTCTACCATTTACGTGGATTATGCAAGTACCCGAGCCAATGTTAGCGGCTAAAGCAGCTTCAATGGAAATAGCTGAGATGTTTTTACCCGCCCTATTAGTTGTAGATGCACCACTAATTACAAAGTTCGTTATTGCAACCGTTTCAGTATCTGCTATATTGTTTTTCTCGGCGACAATTCCTGTTATTTTATCAACGGATATTCCAATTAGTGTACCGAAATTAATTGTCATTTGGATTGAGCGAACGATTTTAACGATTATTATCGTAACGCCGATAGCGTTTTTGCTTTTATGACCTAGTATTTTCAAAGTGTTTTGTTTTTAGTAAACTGCTAGTTAGTCAACAAGAGTGAAATTATATTTTTAAAGGGAGGTGAAAAAAGTGTTATCGAATCCGGTAGTTGTTTCTGTCATTGTATTAGTTATTTTAAGTTTATTACGGATTCACGTTATTTTTGCATTACTTATAGCTAGTATTATTGGTGGTTTAATGGCGGGGTTAAATGTTGTCGATACAGTATCATTACTCATTGGCGGTCTTGGTGGACAAGGGGAAACTGCATTAAGTTATATTTTACTCGGAGTTTTTGCCGTCATGATTGCTCGTACAGGTGTAATTACATTTCTAATCCGTCGTATACTACCATTTATCCGCGGAAAGCGTGGAGTCGTTTTATTTGCTCTTGCTGGTCTTGCCAGTTTATCACAAAACGTCGTACCAATACACATTGCCTTTATCCCAATACTTATTCCGCCACTGTTAAACGTTTTTGATCGTATGAAAGTTGACAGACGTGCCATTGCTACAGCTTTAACGTTCGGCTTAAAAGCACCTTACATGTTGCTACCGATTGGGTTTGGATTAATATTCCAAAATATTATTGTGAACGAAATGGCTACAAATGGAATGGAAATAGAACTGTCGAAAATTTTCTTAGCGATGTCTCTTCCAGTAGCGGGAATGTTACTTGGATTAATTATTGCCGTGCTAGTCACTTATCGAAAAGATCGTGAGTATGAGCAAATTGAAACACAATTTACGAGTGATATTGCTGAAATCGAAAAGCAAGATAAACAACCGTGGGAATGGAAACATTTTGCTACAATGATCGCTATTATTATTACTTTAGTTTTACAAATCGTTTTTGAATCCCTCGTTATCGCATCATTAGGTGGTATTTTCACGATGTTTATCTTAAGAGCTGAGCCCTGGAAAAGCGGTGATGTTGTCATTGAAGAAGGGGTAAAAATGATGGGTGCAATTGCCTTTGTCATGCTGATTGCTTCGGGTTATGCAACGATTTTAACAGAAACTGACTCTGTTACTGAACTTGTTGAAGCAGCAAGTGTTTGGTTAGGTGATAGCCATTTATTTGCCTCATTAATGATGATGACTGTCGGTCTTATCGTGACGATGGGAATTGGTACGTCCTTTGGAACGATACCAATTATTGCGGCTATTTTTGTTCCACTTTGTTTGGCGATGGGCTTTAGTCCATTAGCAACAGCTGCTCTAATCGGTTCTGCGGGAGCAATTGGTGATGCTGGTTCTCCAGCTTCTGACAGTACCCTTGGACCAACAGCCGGTTTAAACGTCGATGGACAGCACCATCATATTTGGGATACGTGTGTACCGACGTTTGTTCATTACAATATTCCGATTTTCATTTTTGGTGTAATTGCAGGTGTCATTTTATAAAAAATATAAGTCTATGAAAATCACCTTTCGTTAACATTTAGCGAAAGGTGATTTTTTTGCAAAGGTTACTAATGTCGATAATAATAGGTTTTCTATATGAAAATTCGTATAAATTTTAAACAGGTAAAATTTAATAGTTGACAAAAGCAACTAATCATTCTATGATTATTTTAGTTAAAAAATTAAGGATGAGCATATGGAGAGAAAAATACAAGACATTAAACAGTTTAATAGATTTTATTTAAGAATGATGGGTTTATTTTCAATGTATACGGATGTTAGTTCGTATTCTGCAACCGAAGCGATGATTTTATACGAAATTAGCCATACTAAAAATTGCACGGCTTCGTATTTAACTAATTACTTCAATTTTGATAAGGGTTACATAAGCAGAATTATTAGAAAATTCTCGCGTAATAATGTGATTAAAAGAAGGCCATCTGAAGAAGATCGCCGGGTACAATATATTGAATTAACTGAGAAAGGACGTGATGTATTAGAAGAACTTAGTTTTAAAGCTGATGAAAACGTTCAACATATGATCAAACATGTTGATGAAAACGATGTTACAAAGCTTATTAAAGCGATGAAACAAATAGAATTAATTTTAAATAATAACAACAAAGGATGAGACAAGTATGAAAAGATTTTTGTTATTTTTAGTAGCCATTAGTACAGCATTCGTTTTAGCCGCATGTACTGAAGGAACAAGTGATGAAAATACAGGAACTTCTGATGAATCAGCTACTGATGGAGAAGAAAAAGATAGCTTAATTATCGGTTTTGAATCAGACGCAGAAACATTAATGGCAAATACTGATGTTAACTATGTAACCGATGCACAAATTAGTAATATTTACGATCGTTTAATTGATCGTGATGGAGAAACTGGTGAGTATATACCAAAACTCGCTACAGAATGGGAAAATATCGATGAGTTAACATGGCGCTTTAAATTACAAGAAGGCGTTAAGTTCCATAATGGCGCAGACTTTAATGCAGAATCTGTCAAATATAGTATTGATTTCATTTTAGATGAAGAAAACAATTCCTTTTATCGTTCACGTTGGACGATGATTGAAGAAGTAAAAGTAATTTCTGATTACGAAGTAGAAGTTGTAACAAATGAACCCGCAGCTGGTTTAATTGAGAGAATTACTACCGACCTAAACATTATTGAACCTGGATATATTGAAGAAGTTGGCCTTGAAGAGGCTTCTAAAAATCCAATTGGTACAGGACCATATAAATTTGTTGAGTGGTCACGGGATAACCACTTAAAACTTGAAGCCTTTGAAGATTACTGGTTAGGTGAACCAGCTATTAAACATTTAGAGTTTCGTTACATTCCAGAGTTTAGTTCAAGATTATCTGCATTTTTAAGTGGCGAAATTGACATGTTTAAAAACGTTCCAGTCGACACAGTTGAAGAAATCAAAAATGCTGAAAACTCAAAAGTCGCGGAAGTTTCATCTTCACGACGTAACTATGTAGCTTTAAATACATTCTATGATGGCCCAATGCAAGATGAGAAAGTAAGACAAGCGATTAACTACGCTGTGGATGTTGACGAACTTTTAGATGCAATCTTAAATGGTCATGGCTCAAAAATTGTTGGTGTACTCGCATCCATTCATGATGGATATGTAGAAACAAAAGATTATGGATATGACCCAGATAAAGCAGTTGAATTATTAAAAGAGGCTGGCTATGAACCAGAAGAATTAACATTAACATTAGAAACACCAAGTGGTCGATATCCTATGGATTCCCACGTTGCACAAGCGATTGCTTCACAATTACAAAAAATTGGTGTGACAGTAAATGTTGAAGTTAATGAGTGGGGAACTCATTTAGAGAAAATCCAAAATAGAGAAATGAAAGATATGTTCATTTTAGGTTGGGGACCATCCTTTGATGCTCAAAGTAATATCGAACCTTTATTTATGAAAGACCAACCTTATAGCAGTTATTATGAAGAAGGTCTTGAGCAAAAGATTGAAGAAGCAAACGAAACCTTTGACGCTGACGAACGCTTTGAAAAGTTTGCCGAAATACAACATGAGATCGTTGAAACAGCAGCATGGGTACCACTATGGCAACAGTCTGATCTATATGCTATTCGTGAAAATTTAAACTTCTCACCACGTGTGGATGAACAAATTTACGTTTTCGAAGCTTCATGGGAATAGTAAATATTGTTTACTAGTAGGGGGGAGCTACCTTCCCCCTATTTATTTTGTAAATCTTTGAAATACTGTTTTAAGCAGATGTAATTATATTATAAAAAAATCTTTGAACGGCGTTTCCGAACAAAGGGGGTTTTGTCATGCTAGATTATATTATTAAAAGACTTTTACAGGTCGTATTAGTTATTTTATTAGCACTTACGGCTGTGTTTTTCTTAATACGATTATCAGGAGATCCGGTAACACACTTCTTACCACCTGATGCACCACGTGAACAAATTGAAGAATATCGTGAGTTATTAGGATTTAACCGTCCGTTATATGTCCAATATTTTGACTTTATGAAAGATGCAGTTCAAGGTGACTTTGGTAAATCATTACGAAGTCAAGATGATGCTTTACAGCTCGTTCTCAATCGATTACCAGCGACCTTCCAATTAGCGATATCTGCTCTCGTTTTATCACTAATTGTTGCGATTCCCTTAGGGGTTATCTCAGCTTATAAACGAAATACATTGTTTGACCGTGTTGGTGTCGCCTTATCAGTTGTCGGACAAGCTGTTCCAGGCTTTTGGTTAGGTTTATTACTCATTTTCATTTTTGCAGCGAAATTGAAACTTTTACCTTCAAGCGGCGGGGGATCACTTACACATATGATATTACCGGCTATTACATTAGCAGCATATAGTGTGGCACGATTTACTCGATTTACTCGTTCAACAATGCTTGATGTTTTAGGAAAAGATTATATTCGAACAGCAAAAGCATCTGGAGTGCCAACAGGTAGAGTCATTATGCGTTATGCTTTAAAAAATTCACTCATTCCGATTATTACACTCGTTGCTTTAGATTTAGGTGTTTTACTCGGTGGAGCAGTTATTACAGAAGTCGTTTTTGCTTGGCCGGGAGTTGGACGATTGCTCATGCAATCTTTAATGAATAGAGATTTTCCAATCGTTCTTGCGGGGATCTTTATTATTGCGCTTATATACGCACTAATAAACTTTATTGCTGATTTACTGTATGCCTATGTTAATCCGCAAATTCGAGTAAAGTAGGTGAAAATAAATGGCTACACAATTATCAAATAATGAGCAAGTTGTTGAACAACTACCAGAAAAAAAAGAATCAAAAGTACGTAACTTCTTCTCAAACTTAGTGCGTAGTTGGACAGGTTTGCTCGGTTTTATCATAATCGTTTCATTAATTTTAATTAGTATTTTCGGTGAGTGGATAGCCCCCTTTGATCCGTTACATGCTGAATTTAGCAAGAAGCTATTACCACCACTAACTGATGGACATATTTTAGGAACAGACCAACTCGGTCGAGATATTTTATCACGAATTATAGCCGGGGCAAGAGTTTCTGTAATTATCGGTTTAGCAACAGTTTTAGTTGCTGGGTTGTTTGGAACAATTGTCGGTATTATTGCCGGGTATTTTCGTGGTTGGATCGATGTTGTTTTAATGAGAATTGTTGATGTTCAATTAAGCTTTCCGTTTATTTTACTCGTTCTCGTCATTAGCGCTATTATCGGAACGGGGTTAAGAAATATTATTATTTCCTTAGCGATCGGTGGTTGGGTCATTTTTGCCCGAGTCATTCGTAGTGAAGTATTATCTTTACGCGAGCAAGAATTTATTACAGCGTGTGTCGCAACCGGGGTACCACGTATGCAAATTTTAGTAAGACATATCGTACCAAACTTATTTACTCCACTTATTATTTTGTCATCACTGCAAGTAGCAACATTTATTATTGCAGAAGCGTCGGTTAGCTTTTTAGGCTTTGGGGTACAACCACCTACACCAGCTTGGGGAAATATGTTAAGTGAAGGTAAAGATTACATTTTTACTTCTTGGTGGTTAATAACATTTCCAGGAATAGCGATTGTTATTACTGCTTTAGGGGTTAACTTCTTTGGTGACTGGTTAAGAGATACGCTAGATCCTGAATTAAAAGGCGAATAATGTGGAGGTGAGTTATATGTCAGATACACTTCTTAAGATAGAGGATTTAAGAATTGAGTTTAGAAGTGGCCGGGAAACGGTGCAACCGATTCGTGGGGTTAACTTTTATTTAAAAAAAGGTGAAACCTTAGGGGTTGTCGGTGAATCAGGTAGTGGTAAAAGTGTTACATCATTAGCTGTGATGGGCTTGTTACCGCCGAAAACGAGTCGAATAGCTTCGGGGAAAATTACTTACGATGGTAAAGATTTAACGACATTTAGTGATAGACAATTTCAAAAAATTCGTGGTAACGATATTTCGATGATTTTCCAAGAACCGATGACATCACTAAACCCTGTATTTACAATCGGTCAGCAATTAAGTGAGCCACTTAGACAACATAAAAATATGAATAAACAGCAAATGGAAGAAGCTATTATTAATGTGCTTAAACAAGTCGGAATTCCCCGCGCGGAGCAAATCATTCATGAATATCCTCACCAATTATCAGGTGGGATGCGGCAACGTGTGATGATCTCAATGGCTTTATTATGTGAGCCGAAATTAATGATTGCGGATGAACCGACGACAGCTTTAGACGTGACGATTCAAGCGCAAATATTAGAGCTGATGAAGAAAATCCGTGAAGAGACGGATATGAGTTTACTTTTAATTACTCACGATTTAGGCGTCGTCGCCGAGATGTGTGATCGAGTTGTCGTCATGTATGCAGGGGAAGTCGTAGAAATGGCGAGTACTAAGGAGTTATTTGATGATCCACGTCATCCATATACTCAAGGGCTCATTCAATCATTACCATCTAACAATGATCGAAAGGATCGTTTATACTCAATCCGTGGTCAAGTACCAAAACCAGGTGAAATAACACAAGGGTGTATTTTTGCAAATCGTTGTCCATTAGCCTTTGATAAATGTTTTGCACAAACACCACCAGTTATCGAAGAGGACGGACGGATGAGCAAATGTTGGCTCCAAGCACCTGCAAAAGAAGAGGTGAATTCAGTTGACTGAGCAACCATTACTTGAAGTTAAAAATTTAAAAAAATATTATGTCATTCCACAAGGGATGTTTAAAGAGGATATTGTCGTTCGAGCGGTTGATGATATTAGCTTTTCAGTAAATCGTGGAGAAACCTTTGCTGTTGTCGGTGAATCCGGTTGTGGAAAATCGACGACTGGTCGAACGATTTTACGCTTAACGGAGCCTACAGAAGGTGAAGTTTTATTCAATGGTAATAACATTTTAAACTTACCATACAACGAAATGCGGTTATTAAGAAGACGTATGCAAATGGTTTTCCAAGATCCTTATGCTTCATTAAATCCGAAGAAAACGATTCGACAAATTTTAACCGAACCATTACGGGTTCATAATTTATTTACAAAAGAAGAACGTATTCAAAAAGCTATCGACATTTTAAATATTGTCGGCTTATCAAAGGAACATTTAGACCGTTATCCACACGAATTCTCTGGTGGACAACGTCAAAGAATTGGTATAGCACGGGCAGTTATTTTACATCCTGACTTTATTATTGCGGATGAACCAGTGTCAGCCCTTGATGTTTCTGTTCAATCACAAGTTATTAACTTAATGTTAGATTTACAAAAAGAATTAGGCTTAACTTATTTGTTTATCTCACACGATTTAAGTGTCGTTGAACATATGACAGACCGTGTTGCGGTCATGTATTTAGGGAAAATTGTCGAAATTGCTGACACGGAGGAATTGTTTGATAATCCTAAACATCCGTACACACAAGCATTAATGTCAGCTGTTCCAATCTCTCATCCCGATGAGAAAAAGGAACGTATTATTTTAACAGGTGATGTTCCAAGCCCAGCAAACCCACCACCGGGATGTACGTTCCATACGCGGTGTCCGTTTGCGATGGATATTTGTAAAAAAGTTGCCCCACCATCTATTGAATTTGGTGATGGACATGTAGCAACTTGTCATTTATATACTAACAACGAGGGGGAAACTAACTAATGTTACTATCGATTCCTAATGAAGAATTTAAACAACGTCAACAAAACTTTATTGAAAAAATGAGCGAGAAAGACTGTGATGCAGCAGTTATATTTGCTGTAACAGATATTTTCTATTTAACGGGTTTTCATTTCCATCCAACGGAAAGACCAATTGGTTTAATTGTTGACCCACAAAATAAGTTTCATTTATTCGTTCCGCAGTTAGAGCATGAACATACAGAAGAATACGCCGTAGTTGACCATGTTCATTCTTATCCTGAGTACCCAGGATTAAGACATCCGATGCAATATTTCAAAGATGTTTTAATTGAGCATGGCGTTGCTGGGAAAACTATAGGTTATGATGCGATCGGTTATGGTTCATCACAAGGATATCGTGGTCCTTCAGTAGATCAATTAATCGATGCTAAACAATTCGTTTCTTTACACGGTGTTATTGAAGAGTTACGTTTTGTTAAATCAGATAATGAAATTGAACTTATTAAAGAATCATGCCGTTGGGGAAATTTAGCGCACCGACTTTTACAAAAGTATTCAAAAGCAGGCTATAGTGAAATTGAAATTACGAATAGAGCATCAAACGAAGCAACACTTGCGATGATTGAAACATTAGGTCCTGATTACAAGCCACATGGAGAAACAGCAAGTGCTTATTTCAGGGGGCAAATTGGTCCTGAATCAGCATTCCCACATGCGGTAACACAAAATATTATTTTATCTAAAGGTGATACATTAGTTACGGCAGCGGCAGCAAGTGTATTCGGTTATACGAGTGAATTAGAACGTGTTATGTTCGTTGAGGAATACTCAAAGGAACAGGAAAAATATTTCACACATATGTATGAAGCACAAGAAGTTGCCTTTAATGCGATTAAACCAGGTGCCCCATGTTCTTCTGTTGAAGAAGCTGTTCAACAGTATTTTGAAGAATCAGGTGTTAAACATTTAACAAGTCACCATACAGGACATGCTATTGGTTTACTCGGTCATGAAGCGCCATTCTTCGATTTAGGCGATCATACGATCATGGAACCAGGTATGGTCTTTACTGTCGAACCAGGTATTTATGTTCGTGGTCTTGGTGGTTTCCGTCATTCTGATACTATTTTAGTAACTGAAGATGGAATGGAAATGTTAACATACTACCCACGGGATATCGATTCACTCATTTGTAAATAATCTTTAAAAAACTAGCGCTTAGTCATTCACTTGGCTAGGTGCTTATTTTCTATGCAACACTTAAAACTTTCGACAGAGAGGAACAATAACAATGAAAATATTTATTTCCGCAGACATTGAGGGCATTTCCGGTGTTGCGACGATTCAACAATTGCTTACCCAATCGGAATATGAACGTATTCGTCGTATGATGACAGAGGAAGTTAATGCGGCCATTCGTGGAGCATTTAACGGAGGGGCAAAAGAAGTTGTCGTTGCAGATGGACATGGTAATATGTCGAACATTTTAATAGAAAAACTAGATCCACGGGCTCGTCTTGTTTCTGGGAATAACCGTGTAATGATGCAATTAGAAGGATTAGATGAATCCTTTGATGGAATAGTATTTGTAGGACATCATGGACGTGAGGGGGATTCCGATGCCGTTATTAGTCATACATTTGCTGGAATTTGTATTGACGAGATAATGGTTAATGGTAAAGTTCTTGGTGAAACAGAAATTAATTCAATAGTTGCAGGTACGGGATTTAATATCCCAGCGATTTTCATAAGTGGCGATGATGTATATGTCGACGAAGTAAAGGAAACATTACCAAATGTAACATCTGTTGTGACAAAATATGCACGAAATCGCATAGCTGCCGAACTTATTCATGCTGACGTCGTTCAACAGGCGATTGAAGAAAAAGTAGAACAATCCGTGCGTAATATTCATAAATTTTCACCATTAACTGTTGAAGGACCTTATACCTTTGAAATGCAATTTAAAGGACCGCAACAAGCGCAAATGACTTCAACCATTCCATCAGTGGAAATGTTAAGTCCAACTCGAATTACCTTTACATGTGATGATATTGTTACAGCATACAAACATATGTGGGGATGTATTATTATTGCAGCTGCAGCTACAAACGGTGTAAATGGAAGTGCAAATGCTTATTAATTCGTTTTAAAAGATATGAAAATTTAGTCACACTTAAACGTGAATAATAGACAATTTACATTTTCACAGTTATTATATAGTTAAAAGTAGTGAATAATTTACCTGGAGGTTTCCGTCATGAAAAGCAAATTAAAAGATTTTTTTATGTACTTATCGGAAAATGAATTTTTAAATGCAAATGCGCAACGTTACGGCTTAAAATTAGGTGCACAAAACGTTGTTGCTGGAACGAATATTGCTGAAACAGTTGAAAGTATTAAAGCATTAAATAAACATGGTATTTCATGTACGGTTGATAATCTTGGAGAATTTGTTTATGAAAAATCAGAAGCGACAGCAGCGAAAAACGAAATTTTAAATGTCATTGAAGCGATTCATGAAGAAGATCTCGATGCACATATTTCTTTAAAACCATCGCAACTTGGTTTAGATATCGATTTTGATTTTTGTTTAAACAATTTAAGAGAAATTGTTGATCGTGCTGCTAAGTATGATATTTTCGTTAACTTTGATATGGAAAACTATGAACGTTTACAACCTTCCTTTGATGCGATTGATGAATTAGTCAAAGACTACGATAATATCGGCACTGTTATCCAAGCGTACTTTTTCCGTGCACCAGTTGATTTAGAAAAATATAAAAATTTACGTCTCCGTTTAGTAAAAGGAGCCTATAAAGAGTCACCAGAAGTTGCTTTTCAAAGTAAAGCAGAAATTGATGAAAAGTATATCGAACAAATCGAATGGCATTTATTACATGGTAAATTTACATCAATCGCCACCCACGATCATAATGTCATTAACCATGTGAAGCGATTCGTTGAGCAACATAATATTCCAAGGGACAAGTTCGAGTTTCAAATGTTGTATGGTTTTAGAGAAAATATGCAACTAGAACTTGCTAAAGAAGGGTATAACTTCTGTACGTACGTCCCATTTGGTGATGATTGGTACGGGTATTTCATGCGCCGTTTAGCTGAACGACCAGAAAATATTAACTTAGTCTTAAAACAAGTGTTTAATAAAAAGACGAATACAATTCTCGGCGTTGCGCTAGGTGCGTTTGTACTTGGGCGTTTATCAAAGAGAAATAAAGATGAATAATGATTAAAAAAACAGGTGTCTTCCATAATAGGAAAACACCTGTTTTATTCTGTAGCGGCAACGCAGAGAAACTTCACAGGTTCATCCGTATGATTTTGCCAATAATGTGGTTTGGATGAATCTAAAAATATGCAATCATTCGGCTCTAAGGTAAATTTTTGTTCATTTAATAAAACGGTTAATGTTCCTTCAAGCACGTATAGAAATTCTTGCCCCTTATGTGTAAAGTTATTCCCCCGATTATCTCCCGGATGCAAGACGACTAAAATAGGATTAAATAACGGATTTTCCATAGCACCCTTTAAGTCACGATAAATAAAAGCATTTTTTTCATAATCAGCTTGTTCAAGGGCTCCACGGACTACTGTAGATGGTGTGTCGGTATGTGGCGTTGTGAAAAAATAGCTCGGATTAACACCTAAAGCTTCAGAAATTTTTTTAAAGGACTCTAGTGTAGCAGATGTTTTATCATGCTCTAATTGGGATATAAAACTAATAGATAAACCAGTTTTTTCTGCTACTTCTTTTAAAGTTAAGTTTTTTTCAAGGCGTAATTGTTTAATACGTTCTCCTAATTGTTCGCTCATGTAAGCATCCCCTCTATTGCATAAATGATTTTAACTTTTGTATATTTATGTAATATTGACTTAAATTATATCATGATTAGAAAAGTTTTGTTCTTCAAGAAAAATAATTGTATAAAATCAATGTAAATTACACTTTAAATTGACAATTGTTATAAGCTACTTTAAACTTGAGTTAAATGAATTATA
>Ga0209487_1002527_pt1 | contig 14851 bp, 9 predicted proteins | sample Poulit2012_FD_187524 | JGI IMG/M metagenome (GOLD analysis project Ga0209487, IMG submission 187524) | Agricultural soil microbial communities from Georgia to study Nitrogen management - Poultry litter 2012 (SPAdes) (version 2) | ecosystem: Environmental > Terrestrial > Soil > Agricultural land... | reverse complement strand
TATTTACATCTTTATAATGGAGGCGAAAATGCTTATCCACTTCCTTACCTTCAGCTCGCAATGCCGCAACGACAGATCCGCCAACAGGTGCTATTTCCGGAACAACGAGCTTGATTCGTTGTTTTTCATGATGAATGACTGCTTCAACCGAATGCTGAAATAAATCAAGGCGCTTGAAGATCCCTCCTGCTAGCACGACAGGGATCACCACATCTGCAGACTTATCGGAAAACAAGCGTTTGATTAACGTGATGATTGATTTCCCAATAAAAAGGCCTTGTTGATGAATGATTTCTTGTGCCACTTCATCTCCTTGATCCGCTGCCGCCATGACAATGGGACTCAACGAGGCGATGATTTCTTTTGGGTTTTTCACTTGATATATTTTCGGAATAGCATCAGATAAGCGAGCAATTTTAAAATAATTACGGATCTCGTCGTGGAGTTGTGTGGCCTTCTCCAAACCATCATATGCGGAAAATGCGGCCTGTAATCCAGCATGACCAATCGCATAGCCACTTCCTTCTTCCCCGACAAGATGTCCCCAACCACCAACTCGTCCCCGACATCCCTTTTCATTTATACCATATGTAATCGAACCTGTTCCGGCAATTTGAACAATGCCAGGACGTCCTAATGTTCCAGCATAAAGAGCAATAATCGCATCATTATCAACCCTTATTGGTACGGTCGCAGGCACTATCTTTCTAAGCACATCCTGTATTTGCTGTTGGGCATGCGCATGTCCCGCGCCTGATATCCCTGCAAAAACTTGCGTAAGCCGGTTAAATGAAGCGGCATCTTCGTTTTCCAAGGTAGTGATAAGCTCCGTAAATCGACTGATTAAATCTTCTTTTCCCACTATATTTGGGTTGCTCGCCCCTACCCTCGCTTCCGCAATGACATTCCCATCTTCATCGACAATTATTCCGGTTGTTTTCGTGCCCCCACCATCAATGCCTAATACATAGGTCATAAAGTCCCCCCCTTTACACGATTGCGATCAAAATATTTTTACTTAGATGACCTCAATGTGAATCGTGTCCATTACTCCATTAATCGTCACACCAATTTCAGCTGTTCCCTTCTTTTGCCCGTAGATCAATCCATGCTGTGTCACCCGAATGACTGCTTCACATGTTGATGACCATTGTTTCGGTATTAATGTATTCGCTGTTAAATCAACCGTATAGTCCGAAGCTAATTCATTAAAATGACAGTAGACAAATAATTGCTGACTTGTTCCTTGTTTTATTTGGCCTGAACAGGGTTGATTAGGATTGAATTGAAGCTTTAGTCTTGATACAAAAGGTTGGAATCGATACGTCATGCCGCTCGGTGAACTATCAATTATCCCATACCCCAGGAGATTTCCCTGCTCATTAGCGACATACCCTTTTCTTGCTCCATTCCCGGTAATCACATAGTCTACACCAGCTTTTCTCCATGTTTGGAGTACATGCAAATGTCCAAAAAGAACCATGAGCTGTTTCTGCTTATTCTTCCGCTTGTATGCACTTAAAATCGCTTCCAGCTCATGAGCATCCTCTATGTTCATTCCATGTGATGTGTCAAAATCATCCTTTACAGGGACATGGGTCGCAATGATTATATGATCCTTCTCCGTCTCATATAAAACCTGTCTTAAATAGTGAAGTTGGGTGGAATCGGATTGACGAATACTCTGCTCATACGCGGAATTCAATACGATTAATAAGATATGCTTATATGTTATATGATAAGTGGGTGAGCCAAAATAAGTGGTGAATAAATCGAGATTCCCTTGAAATGCTTCATGGTTACCAGCCAATGGAAACATCGTTTTTTCTTCTAATACTTCCAAAACCGTTTGCATCCGCTCGAATTCTTCCTTTGTTGCTTGATCAACCATATCCCCCATATGAATAACAAATGGCGCAGGAATCTGTGCGGCACACTTAAAAATATGTTCCGCATAGTCCGGTGAATGGGTATCCGGTATGATTGGAATACTGAAAGTAGAGCCATTTATAGTGGGAACATCATGGATAGTAAATTGGCGCTTGATCGGCCCAAGCTGATTTCCAGCCCGATCTTTTACCGTAATGATCAATTGATGTGTACCCTTTTCCAGCGAAGCGCGTGGATAACCATAACACCACCCCGTATCTTCGTGATAAATGATTGCTAAGCGCACTCCATTCAGCTCAACGGAAATATCTGCTTTAGCAATGCCACTCTTCTTGTCGATGACACGACAGGTAATCCGTGGTTGATTCGTATGAAGAACGCTCCCTTCCCTCGGTGTTAAATCAGAAATAATCGGTCCTTCCGTGTCTGGACTTAAATCAACCGTAATGACTTGATCAATATGGGGCTTGGAGCTGTTCCCGGCATGATCTGTGGCCTGAATAACAATATGATACCTACCTGCTTCCACATTCATAAAGGGATATTCAAGGTGTCCTGTTCGTTCATCATAGATATGGCTCACTTTTTCACCGTTGACAAGGATAATAATCGAAGCTGGATCCACCCCTGACATCTCATCGGTCACCAAAACAGAATAGGTAAAGGAGGTTTGAAAAACAACGTCCTTCTTGGGTGAAACTTTCGTGAAGGCAGGCCCTACTAAATCCTCGTTATCGACATAAACAAACCGTAATTGGTCAAAATATAATTCTCCTTTGTAATTTTCATTTCCTTGTAAATCCTTATTCGTTTCAACGGCATAAATTTGCTCCAACCTGATGGGTAGTGACCAATTGCTTGCTATCGGTAGATCGACATACTTCCAGCCAACCCAATCGATCGAATCCTCTGTCAGATTGACGATTTTTCGTGCGCCATTTCCATCTATAAATGTTGCTCGCAACCAAGGGGAGTGACCATCACCATACACCCAAAGCCCAAACTTTACAGGTCGCCGTGTGGACACGAGTCTTCTTTTAAATACAATGTACATCCCACCATTTCCCGATGTCCAACCACCGAAGTCATAGGTTAATTTCAAACTTCTTTCCCCAACCTTCGCCTGCTCCTTACTAATCGATAAATCATAACTTTTCACAAAGCGATGGTTGGTTTCATAATGATGGATGTCGTTATGTTCGAAATCATCTAGTCGTAATTCCTTTTTCAGCATAAATAGCTATTCCCCCGTGATTTTTTCGATTCATTCAGGCGTCGATAATGCAATGGCCTGACGAACAAATCCATTAGCTTCTTTGATCAACTGTTTCGCTCGTTCATAATCCACATCCGCTTTAATCATCACAATTGCAGGCTTCACCTCTAGATTTGCTTCCTCTAACACAGTCGCAGCCTGCTCACGAGAAACCGCTGTTATGGTATGAATAATGTTTTTTGCCCGTTCTTTTAATTTATAATTACTAACGTTTAGATCGACCATCAAATTCTCATATACTTTGCCGATTTTAATCATCGTTGTTGTCGTGATCATGTTCAAGATCAGTTTATGTGCTGTTGCCGCCTTCATTCGTGTGGATCCTGTTAAGACTTCAGGGCCAGTGAGGACCTCGATATTTATATCCGCATACTTACTAATCTCAGCGTGTTGATTACTTGATAAACTAACCGTTGCGGCTCCGATCTCTTGGGCATACTTCAAGGCGCCCGTTACATATGGGGTTCGCCCACTTGCGGCAATTCCAATCACAACATCGATTTCCGTTACATCTCGCTCCGCTAAATCCTTTGCCCCGAAATCTTCGCTATCTTCCGCCCCCTCTACAGCCTTCATAAAAGCGCCATCTCCGCCCGCCATCACTGCTTGAATCAAATCAGGTGGTGTACTGAATGTGGGTGGACATTCCACGGCATCAAGAATACCGATCCGGCCACTCGTTCCAGCCCCAATATAAAATAATTTTCCACCTTGACGTAGCGCATCATAAACCAAATCTACGGTTTTCTGAATAGCAGGCAATACTTCTGTCACACGATTTGCTACTTGCCTATCTTCATCATTCATGACTTGTAAAATGTCTGCTGTAGCCATATCATCAATTTTCATCGTATGTTCATTTCGTTTCTCTGTTGTTAAAGTTCTCAATTTATTCATCTGTTATCACCCTACTTTTATGAATTTTATAATACCGGTTTAGTGCAACACCTGTATCGATGTAGCTAATTTTGGTAATTATGAAATTCATTTACTTATATAAAAGATAATGTTCTCTCATTATTTTAAATGCGTTGCGTTCTTGTTCGATTTCCTCAAAAAACGTGGCTGTCTGATTGTTTAAAATGTATTGCCTTAAGCTTTTCGTACCCGCAAGCAGATCAAAGAAATATTGATTGTTTTCATTTTTAATAAATTTGAAATCATCGGGATACATCGCCGCTATTATTTCTAACAAGATAATGCCGGTCTTTAGGGAATGAAGGGTCTGCCGATTCTCAATGTGAAGCTGTACCCCCTGACATATTTCTCCTGCAAACTTTTGATAAGTCGGTTGGAAAGTAAGTGGACGGGCTAATACACCGGGTACGTTGTTGGCGTTAAACTTCTTCGCCAGTGCGTGCCCATTTATAAAGGGGGCACCAATCGATTCAAATGGTTTCGTCGTGCCCCTTCCTTCCGACAAGTTTGTTCCTTCCACAAGACATGTTCCCGTATATAAAATATTCATATCGATCGTCGTCGTATTCGGTGAAGGCGGGACCCAAAACAAGCCCGTATCATCAAAATACATGGAGCGATTCCATCCTTCCATTGGAATCACTGTTAACGCACATTCATAACCGAACTCATGCTTAAACAATAACGCCAGCTCCCCTACTGTCATGCCATGTCGATTGGGAATTGGTAACAAGCCTACAAAAGATCGTACATCCTTCTCGACCAGATTTCCCTCCACGGATAGACCTGACACCGGGTTGGGCCGGTCTAACACGACGAACTGCTTCCCATATGCTGCACAAGCCTCCATCACATAAGCCATCGTATAAATATACGTATAATAGCGAGAACCGATATCTTGCAGATCAAATACCATGACATCTACAAGGTCCATCATTTCCTCGGTCGGTTTTCGCGTTTCTCCGTATAAGCTATAGACAGGTAATCCTGTTTGATCATCAAAGAAAGATTCTACCTGTTGCCCTTCTTTCGCCTCCCCCCGAATTCCATGTTCTGGACCATAGAGAGCCGTCAAGTGAATGTCCGCATGTTCGTGAAATAAATCAATCGATGAAATCAGTCGCTCGTTGACACCCGTCATATTGGTGACCAAGCCAATCCGTTTCCCGATAAACTGTTGATAATCCTCCTCTAAAAAAACATCGATACCTAATCGCATTCCGTCACATCCTTTCATCGTACTTTTTACAGATCATGCATCCGCACGCTCATATTTCGAAAACGTTTGACTGGCTGCCCACATGAGTATATAGGCGGTAATGCTTCCCCCAAAAAAGAATAACAAGGCGGGAATCGTTATATAGGTGAAATAAAGTATAGCGATCATCGCCCCCAACAAGAATACCGTTAATAAAGGGTGGCCAATGCCTATTAAAAAGGACCATTTAATATACTGGAAAGGTTTTAAATTGAAATGAGCAAAGATCGGGAATAAATACAACACAATAATCGCGTACATGAGGAACAAGCCAAGTACACCAAAACTTGCTATATAATAAGCAATATGTTCCTGGGTTCTTAATATTTGCAACTCAATCGTTAGCAAATACCCGATTATAAAGACGATATAGCCAATTACATTAATTATCATAAATTCCTTTCGATATGATTTCCAAAAGGTTTGCAAGACAGGAATATCGGTTTCCCCACTTATCCATTTTCTTACGACGGCAAACATCGCTGCTGTTGCCGGTAAGAAACCGAAAAAAACCAATCCAACAAGGGTGAATACAACCCATAATAAATTTAAATAAGCGAAACGAGTAACCCATAGTGCCAAGCGATAATAACCTGAAACAAATCCTCTCATTGATTTCTCCCCCATTCCATAAACAAGCAGTCGTTTCAAATGACAAGGATACGCGAATGCTATTTGATTGTTATATTTTTTCTATACGACCAAATTTCATTCTTTAATGGAGCCAATTAAAACACCCTGCACGAAATACCGTTGAATAAATGGGTAAACCATTAACAAAGGTAGGGACGATACAATGATGACCGCATATTTTATGAGACCAGCCGTTTTAACTTGGTCTACTAACGACTCGGCACCCCCACCCCCTGGATCATTTAACTGCATCTGATTCACCACCAGAATTTCCCTTAAAATTAGCTGCAAAGGAAATTTATCGCGATCTGATAAATAGATAAGCGCATTAAAGTATTGATTCCATAAATTAACCGCATGGAATAGTGCCATAACAGCAATAATTGGAACGGAAAGCGGTAAAACAATCCTAAAGAAGATATAAAAATCGGATGCACCATCAATTTTCGATGCTTCCACAAGTTGATCTGGAATACTTTGTTGAAAAAAAGCACGCGCAACTAATATCGACCATGCCCCGACAACATTTGGAATAACGATTGCCCACATCGTATCTAGCATGCCTAATGATTTAATGATCAAATAGGTAGGGATCAGTCCGCCATTAAATAACATGGTGAATAATACAAACCATAAAATAAACTTTTTCCCCATTAATTCTTTTCTAGATAAGGCATACGCACACGGTAGTAAAACAAATAAATGAATAGCCGTACCTACGAGTGTATAGACAATCGTATTCCCGTATCCTCGCCAAATCGCTCCATCTGCAAATACACGTTCATATCCTTTGAATGTAATATCTACGGGCCAGAGCCACATTTTACCCGAGCTGACAGCTGTTGGATCACTTATGGAAGCACTTAAGACAAAAACTAATGGATAAACGACTAACACTAAAATAATAATTAAAAAAAGATTGTTCAAAATGTCGAATGACTTATCAGATAGACTGAATCTCTTCATGTATGTCAACTCCCCCTACCATAGACTGGTATCACTTGTTTTTCTAGCCACATAATTAAATACGACTAACAATGAAATATTTATCAATGAATCAAATAGTCCGATTGCCGCTGCGAAGCTATATTGACCCTCTAAAAGTCCCGTCTGATAGACAAATGTTTGGATAACATCAGAAGTCGATACGTTTAAATCATTTTGCATTAATAATACTTTCTCAAAACCGACGGTCATAAAACTACCGATATTTAAAATAAAGAGCACAACGATCGTTGGTAAAATGCTCGGAATATTAATATGAATAATCCGTTGCATTCTTGAAGCTCCATCTACTTTAGCCGCCTCATGAAGTTCTGGACTAACCCCAGCAAGCGCCGCTAAGTAAATAATCGATCCCCAACCAAGCGTCTGCCAAACACCTGACCAGGTAAACACATGTCTAAACCATTTTGGACTCGTTAAAAACGGAATGGCATCCCCACCAAATGCCACAATCATCCGATTGACTAAACCGGTTGCCGGGTCTAAAAAGATAACAATCATCCCGACGATAACGACGACGGAAATAAAATGTGGAGCATATGTAAGCGTCTGCGCCCACTTTTTAAATACGCCATTACGAACCTCATGCAGTGATAGGGCCAATATAATAGGTAATGGAAATAAAATTAATTGATAGCCACTTAATATAATCGTGTTTTTAAGTAATCGCCAAAAATAATAGGAGTCAAAAAAACGAATAAAATGATCAAAGCCTAACCATGGACTCCCCCAAATTCCTTTTGTAGCAATAAAGTCTTTGAAGGCGATCTGCACACCGTACATCGGAATATAGTGAATCACGATAAAATATACGACTGCCGGTAACAGGAACATATATATTTGCCAATTTCGTTTCAGATTCTTCTTGATGTGATGGAATCGTTTACCAGCTACTTTTGCTGTTTTCATTCAACAACCTCCTGTTTATCGGCGGTTGAAAGCATCGTCCAACCGCCAATAAATTAGACTTCTATCTTTCTACTTAATTTTCGTTGTAGCGATCATAGGCAGCTTGCTGAATTTCCATATAATCGTCGAGCCCCATTTTTTCAACGGTTTCTATATAATCATCCCACTCGGAAAATTCCGTTTCACCAGTGATAAACGCAGCCTGCATTTCTGTAATATACTTTTCTAAATCGGCTTCAAGAATGCTGATTTCGTCGTTTTCTTCTGCTTCGTATGTGAAGTTAGGCCATATTTCATCAATTAAATACGGTTCTAATAATTCAGCCGCTTCTTTATCTTCTGGAGCATTTTCAGATCCTGTAAAGTATTCATCCGTTACCATGACAGGATGATTTCCGCCTGGGTTGATAATATACTCTGCTAATGCTTGCGTTAATGTTAATCCATCAGGATTGTCTGTGATTTCTTCAAGTAACTCGGGTCCATCTTCCGTTTCTTCATACGTAACATCTTCAATTCCCATGAAGAACATTTTAGATCCTTCATCACCCCAGAAATAATCAATCCATCTTAACGTAGCTTCCGGATTTTCATTTTCATTCGTTATCACAAATTCTCCTAAACCACGCAGAGGTGATGTAATTCCGGTATACATTTTTGAACCATCTGGACCCTCTAAGGCATTACCTGGGATAAATTGACTACCCACTTCCTCCCCATACAACTCAATTGGATTGTAGAACTGGACAGCACCATAACGATCATCAGCTGCATTGGCGAGATGTTGGTCCACTTCAAGGGAATAAATACTCTCCTCGATTAATCCTTCATCATAAAGCTTATGCAGGTATTTAAGCATTTCTTTATATTGATCGTCGATCGGGTAAAAACGAATATCATCTGTTTCTGGATCACTATCGATCATTGTGTGTAATTGACCACGGTTTTGAACACCAAACGCACCTGAAATCCAATGAATGATGCGCGACATTTCCGCAACACTACTCAATGGAATTTCGTCTTGTTCACCATTTCCATTGAGATCTGTTTCTTTAACCGCTTTCAAGTATTCATAAAATTCTTCGGTTGTTTCTGGATTATCCATATCTAATTGTTCAAGCCAATCGCCATTAACCCATCCTTTTGCTCCAATTAATAGAGATGAAAAGTCGGGAGAATAAACGGTTGGAATTGAATAGATATTCCCGTCTGGAAAGGTTAGCCCTTTTCGAATATCGGGATTGTCATCAAGTACTTTCGATATATTCGGCGCATACTCATCGATCATATCGTTTAACGGAATAAATGTGCCTTGATCCCCATACTTTTGTAAATCGGCAATCGATATATTAGCTGCGTAAAAAGCATCTGGTAAGTCTCCACTTGCTAAAGCGAGGTTACGCTTTTCATCAAGACCATCAGCGGGAACTTGATTCCACGTTATATCGACATTCGACATTTCTTTGTATTCATTCAACAACAACACATCATTCCAATCATCAGCTGTTGTTGCTGATTTACCTGCGAAGATATCCAGTTCAATTGGCTCTTCTACAATCGGCATTCCCTCTTCATTTAAATTGGCTAAAGATTCTTCACTTCCTCCTCCAGACTCTTCATCCTTACTACATGCACCAAGCACGAGTAAGGAAGCAACAATCACCATGAATAAATAGCTAATTCCTTTCACAGGAAAAACCTCCTTATAATTAATAAATCTGAGCTTAATCTTCTTCCAAACGCTTCAGGGCAGCTTGCTGAATTTCCATATATTCATCAAGTCCCATTTTTTCAATCGTTTCCACATAGGTATCCCATTCGGAAAACGCTATTTCACCCGTGACAAATTGCGCTTCCATTTCACTGACATATTTGCTAAGGTCGGCACTTAATGATTCTAATTTTGTTTGTTCCTCATCCGTATAGAAAAATAACGGCCACGGATCTTCCACTAAATACGGTTCATTCTGTTCCGCATTTTCGATATCTTCTGGTTGAAATTCGGGTGCTGTTGAATATTTTGGATTATCAATCACCGGATGCCCTCCACCAGGGTTGATAATATATTTTGCTAAAGCTTCTTGAATCGTTAACTCGTCAGGATTATCCGTAATCACTTCCATTAACTCAGGACCGTCATCTGTTTCTTCATATGTTTCACCCTCAAGCCCCATAAAGAACATTTTAGCCCCTTCATCACTCCAGAAATAATCAATCCAGCGAAGGGTTGCTTCTGGGTTTTCATTTACATTCGTAATCGAAAAATGACCTAAACTATTAACCGGTGACAATACTGCTGTAAATAACTTATCGCCATTCGGCCCTTCCAGCGCATTCCCTGGGATGAATTGGCTGCCCACTTCCTCTCCAAAATAATCGATCGGGTTAAAGAAGTTCATCGCGGCATACTTCCCTTCAATTCCATTCGCAATAAATTGATCAACCTCGATTGAATAAATGTTTTCTTCAATTAATCCTTCTGTATATAATTTGTTCATGTACTCGAGCATTTGCTTATAATCATCTGCAATTGGATAAAAGCGCATCTCCCCAGAATCTGGGTCTTCATCAACAAGTTGTTGGAGAATCCCTTTATTTGATACACCAAATGCTCCACTGATCCAATGGTATAACCGATCCATTGACACACTGCTGAATGGTATGACGTCTCCCTCATTAACAGTTAATTCCTTTGCTGCTTTTAAATATTCATAGAATTCATCTGTTGTTTCTGGATTATCCATGCCAACTTCATCAAGAATCTCTTTATTAATCCATGGTTTATCATCCATTAATGACGTCGGGGAATCCGGATCTCGTAATCTTGGAATCGCATAGATATTCCCATCTGGGAACGTAATCCCTTGCTTAACTTCTGGATATTCATCAAGATACGCTTTAATATTTGGTGCATAATCATCAATTAAATCATTCAAAGGAATAAACACATCTTGCTTCCCATATTTATATAGATCAGCGTTCGGAATATAAGCGCCATAGAAAAGATCAGGTAAATCTTCACTAGCAAGTGTTAAGTTTCTTTTTTCAGCTAACCCATCTACCGCTACCTGATTCCATTCCATATCGATGTTCGTCATGTCTGCATACTCGTTTAGTATGGGAACATCATTCCAATCTTTTGCCGTCGAAGCTGCCTTTCCGGAAAAAACCTCAATCGTAATGGGTTCTTCAACGATTGGCATTCCTGTTTCATTTACGTTTTCGAGTGCTTCTTCACTACCACCCGCATCGACTTCTTCATCTTCGCTACAGGCAACCATAAAAAATAATGATATCGTTAATAATAGAATTACAATATTTCTCATGCTCATCGAACCCCTCCCATTCATTATAATGATGTACGACTAATCAATCCGTACTGATCACCTCCTTAATGTCAGCCATGTTAGATGACGAAGCAGATTCACATGTCCTTTTCAGTTTCGGGTCAATCGAACAGGTAATTGACCGTTCACAGTGACTTCTCCAAAAATAGCCCCTGCGGCAACTTTTAATGCTGGGACATTCGGTTCATACGTATGAATAAACGCATGAATCCCCTTTAGATACAATGAATCATATGGATTTCTCATCCCGACACAAATGAGTTGGACACCTGTTTCTACTAGTTGGTTCACAAGTTCAATAGAAGGATGATCAGGTAAAACAGTCTGTGTTCCTAGAATGACATAATCATATTTTTCTGATTTTTCAATCAGATCATCCGCTTGTTTTTCCTTTCCTGATCGGGGCCATTGTTCACTTTCAGCTGTTTGGTGATACATGCGGACTGCATCCCCTAATGAGAATGAATTTCCACCTTTATCCTCTACTTTGGTTACCAATCCAAGCGCTGGTTCTACTACGAGAATACGGCTCGATTCATTCACTTGCAGTGGTAAAATGCCATCATTTTCAACGATCGTGACTCCCGCCACATATGTTTTCCAAGCTAATTCCTCGTGTTTCTTTGAACCAACAATGTCCAAGCTTGCTTTCGTACTTTCTTTTAAAGCATCTTCCCAACAGACGTATTTTTCTTTATAAAAGGAAATCCGTTGAATCGATGCTTCCAGATCGGATCGATGCAATTCACCGTTTTCAAAGGCCGCCATAATGGCCTGAATCGCACCGATTTGTCGTTCATACGTGTGAGAAATCATCGCTAAATCAACCCCTGCCTGTAAGGCTTTTACAGCACCCTGCTCCGTTCCGATCGTATTCACAATCGCGTCCATCTCCAGACAATCGGTCGTAATCATACCGGTAAATCCTAACTGTTGTCGTAATAAATCGGTGATCATCTTTTTTGATAAGGTTGCAGGCACACTTTCCGCTGTATCAATCGCTGGAAAATGAATATGTGCAGCCATGACCGCATCGGCACCTTGTTCGATACAGGCTTTGAAGGGAATCAATTCAACCTCTTCTAGTCGTTCTAGGCTATGATCAATAACAGGCAAAGCAATATGTGAGTCAACATGTGTATCTCCATGCCCCGGAAAATGCTTCACGGCAGTCATCACTCCCGCATCTTGCATTCCTTTCATTGATGCACAACCGAATGTTGCGACCTGAGCCGGGTCTTCTCCAAATGATCGAACACCAATCACCGGATTGTTCGGATTGTTATTAACATCTAATACGGGAGCGAAATTCCAGTTGATCCCTAATGCTTTTAGTTCTTCACCAGTTGCTAAGCCAATATCATAGGCATAATCGGGTTGATTTGTTGCGCCTATCGTCATCGCTCCAGGAAAAATAGTTGCCCCTTTTCCTAATCGACGAACAACACCATTTTCTTGATCCATCCCAATGAACAAGGGATACTTATGTCCCGCTGCTTTTGCTTCTTTCTGTAAATCTGTCGTTACATGTAATACTTCCTCTGGTGTTCCGATATTTCGGCTAAATAAAATAATGCTTCCTACATGATAATCATGAATCAGCTCTTTCACTTCGTTCGTAACAGATTTCCCTGGAAAACCAATCACAAGCTGCTTGCCGACTTCTTTTTGTAAACGAGTCCTTTTCACCGTTATACCTCCTCTCTAAATGAATGTAAAAATATTCCGTTAATTAAGGATGTAGAAAATGAAATTCCTCAATTAATAAAAGCCTTTATGATAAATTACTAGCGGTGACAATGCGGTGATATAAATTACGCCCTAAGGCGCCTTCTGGCATTGGATAAGGACCTTCGAAATGAAGTCTCGCTTCTTCCAGTTCTTCAAGCCGATCGATCTCCCCGTTTAGCCATTGTTGGAGGCGGAATTGTACAGTGTCCATTCGGGTGATCAAACCGCCATAACGAATCTCCAATACTTCCCAGCCAAATGGCTTATTCATGGAAAACCATAATGTACGGTGTTTTTCACGTAATGAATTCGCTGCTATACTTAATTCAGCCACTTGCTCTACAATTGCTTTAACTCTTTCTACATCTTGCTGATCATAAGCTTGCTTGATGTGTAACCCCATCTCCGCTTTATCTGCCAACACTTTTGCTAGCTGTCCATAAAAATCAAACAGCAATGCCCATTCCGGATTCTTCCCTTTTACCTTTTCGAGTTGGACCGCTAACTGTGTATAATGTTCACCAAGTTCCCAGCCACGAATATTTTCATCATATAGACCGATTAAAATATCTTGCCATAATAAAAACTTAGATGGATTTGAGGCATGTAGATTATTTTGACTAATTCCTGGTGTTTCATCAAACTGATTCAATAACATAAATGATTCATAATCGCTTCCGGTGCAAAATTGAAATCGTTTTGCTAGATGTTGATCCGTTATATCTTTTCGATAGGAATGTTCCGCAAACAACTGCAAGACGGGTAGTGCAGTCGTTAATGGGGTCTCAGCTCCGTTATCTCCCCACATCGTGGCAAATACTTCTTTCACTCCTTCCTCCTTACATGCCGCAAGCGCCGCCTCCGTTGTAGCAATCGCTTTCCCATAATTAGGTGAAATGCCATTCCACGTCCATGCTCCACCAGCAAACACAGTATCAGCCTTCAATTCCTGATGCTTTTGAATAAAGGTTTGATAAAAGTCTTTATCGGTATGATAATAATCCCAGTACACCAATTGCGTATCAGGGATAGATGCCTTGATATCTTCAGGGATTTTCGCCTCTAGATCATAATAATCGCCATTTTCAGACCCGAGTCGGAAATACATATCACTCCAAATCATGGGGTGCAAACCCATTGTATTCGTAATGGAAACAACTTCTTTTAAATGTTGATTCATAATCGTGAATCGTTCCTCATATCCATTACGATCCAAGTATTTTCCTAAACCAAGTTGATGAGCTTCATCCATACCAATGTGAATACGCTTTGATTTGAAAGGTTTTGCAGCAGCACGTATCAGCTTTTCTAAAAACTGATACGTATCCGGGTGACCCGCTAATAAAATATCAGCGGTATCTCTAATCGTAATGGCATAATTCCATTTGAGCGCTTCCGTTAAATGCGCCAAGGTTTGAATACAAGGAATCATTTCAATCCCTAATTCAGTAGCGTAATCATCACAGTCCTTCAATTCCTGTTCTGTATACCTACCACGCATATAGCCAAAATAAGGATATGCCTCTACTTCATATGTATCCTCTGTATAGACCATTAATGTATTTAATCCCATAATTGCCATTTTTCGAAGCATATCTTGTATCCCTGCGACTGTTAATACCGCGTTCCGCGAAGAATCTAACATCGCACCCGTCATCTGAAATTGGGGTTCTTCGATAAGTTCGAAGTCTTCCCCATTTTGATACTGTTCGATCCATAATCCTAATGCTCTCATGAAGTGGATGTTTTCCTGAAATTTTATTTCACCACGACCATCTTGTATGGCTACGTAGAGCGGACCTTCCCTTTGTGTAAGATGAATGGGATAGCCCTGCTCACTCCGTTGAATACTTAATTCCCCAGCTAGAATATCCACCGCCTTTT
>Ga0209487_1002525_pt1 | contig 14856 bp, 14 predicted proteins | sample Poulit2012_FD_187524 | JGI IMG/M metagenome (GOLD analysis project Ga0209487, IMG submission 187524) | Agricultural soil microbial communities from Georgia to study Nitrogen management - Poultry litter 2012 (SPAdes) (version 2) | ecosystem: Environmental > Terrestrial > Soil > Agricultural land... | reverse complement strand
ACCGGGATGGGCCTGGAGCGGGTCGCGCTGCTGAAGCAGGGCGTGGACAACATGTACGAGATCGACGAGGTCTACCCCGTCATCGCCGCCGCCGAGCGCCTGTCTGGGAAGAAGTACGGCGCCGATGCGGACGACGACGTGCGGATGCGCGTGCTCGCCGACCACGTCCGCTCGGCGATGATGATGATCTCCGACGGGATCGTGCCCGGCAACGAGGGCCGCGGCTACGTGCTGCGCCGGCTGCTGCGCCGGGCGATCCGCGCGATCCGGCTGCTCGGGGTCACCGACCCGGCCCTGCCGGTGCTCCTGCCGGTCTCCAAGGACGCGATGAAGGATTCCTATCCGGAACTGGAGCGCGAATTCGACCGGATCTCTCAGGTCGCCTATACCGAGGAGAACTCCTTCCGGCGCACCCTGGAATCCGGACTCACGCTGCTCAGCGGCGCGGTGGAGAGGCTGAAGGAGACCGGCTCGGCCACGCTCTCGGGCGCGGACGCCTTCGCGTTGCACGACACGCACGGGTTCCCCATCGACCTCACCTTGGAGATGGCCGCCGAGCAAGGCCTGAACGTGGATGAGGACACGTTCCGCCAACTCATGAGCGAGCAGCGCGAACGCGCCCGTGCGGACGCGCTGGCCAAGCGCTCGGGCCACGCCGACACCCGGGTCTACCAGCAGCTCGCCGGTGACCTCAGCGCGCCACGATTCGTCGGGTATGACCAGCAGGTCGCCGAAACGCGGGTCGCGGGAATCGTTGTTGACGGCGAGGCGAGCCCGGCGGCCACCGCGCCCGCCGACGTCGAGGTCATCCTGTACGAGACCCCGTTCTACGCCGAGGCCGGCGGGCAGCTCGCCGACCACGGGACCATCCGCCTCAGCGGGGGCGGGATCGTGGAAGTGGACGACGTGCAGAGCCCCATTCGGGGGCTGCCCGTCCACCGCGGTCGACTCGTCGAGGGGTCGATGGCTGTCGACGAGCGCGCGCACGCCTCGATCGCGGCCGGCCGGCGCGAAGCGATCAGCCGCGCCCACACCGCCACGCACATGGTGCACAAGGCCGTCCGAGAAGCGCTCGGAGACACAGCCACCCAGGCGGGTTCGGAGAACGCGCCCTCGCGGATGCGCTTCGACTTCCGATCGGGGAGCGGACTACCCGCTGGCGCGCTGCAGGAAGTGGAGGAGCGGGTCAACCTGCGCCTCATGGAGGATCTGGACGTCACCGACGAAGTGATGAGCCTGGATGCGGCCCGCGAGGCGGGCGCGATGGCCCTGTTCGGGGAGAAATACGGTGACCGCGTGCGGGTGGTGTCCGTCGGCGGGGAATGGTCGAAGGAACTGTGTGGGGGAACCCACGTTTCGCGTTCCGGAGAAATCGGCCGGGTCACCCTGCTGGGCGAGGCCTCGATCGGCTCGGGGATCCGCCGGATCGACGCGCTGGTGGGCCAGGGCGCCTACGATTTCCACGCCCGGGAGCACGCGATGGTCGGCCAGCTCTCGCAGCTGCTGAACACCCGCAGTGACGACCTTCCCGACCGGGTCTCCAGCCTGCTTACCCGCCTGAAGGAGGCGGAGAAGGAACTCGCGAGCCTGCAGCAGGCGCAACTGCTGGGCCGCGCACCTGAACTCGCGGCCGGGGCGCAGCGGATCGGAGGGGTGCGCGCCGTCGTCGCCACGGCGGGCGACCTCGCGAGCGCCGATGACCTGCGCACCCTCACCCTCGACGTGCGCGAACGGCTGGGCGAGGAGCCGGCGGTCGTCGCGCTGTTCGGTGTGGCGGGCGGCCGGCCGCTCGTCGTCGTCGCCACGAACTCCGCGGCCCGCGCGGCCGGGGTGGCGGCGGGGCAGCTCGTGCGCGTTGCGGCGAAGACCCTCGGCGGGGGCGGGGGCGGTAAGGACGACGTCGCCCAAGGCGGCGGCGCCAACGTCGCGGCGATCTCCGACGCCGAGCGGGCCGTGGTCTCCGAGCTTGGGAACCTGCATGAGTGAGCCCGGGGAGTTCCGCCGCGGCGTGCGGATCGGGGTCGACGTCGGAGAGGTCCGCGTCGGGGTCGCTCGCAGCGACCGCGATGGGGTTCTTGCCACTCCGGTGGCGACGATCACCGGGGAATTACCCACCTCGATTGACGAGCTGGCGCGAATCATTGAAACTGAGGGCGCGATGGAAGTCTTCGTTGGGTTACCCCGGTCCCTTTCCGGTGCGGAGGGGCGTGCGGCTCAGACGGCCAGGGCATATGCTGTCTCTTTAGCAAATGCCGTGGACGTTCCTGTGCGAGTTATTGATGAACGCTTGACTACCGTCAGCGCTCACAGTGCGATGCACGCCGCGGGCCGCCCCGGCCGGAAGCATCGGCAAGTCGTCGACCAAGTAGCAGCGGTGATGATCCTTCAGCACGCGTTAGACCTGGAGCGGCATTCCCATGCCCCCGCAGGCGAAATGATCTCGTCGGGAAGGAAGGAGTCGTGACCGACCTGTTCTCCGAGAACGCGCAAGGCAGCCCTCCACCCAGCCGCAGCGAACGTCGGCGCCAACGGCGGCGGAAGGCCGAGCGGCGCAAGAACATCATCTCCTTCCTCGTGATGATCGCCGCCCTGGGACTGCTCATCGGCGGGGCGTGGATCTTCATCAAACCGCTCCTGTCCGGGATGGGCAACGCCGAGCCGAACGATTTTCCCGGGCCCGGGTCCGGGTCGACCGAAGTCGTCATCTCCGAGGGCGACTCCGGCTCCTCCATCGGCTCCACGCTCGAGGAGGCGGGGGTGGTCAAGACCGTCGAGGCGTTCACCGATGCGTGGAAGGCGAACCCGAGCGCCACCTCGATCCAGGCGGGCACCTATGCCTTACCCGAGCAGATGAAAGCGGTCGACGCCGTGGCTGCGCTGCTCGACTCCTCCTATCGCGTGGACCTGCGCATCACGATCCCGGAGGGGTGGACGGTGAGCCAGGTGTACGAACGCATCGCGAGCAACCTCGACATCTCCATCGAGGAGGTCGAGGAGGCAGGCGAGAGCGTCGGCGAATCGCTGCCCGAGGATGCGGAGGGGAACCTCGAGGGGTGGCTCGCACCGTCGACCTATACCGTCGCGCCCGGGCAGGGCCCGAAGGACGTGCTCACCCAGATGGTGGAGCGCACGAAGAACACGCTCAAGGATCTCGAGGTCGATGAGAAGGAGCAACAAGAGCTGCTCATCAAGGCCTCCATCGTGGAGAAGGAGGTTCCCGAACAGTACCGCCCGCAGGTGGCGCGCGTGATCGAGAACCGCCTCGAGGGGTGCTCAGGGGATAAGACCCTCGGGATGGACACCACCCTCGTGTACGCGTTCGGCAAACAGTACTCGGAGATCCCGGAGAAGGAACGGGACGAGAGCCCGTTCAACACACGCAAGAACCCGGGATTGCCGCCCACGCCGATCGGATCGCCGTCGACGAACGCCATCGAGGCTGCGCTCGACCCGGCGAAGGGGAACTGGTGCTACTTCGTCACCGTGGACCTGGAGACCGAAGAGACCCTGTTCACCGACGACATCGATGAGCACAACAAGAACCAAGAGCGGTACCGGGAGTACCTGGAGGAGCTGCGGTCGGAGTCCAATGACGAGGGGTAACCGGCGGGCCGCCGTCCTCGGCAGCCCGATCGAGCATTCGCTCTCGCCGGCCCTGCACCGGGCCGCCTACGCCGAGCTCGGGCTGGAGTCGTGGGAGTACGACCGCTATGAGGTGACGGAGGAGGGCTTCGAGAGTTTCGTCTCCGCCTGCGGACGGGAGTGGGCCGGGCTGTCGCTGACGATGCCGCTGAAGCAGGTGGCGCTGCAGGTCGTCGACGTCGTGGAACCGCTCGCTGAGGTCGTCGGCGCCGTCAACACGCTGCTGTTTTCCCCCGGCGGCCTCAAGGTCGGCGCGAACACCGATGTGTACGGCATCGTCGAGGCCGTCACGCAGGCGCGGGCCGACGTCGCGGCGGCGCCGCGCACCGGGGTGATCATCGGCGGCGGGGCGACGGCGGCGTCCGCGGTGGCCGCACTCGGCCAACTCGGGATCACCGCGCCTGCGATCCTCGTCCGTTCGCTCGGGCGGGCGGGTACGGTCATCCGCGCCGCGACGTCCATGGGCGTCACGCCCCGCTACCTCACGCTCGGTTCGGCCGACGCCGTCGAGGCGATCCAGCGGGCCGAGGTGCTCATCTCCACCATTCCCGGGGGTGCCTCCGACCAGCTGTGCGAGGCGCTGCCCCAGGAGTTGACCGCGAGCCAGACCGTTCTCGATGTCATCTACCAGGGGTGGCCCACCGCGCTTCCCCGCACCTGGGGCGAACGGGGCGGAACGGTGGCTCCGGGCTACGACATGTTGCTGTACCAGGCCGCCGAGCAGGTGCGGCTGATGACGGGCGAGCCGGCGCCCGTGGAAGCGATGCGCACCGCGCTGCTCTCCGCCTTGAACCTCGTGTAGGAGCGGCGATGCTCGGCGCGATCGTCACGCTCACCGCCGCGGCCGCGGGGTGGATCGCCCAGCCCTGGCTCATCGGGTTGGTCCGCGCCCGCACCGGCCCGGACGCGGGGGCGCCGGCGCCCCGGCGGATCGCCCGGTGGACCTCGCGCCCGATGATCGCGGCGGGGAGCGCGATCGCCGGAACGGCGGGCTTCACCGCGCTGCCCCCGCTGCTCCTGGCCGTGTGCGTGAGCGCGGGCCTGCTCGGGTGGTGGCTCGCCTGCATCGACCTCGCCATCCACCGTCTTCCCGACCCCCTCGTCGGCGCCCTCGCCGGCGTCTTCGCCCTCGGGTACGCGCTGGTGTACCTCACCGGGGAGGCAGAGCTGGCCTCGCTGGTGCGGGCCGTGATCGCCGGCGTCCTCGCCGCCGGCGGGTTCGGGGTACTCGCTCTTTCCCGCCCGCGGGCGATGGGATTCGGAGACGTCAAACTCGCGGGGGCGCTGGGGTTGGGCACGGGTTTCTTCGGCTGGGAGGTGGCCGGGCAGTGGGTGTTCCTGAGCTTCATCGCCGGCGGCATCTTCGCCGTCCTCATGCTCCTGACCCGCCGCCTCACCTCCCGGGACAACATCGCCTTCGGGCCGTGGCTGCTCCTCGGCGCGGGCGTGGCGATCGCGCTGAACGCCCTGCCAGGTGTGACACACTAGAGACCATGTTCAATTGGATAACGGCGGGGGAATCCCACGGTCAAGCCCTCGTGGGTCTGCTCAACGGGGTTCCCGCGGGGGTACGGATCACCACGAGCGAGATCAGTTCGGCGCTCGCCCGCCGGCGGCTCGGGTACGGGCGCGGGGCTCGAATGAAATTTGAACAGGACGAGGTGCGCCTCGTCGCCGGTGTGCGGCACGGGCAGACCCTCGGGGGTCCGATCGCCGTCGAGATCGGCAACACCGAATGGCCCAAATGGGAGACGGTGATGTCCCCCGACCCGGTGCCCCGAGAGGCGCTGGAGATCGATGCCGGTACCGGCGATCGGCGCGAACTCGCGCGCAACAAGCCCCTCACCCGCCCGCGGCCTGGGCACGCCGACCTCGTGGGCATGGCGAAATACGGGTTCGACGACGCCCGCCCCGTTCTCGAGCGCGCCTCCGCGCGGGAGACGGCGACCCGGGTCGCGCTCGGTCGGATCGCCGCGGCGCTGCTGGAACAATCCGCGGGGATCGAACTCGTCTCCCACGTCGTCGGCGTGGGCCCGGTATCCGTCCCCGAGGATGCCCCGAAACCCGCCCCCGGGGACGCGGCCGGCCTCGACGAGGATCCGATCCGCTGCTTCCACCCCGAGACCTCCGCGGCGATGGTCGCGGAGATCGACGCGGCGAAGAAGGCCGGCGACACCCTCGGCGGCGTCGTCGAAGTGCTCGCCTATGGCCTGCCCCCGGGGCTCGGTTCCTTCGTGCAGGGGGATCGGAAACTCGACTCGCGCATCGCGGGCGCCCTCATGGGTATCCAGGCGATCAAGGGGGTGGAGATCGGCGACGGATTCGCCACCGCCGCCCGCCGGGGCTCGCAGGCCCACGATGAGATCGTCCACGGGGAGGGCGGCCACGTCCAGCGCCGCACCAATCGCGCCGGCGGTGTGGAAGGGGGGATGAGCAATGGCGAGATCCTCGTCGCCCGGGCGGCGCTCAAACCCATCTCCACCGTTCCCCGCGCGCTGGCAACGATCGACACGCGCACGGGGGAGTCCGCCACCGCCCTGCACCAGCGCTCCGATGTGTGCGCCGCGGCCCCCGCAGCCGTTATCGCCGAGGCGATGGTCGCGCTCGTCATCGCCCAAGCCCTCCTGGAGAAGACCGGCGGCGACTCCCTCGAGGAGGTCAAGCGCAACCTGCGCGGATACCTGCACCACATCCCGGAGAACCTGCAATGAGACCCTACGTCGTGCTCATCGGCCCCCCGGGGGCAGGAAAATCCAGCGTCGGGCGCCGCCTGGCGGAACTCCTCGACCTGCCCTTCGCCGACACCGACGAGATGGTCGAGGCGCAGGCAGGCAAGGCGATCCCGGACATTTTCATCGAGGACGGCGAACCCAAGTTCCGCGAATTCGAAGCCGAGGCGGTGCGGGCCGCGCTCGCCGAACACGACGGGGTGCTCTCGCTGGGGGGCGGGGCGATCATGGATCCCGAGACCCGCGCGGCGCTGGGCTCGCATCGGGTCGTGTTCCTCACCGTCGGCCTCGCGGCTGCCTCCCCCCGGGTTGGGTTCTCCCGCAATCGCCCACTGCTCATCGGCAGTCCCCGCAAGCAGTGGTTGCAGCTTTTCCAGCAACGCGAGCCCCTGTATCTGGAGGCCGCCGACCTCACCGTCGCGACGGACGAACTCACCGTCCACGAGGTCGCCGAGGTCGTCCTGTCCGAAACGCGAAGAATGGATGAGGTAGATGGTCACGGTCACCGTTAACGCCGAACACGAATACCCGGTGATCATCGGGGAGCGGCTCCTCGGTGAACTCCCCGGCCTCATCGGCGATCCCTGCCGGGTCCTGCTGCTGGCCCCGCACGCGCTGGCGACGACGGCCGAAGCCGTGCGCGAAGACCTTCTAGAGCAGGGCTACGAAACGTTCATCGCCGAAGTACCCGATGCGGAGGAGGCGAAGACCTCCCAGGTCGCCGCGTTCTGCTGGGAGATCCTCGGGCAAGCGAACTTCACCCGCTCCGACGTCATCGTCGGGATCGGGGGAGGGGCGACCACCGACCTCGCCGGCTTCGTCGCCGCCACCTGGCTGCGCGGCGTTCGAGTCATCCAGGTCCCGACGACGCTGCTCGCCATGGTCGACGCCGCCGTCGGCGGGAAGACCGGGATCAACACGAAGGAGGGCAAGAACCTCGTTGGCGCCTTCCACTCACCCGTGGGGGTGCTCGCGGACCTGAGGACCCTGGATACCCTGCCGAAGAACGACCTCATCGCCGGGCTCGCGGAGGTGATCAAATGCGGTTTCATCGCCGATGAGAAGATCCTTGACCTCATCGAGATCCATCCCGAGGAATCCCTCGACCCCCGCTCCCCGGTCCTCGCCGAACTCATCGAACGCGCCGTGGCCGTCAAAGCACGCATCGTCGGGGAAGACCTGAAGGAGTCGCACCTGCGGGAGGTGCTCAACTACGGCCACACCCTCGCACATGCGATCGAGCGCACCGAACGTTACCAGTGGCGCCACGGGGCCGCGGTGAGCGTGGGGATGATGTACGCCGCGGAGCTCTCCCGGCTCGCGGGCAAGCTCGGGGAGGACGACGTCGCTCGCCACCGCGATATTCTCACCCGGGTGGGGCTACCGGTGACCTACCGCGGGGACCGCTGGAGCCAACTGCTCGAGACGATGAAGCGGGATAAGAAGACCCGCGGAGACCTGCTCCGGTTCGTCGTCCTCGATGAGATCGGCAAACCCTCCCGCCTCGAGGGCCCCGATCCCACCTTCCTCGTTGCCGCCTACACGGAAATCTCCGCTGCGGCCCCCGGCGGGAACACGGTGATGCTATGAAACCCGTACTCGTACTTTCCGGGCCGAACCTCGCCCGCCTCGGTTCGCGGGAACCGGACGTGTACGGAACCACGAGTTACGCCGATCTCGCAAAACTCATCGAGGGCTGGGCGAGCGAGCTCGGGCGCACCGCCGACATCCGGCAGACCGACTCCGAAGCCGAACTCATCGGCTGGCTCCACGAGGCCGCCGACGCGGGCACCGACGTCGTGATCAACCCGGCTGCCTTCACCCACTACGCCTACGCGGTGCGGGACGCCGCGGCCCAGGTGACCTCGGCCGGGGCGCGGCTCATCGAGATCCATCTGACGAACCCGGCGACCCGGGAGCGGTTCCGCCACCTATCGGTCATCGCCGGGGTGGCGACGGGCACGATCGCGGGATTCGGGCCCGGTTCCTACCGCCTGGCCCTCCGCGCCCTCGCCGACGATTAAGGTCACAGGCTTGATTCGCCCGAATTAAGCCTGTAGCATTTACGGATGTTCGTCATCACGGCCGATCAAGAATCCTCCCGGCGCCGCCGGGATGCGGTCGAACCCGCCCTCGTTGCGCTCGGGGAGTTGCCGGGGACCGGTTTCGTGCGCCCCTTCGAGCGCACGGTGGGGGACGAGATCCAGGCGACCCTCGATGCCCCCGCGGCCGTGGTGGCCGCGCTCACCGTGCTCAACCGGCTCGACGAATGGTCGATCGGGGTGGGGGTGGGCGCCGTGGACACCCTGGGGGAGACCTCGGCGAGCTCCGCCGGCCCCGCCTATATCGCCGCGCGGGAGGCCGTGGAGAAGGCGCGAAGCAAAAGCGTGCCGATGCCCCTCGTCGTCGTGGCCGCCGGCGACGACCCGGCCCGCGCGGAGGTCGCCGCCCACGCGCAGGGGCTCGCCCAACTCATCGGCCAGGTCCAACGCCGGCGCAGCGCCGCGGGCTGGGAGGTCATCGACCACCTCTCGGGCGGGGACCTGGCCCCGACCCAGGCGGAGGTCGCGCGTAGACTCGACATCTCACCCGCCGCCGTGAGCAACCGGCTCCGCGCGGCGATGTGGTACGAGACCCAGGCAGCGATGCCGTTGCTCATCAGTCTGTTCGACCGCCTGGAGGAGGGCAAATGATCGCAGAGGTGGCCACGTGGACCATCGCGTGCCTACTGTCGCCCCTGGTGGGCTGGCCGCTCGTGGGCGGATTCCTGCGCCGGATCCGCAAGAGCGGATCGGAGGCGATCTTAGAATCGGAGGGGCAGTCCGCCCTGCTCCGCGGCGGAGCGTGGATCGGGATCCTCGAGCGGCTCGCGATGACGATCTCCATCCTCGCCGGCTACCCCGCGGGAATCGCCGTCATCGTCGCGATCAAGGGTCTCGGCCGGTTCCCGGAACTGCTCAAGGCCTCCGGGGTTCCCAACGCGCGGGACGTCTCGGAGCTATTCATTATCGGCACTCTCGCTTCGATGCTGTGGGCCGGTGTGATCGGCCTCATCGGGCGGGCCGTGCTCGCCGCGCTGCCCGGCGCGGGATAAGCCGCTACGCTGGGTGTGGTTCGATTCTTACTTGAAGAAAGGCGATCTGTGGCAACCACAAACGACCTCAAAAACGGCATGGTGCTCAATCTCGAGGGGCAGCTCTGGTCCGTCGTGGAGTTCCTGCACGTGAAGCCTGGGAAGGGCCCGGCCTTCGTGCGAACCAAACTCAAGGCCATTCCCAGCGGGAAGGTCGTTTCGAAAACCTTCAATGCCGGCGTCAAGGTGGACACCGCCAACGTCGACCGCCGGGAAATGCAGTACCTGTACCGCGACGGCACGGACTTCGTCTTCATGGACACGAGCGACTACGACCAGCTCAACGTCAGCGAGGACCTCGTCGGCGAGGCCGCGAACTACCTCCTGGAAGGGGCGAACGCAACGCTGGCGATGTACGAGGGCGAAGTGCTCTACATCGACCTACCCGCTGCCGTCACCCTAGAAATCACCTTCACCGAACCGGGCCTGCAGGGCGACCGCTCCAACGCGGGCACCAAACCGGCCACCGTGGAAACCGGCTACGAGGTGCAGGTCCCGCTCTTCGTCGACATCGGCACCAAGATCCGGGTGGATACCCGCTCGGGTGAATACCTCAGCCGCGCGACCGACTAGTGAGGGCCCGTTCCCGGGCGCGCAAACGCGCCATCGACTTACTGTACGAAGCAGACACCCGGGCGCTGAACCGCAGCAACGGGGAGCAGCCGGCCCACCTCGATGAGATCATCCTCGAGGTGCTCCGCGAACGGCTCGAATACCCCGGACACGAGGTCGCCCTGCCGCAGTACGCCGTCACCCTCGCCGAGGGGGTCAGCGCCGAACTCGGGCAGATCGACGAACACCTCACGACCTACTCCCACGGCTGGACCCTGCCCCGGATGCCCGTGGTCGACCGGGCGATCCTGCGCCTGGGAACGTGGGAGATCTTGTTCAGCGACGAGATCCCCGACGCCGTCGCGATCGACGAAGCGGTCGCGATGGCAACGAAATTATCCACGGACGAATCTCCCGCATTCATCAACGGCCTCCTCGCCCGGATCATGGAGATGAAGCCCTAATCATTAGCGAGTTGCAATGACGCAATCAACAGCCGCGGCCACCCGCACGGAGGTGGTCGGCTACGCGATCGGTTCGGTCGGCACCGGCGGGTTCGGCGTGCTTCCCGGGCTCGTGCTCAGTTACTACCTCACCGACACGCTCGGCGTGGCCGCCCTCCTCGCCGGCCTCATCGTGACGATCCCGAAGATCTGGGACGTCGTCATCGATCCCTTCATCGGGAATTTCTCCGACGCCGATGCGCGCCGCCGCGGGTCTCGTCGCCCGGTCATGCTCGCCGGCGCCGTCACGCTCCCGGTGTGTTTCTTCCTCGTCTTCGCCGCCCCCGCCCACCTCTCCTCGACCGCCGCCGGGATCTGGGTGATCGTCACGTTCATCATCGCCACCACCGCGTTCTCGATGTTCCAAGTGCCCTACATCTCCCTGCCCGCCGAACTCGCGGGCACGCCGAGGGCGCGCACCGCGTTCGTCGCCCCGCGCATCGCGGTGCTCGCCATCGCGATCCTCGCCTTCGGCGGGGGAGGGCCCGTGCTGCGCGACGCCGCGGGCGGGGCGCACCGGGGCTACCTCGTGATGGGGGCAGTGGCCGGAGCTGCCCTCGGCGCGGGGATGATCATCGCCACCTTCCTCACCACCCCGAAACCGGTGCCCGCGGCCGGCGGCCTGGGCACGCAGATCCGGGCGGCGGCGTTCAACGCCCCGCGGGTGTTTCGCAACGCCGTGAGCGCGGTGCGGGAAAGCCGGCACCTCCCCCCGCTCCTCGCCGCCTTCGTCCTACAAGCCTTGGCCGCGGGCACGATGCTCGCCGCTGCTCCCTACCTCGCCACCTATATCCTCCGCAACGAGGGGGCGGCGAGCATCCTGTTCGTCGCCCTCGTCGCCCCCGCCCTCGCGCTCATGCCCCTGGCCCGCCGGCTCGCGGATCGGATCGGCAAGCGCCGCGCCTTCGCCGCCGCGACCCTCGTCTTCGCCGCGGGGGCGGGTTCGATGATGCTGCTGTTCCTCCACGCCGGGGCGTGGGTATACGCTTCCGTGGCGATCGCCGGCGTCGGCTACGCGGGGATGCAGCTCTACCCGCTCGCGATGCTTCCCGACGTCATCGCTGCGGATCGGGCCGGGGGGAGCGAGGATCGGGGCGGCATCATCTCCGGGGTGTGGACCGCCGGGGAAACCGCGGGAATGGCCCTTGGGCCCACAGCGGCGCTCGTTGTGCTCGGCCTCACCGGCTTCGTCTCCTCCACCGGCGCGCAGGTGGCCGCGCAACCCCCGAGCGCCCTCGGGGGAGTCATCGTGATCATCAGCGCCCTTCCCGCGGCGCTCGCCCTCCTCGGGCTCATCCCGCTGCGCCGATACACACTCACGAGATAGGGACACACATGGATAGTGAAACGGCCGCTACGACCCACGAGATCCTCGAGCGGCTCAACGGCCTGCGGGAACTCGATCCCCCCACCCACGGGGGCCGGGTCCTCTCCTATGTCTACGACCCGGGCATTGCGGGCCTGGACGAACTCATCACCGGCGCCACTACGGCGTTCCTGCCCGTCAACGGCCTCGACCCAACGACCTTCGGTTCGGTGGCCGTCCTCGAACGGGACATCATCGCCTTCGCTCGCCAGCTCACGAACGGCGACGAGGACGTCGTGGGCTCGGTGACGAGCGGGGGCACCGAATCCTGCCTCCTCGCCGTCAAGAGCGCCCGGGAGGTGTGGCGGGCCGCCCACGGCGAGGCCGGTGCGCCCACCCTGGTCGCCCCCACGACCGCCCACGCCGCGTTCCACAAAGGGTGCGAGTATTTCGGGCTGACGATGAGCGCCGTCGACGTCGATCCCGAGACCGGGACGGTACCGGCCGGGGCGCTCCTCGCGAGGGTGGATGACCTCATCGCCGCGGGGAACCCGCCGGCGCTCGTCGTGCTCTCGGCCCCGAACTATCCCATCGGCACGATCGACGACGTCGAAACGATCGCCCCGGCGATGGCCGAGCGCGGCATCCCCGTGCACGTGGATGCGTGCGTGGGCGGGTTCGTGCTGCCGTTCTATCCGCAGGAGCCGCCGGCCTGGGACTTCCGCGTGCGCGGGGTGCGGTCCATCTCCTTGGACGCCCACAAATACGGGTATGCCCCCAAGGGGGCCTCCGTCGTCCTCTACCGCGGCCGGGAGCACCACCAGGCGCAGTATTTCGCCTGCGTCGAGTGGCCCGGATACCCCGTGGTCAACCCGACGATGCTCGGCAGCCGCTCCGCGACCGCCCTCGCCGCGGCGTGGGCGGTCATCAACCGGCTCGGCATCGCGGGGTACCGGAATGCGGTGGAGCGGATCGCGGGCGCGACCGACCACCTCACGCGCACCCTCGTCGGCCTGCCGGGTCTGCGGATCGTGGGGGAACCCTTCGGGCCGTTGATCGCGGTGACGAGCGAGCCGGGCCCGGACGCGGTCGATCCGTTCAACTTCATCGACGCGCTCAAGGACCGCGGTTTCCTCGCCCAGGCCCAGCCCGCCTTCGGCAACCTCCCGCGCTCGGCGCACCTGACCCTCACGCCGGTGACGGCCGACGTCATCGATGACCTCACCGCAGCGATCACCGCCGCGGCCGAGGCCGTCCGGGGAAAACCTGCACCGCGGGGAAACCTCGGGATCGTCAAGCAGATCGCAGCGCAGGGACTGCCCGAGGACCTCGCCGAGGTGATGGCCACCCTGGAAGCCCTCCCACCCGAGGTCGCCCCGGGTGCGTTGGTGCAGGTCCTCGCCGGGCTCATCGATCCCGAGGGGGCGCTGCCCTAGTGTGGGTGCGATCACGGGAAAAGAGTTGCGCGTCGCCGCGGGGGAGGGCGGGGAGGCGGTAAAGTGAGATCTCGGCAGCGAACCTTTAAGCCCGTCCCGTGAGGCGGGGAAGGAGGCGCCGGATGAACTCCGGAACCGAACTGCTCGCGAAAAGTGATATTTCGCGGGCCCTCACGCGCATTTCCCACGAGATCCTCGAACGGAACAAGGGCGCGGAGAACATCATCCTGTTGGGCATCCCGACCCGTGGAGTCTTCCTCGCGGAGCGGATCGGTGCCCGGATCCTCGCCGCGGAGGATACCGCCAAAGATCCCGACTCCCTCGTGGGCACGATCGACATCACGTTGCACCGCGACGACCTGCGCCAGAACCCCACCCGGGCGCTCACCCCCACCCGGATCCCGCCCCAAGGCATCGATGGCGCGGTGATCGTGCTCATCGACGACGTCCTGTTCTCCGGGCGCACCATCCGGGCCGCGCTCGATGCGATCTCCGACATCGGCCGCCCCCAGGCGGTCCAGCTCGCGGTGCTCGTCGACCGCGGCCACCGGGAGTTGCCCATCCGCGCGGACTATATCGGCAAGAACCTGCCCACCGCCCGCACCGAGCGCGTCACCGTGAAGCTCGAGGAGTTCGACGGGCAAGATTCGGTGGTGCTCTCATGAAACACCTTCTCTCGGCGAAGGACCTCTCCCGGGACGAGGCCATCGGCGTGCTCGATACCGCGGCGACGATGGCCCAGACCCAGGGCCGGGAGATCAAGAAGCTCCCCGCGCTGCGCGGCAAGACGGTCGTCAACCTGTTCTTCGAGGACTCCACCCGCACCCGGATCTCCTTCGAAGCGGCCGCCAAGCGGCTATCGGCGGACGTCATCAACTTCTCCGTCAAGGGATCCTCGGTCTCCAAGGGCGAATCCCTGAAGGACACCGCCCAGACCCTGCAAGCTATGGGCGCGGACGCCGTCGTCATCCGCCACAGCGCCTCCGGCGCACCGGAACGCCTCGCCACCTCGGGGTGGATCGACGCGGGGGTCGTCAACGCCGGGGACGGCACGCACCAACACCCGACCCAGGCGTTGCTCGACGCGTTCACCATTCGGCGCCACCTCATCGGCGACGGGGAGGACGCGGCAGCACACGGCACCGATCTCGACGGCGTCAACGTCACCATCGTCGGTGACGTGCTGCATTCCCGAGTCGCCCGCTCGAACGTCGACCTGCTGCACACGCTCGGCGCGAACGTCACCCTCGTCGCTCCGCCCACGCTCCTGCCCGCCCGGGTCGCGAACTGGCCCGCGAAGGTCTCCTACAACCTCGATGAGGCCGTGGATGCCCGCCCGGATGCGATCATGATGCTCCGGGTGCAGGCCGAGCGGATGAGCGACCGCGGGTTCTTCCCCTCCGCGATGGAATACGCCCGGTATTACGGACTCGACAACGCCCGGGCCCAACGCCTGGGCGAACGGGCGATCATCATGCACCCCGGGCCGATGAACCGAGGGTTGGAAATCTCCGCGCACGCCGCGGACTCCCCGCGCGCGGTCATCACCGAACAG
>Ga0209487_1002524_pt1 | contig 14862 bp, 14 predicted proteins | sample Poulit2012_FD_187524 | JGI IMG/M metagenome (GOLD analysis project Ga0209487, IMG submission 187524) | Agricultural soil microbial communities from Georgia to study Nitrogen management - Poultry litter 2012 (SPAdes) (version 2) | ecosystem: Environmental > Terrestrial > Soil > Agricultural land... | reverse complement strand
TTACAGGAAAAGGCCCACGAGTTGGGAATAATGTGTCTCATGCAAACAACAAGACAAAACGTCGCTATTTGCCTAATTTGCACAATCGGCGTTTTTGGGTCGAGAGCGAGAATCGCTGGGTGCGCATGCGCATATCAGCACAGGGACTTCGCCTGATTGATAAAAAGGGTATTGATGCCGTTTTAGCTGAAATGCGTGCGCGTGGTGAGCGCATCTAATTTCTGCGGTTAATCTATTTAGTCACTATTACTACAGGAGCTCACCATGGCCAAGGGGATACGCGAGAAAATCAAGCTGGAATCATCTGCCGGCACAGGTCACTTTTACACCACTACCAAAAACAAGCGCAACAATCCGGAAAAGCTGGTCTTGAAAAAGTTTGACCCCGTTGCACGCAAACACGTCGAATACAAGGAAACGCGTTTACGTTAACCCCTGCTACCGGCAGGATTGCACAGTGTACGTTCGCGCACTTTAAGACCACTTCATCCGAAGTGGTTTTTTTATGCGTCCCGAACCTTTACCCTAAAGACGAGGCAAGTGCTTTACACTATATAATTTCAGTCGGCAAAAAGGGCATCTTTTATGGCACACGACATTATTGTTATCGGCGCTGGAATGGTTGGCACGTGCATCGCCTGGCACTTGGCTGATCGCGATGCCAATGTGCTTTTGATCGACCGCAACGATCCCGGCATGGAAACCTCATATGGTAATGCCGGCCTGATCCAGCGGGAGGCAGTGTTCCCCCACCCTTATCCGCGCGACTTTAGTAAAACCCTCAGCGTTTTGCCCAACCAACGACCGGACATCCGCTACCATCTGTCCGGGATCTGGCGTTATGCACCCGCATTACTCTCCTACCGCTACTATTCGACACCGGCACGTTGGCGTGCCATCGCCCACGATTGGGCGCAGCTGATTGCCACCTGCCTGAACGAGCACGAGCGGCTCATACAGGCGGCTGATGCAGATGATCTGATACGTCGGCACGGTTGGCTACAACTGCATCGCAAACCCGAACACTATGAGCACGCCCTCAATCAGGCCGAGCTCGCAGCCAGCCAGTACGGTGTCAAATACGGGCGACTAAGTCCGGCTGAGGTGCAGAGCATGGAACCCCACCTCGATACCAGCAAGTTCATGGGCGCCATTCACTGGCAAAACTCCTGGCAAGTTTCCGACCCGGGCGGGCTGGTGCAACGTTATGCTGCCAGTTTTGTAGACAAGGGTGGAGAAATCAAGCGCAAGCGGGTGACCCGCATCACCGCCTCGGGCAGCGGCTGGCAGGTCAACCTGGGACAGAGCAAACTACAGGCCCGGCATGTGGTTGTTGCTGCCGGTCCCTGGTCCATGCAGCTCTTGAAGGCACTAGGTTATCACTACCCGCTTTTCCCCAAACGGGGATATCATTGGCATTATCGGCCCCTAATGGAAAACACGCTGACCCACAGCATTTTTGATGCTGACAACGGGTTTTTGCTGGGCCCCAAAAAAATGGGTATTCGCTTGACAACCGGCGCCGAGATGACCTCGTTATACGGGCCAATAAAAACCAGCCAAATACGGCTGTGTGAGCGTATTGCACGCGATTTTTTACCCTTTGGGGAGGCCATTGAACAACAACCCTGGTTTGGTTCCCGACCCTGTTTGCCGGATATGAAACCCATTATCGGACCAGCCCCGCAGCACCCTGGTCTATGGCTGGCCTTTGGTCATGCGCACCAGGGTTTTACCTTGGGCCCCACTACCGGACGGCTGTTGGCCGAAATGATTTTTGCCCAAACCCCTTTTATTAATCCGGCGCCATTTGCTGCACAGCGCTTTAAAAGTTGACGAACAGCGCGCCCAAGCTGAGACATTATTCGTATAATAATCACCTTTTCATTCTTCATATTTTTTGGTCACAATTCACATGCAGGAAACTTATCAACCACATGAAATAGAACGTCTGGCCCAGCAACAGTGGGAGGCCGATGACGCCTATCGGGTTAACGAGCAGGCTACCAATCCCGATGGCAGCCCCAAACCCAAATACTATGCTTGTTCCATGTTGCCCTACCCGAGTGGCAAACTCCATATGGGCCACGTACGAAATTACACCATCAATGATGTAATGACCCGGTACTTGCGCCTTAGTGGTTATAACGTTTTGATGCCCATGGGCTGGGATGCTTTCGGGATGCCTGCCGAAAATGCCGCCCTGAGCTCCAAAGTTCCCCCGGCCCAGTGGACCTACGAAAATATCGCCTACATGAAAAAACAAATGAAGGCGATGGGGCTGGCCATCGACTGGTCCCGGGAGGTCAATGCCTGCGACCCCGAATATTACAAATGGAACCAATGGTTTTTCCTGCGTATGCTCAAGGCCGGCATCGCCTATCGCAAAACCCAGGTCGTCAACTGGGATCCGGTGGATCAGACTGTTTTGGCAAATGAGCAGGTGATTGATGGCCGCGGCTGGCGCTCAGGGGCGCTGGTTGAAAAGCGCGAGATCCCGGGTTATTACCTCGCCATTACCCGCTACGCAGATGAACTGCTGGAGGGGGTTAAAAACGATCTTGATGGCTGGCCTGAGCGCGTACGTACCATGCAAGCGCACTGGATTGGCAAAAGCCACGGACTGCGCTTTGCTTTTACCCATGACATACGAGATGAGACAGGTCAGCTGATTCAGGATGGCCGTCTTTATGTATTTACGACCCGCGCAGATACCATCATGGGGGTGACTTTCTGTGCCGTTGCACCTGAGCACCCGTTGGCCGAGCATGCTGCACGCAGCAACAACGAGCTCGCTGAGTTCATTGCAGCCAGCAAACGGGGCGGACAATCCGAGGCTGATATCGCCACCCGCGAAAAAGAAGGCATGCCCACCGGTTTAACCGTTACCCACCCCATTACCCAGGAGGAAATCCCGGTGTGGGTCGGTAACTATGTGTTGATGAGCTACGGTGATGGGGCTGTCATGGGGGTACCTGCCCATGATGAGCGAGATTTTGAGTTTGCCCTGAAATACGAGCTTCCTATCCAACAGGTCATCAGTGTTAATGAGCAACAATTCTCCACTACTCGCTGGGCGGACTGGTATGCCAATGAAAATGAGGGGGTCCTGATTCACTCCGACCCCTATGATGGGTTGAGCTGTCCCGAGGCGCGCGAGCGCATCAGTGCGGATCTGCAGGCCAAAGGCCTGGGTGAGAAAAAAACCACCTATCGCCTGCGTGATTGGGGGATTTCCCGCCAACGCTACTGGGGTACCCCCATACCAATCATCCATTGTCCAGAATGCGGTCCGGTCCCTGTGCCCGAGGAGGATTTGCCGGTACTTTTGCCAGAGCACCTCATTCCTGATGGCAGTGGCAACCCCTTGACGCAGGATCAGGATTTTCTGAACTGCCAATGCCCCGAATGCGGCCAGGATGCACAGCGAGAAACCGACACCATGGATACTTTTGTTGACTCCTCCTGGTATTTCATGCGCTACACCTGCCCCGACAACCCGGATGCCATGGTTGATGAGCGTAATGATTACTGGATGCCCATGGACCAATACATCGGCGGTATTGAGCATGCCGTATTACACCTGCTCTATGCCCGCTTCTGGACCAAGGTCATGCGAGACATGGGGTTGGTGTCTTTTGATGAGCCTTTCACCCGTTTGCTGACTCAGGGCATGGTGTTAAATCATATCTACTCCCGCCGCAACGAGCGCGGGGGCATTGAATACTTCGCCCCCAGTGAGGTAAAAAACACCTATGACGAGCATGGCAATATCATTGGCGCGTACCTGAAAAGCGATGGCTCCGAGGTGCAGTATGAAGGCATTGGCACCATGTCCAAGTCCAAAAATAATGGGGTTGACCCCCAGGCCATCATTGATCAAATGGGTGCAGATACCGCCCGTTTATTTACCATGTTTGCCAGCCCTCCCGAGCAGACGCTGGAATGGTCAAGCACAGGCATGGAGGGCGCCCATCGATTCCTGCGCCGCCTGTGGGCTTTTGCATTCAAGCAGCGCGAGCAAATCCAGGCCGGTACGTCATTAGCCATTCAGGATTATGAGGATTTGGACGACAGCATCAAGGAAATGCGCCGCGAGATTCATGCCTTGCTCAAGCAGGCTGATTATGACTATCACCGCATCCAATACAATACGGTGGTTTCTGGCGCCATGAAAATGCTCAACACCCTCGAGGATGCCAAGCTCGATAATTCCGAGGCCGCCCAAGCCGCGCTTGCGGAGTGCATGTCCATCTTGCTGCGAGTGCTGTATCCTATCGTGCCGCATATTTGCTGGTCTCTCTGGAATCAGCTCAATTACAACGAGCGCCACGGTGATTTACTGGATACCTCCTGGCCGGTGGTCGATGAGCAGGCTCTGATTGCCGAGGAGATACAGCTAACCTTGCAGGTCAATGGCCGGGTTCGGGGGCATATCATTGTGGCGCACGATGCAGACAAGGAGCTCATCGAGCAAACGGCTGCTGAGCATGAGGCCGTGGCACGCCACCTTGAAGGCCGCACACCCAAACGTATCATTGTGGTACCGGGCCGTTTGGTCAACGTGGTGGGCTAGTTTATGCACATGACTACGCCCTTGTCACGACTCATCAATGCCTGTCTCAAGCCCGTACGCCTTTTGCTGATTGTTGGCATCGGGCTGAGTCTGGTGCTGTCGGGTTGCGGGTTTAAACTCAAGGGCGGTAGCCCGTTACCCTTTAATACGTTGTACACTAACATCTCGCTTAACTCTGCCTTTGGTGCCCAATTGCAGCGTATGCTCGAGGCAAACTCCCCTGGTTTGCGCTTTGTAGCCGAGCGCGATGAGGCCCAGGCCACCCTGATTCAGCTACAAAACAGTCGACGCACCCGTGATGTCGCCCTGGATCCCCAGGGTAATGTTGAGGAATACCAACTCAATTTGGTCTTTCGTTTTGAATTGCTGGATGCACAGGGAAAGAAAATCCTCGCGCCAACAACCTTGACCGTGACCCGCTACCTGCCTAATGATCCTGATTCCGTACAGGCCAAGGAAAGTGAACGGGCAAGCCTTTACGCAGCCATGGAGCAGGATGTCATCGAAAGACTATCCCGCCGTCTGACCGCGCCAGATATCACTGAACGCTTTGAAATGCTCGAGCAACAAAAGGATATGGAACCTGATGAGGCATCAGAAATCCAATGGCCAGATGATTCAATAGATGAAAGCGATGAGGAGTTTCTGCCCAGCTTGCATTTTGAATGATTCGTAGATAGTTAACCTTCACCATGGCCCAACGTTTTCATGCCGAACAATGGCAGGCCCACGCTGCCAAAGCGCAACAGCTCCATCCTCTTTACGTCGTCTGTGGAGATGAGGAGTTGTTGCATATAGAGGCTTGTGATGCCCTGCGCAGTGCGGCGCAACGACTGGGCTTTACTGAACGGCAGCAGTTACAGCTGGATGCCCAATCCAATTGGGATGCCCTGACTGCAGCCTGTCAAAGCCAGTCCTTGTTTGGCGATCCTGTACTGGTGGAGCTTTCTTTAGCTACCGGGCGTCCGGGCCGACAGGGTGGCCAGCATCTGGGCGAGTTATGGCAGTTAATCGGCACACGCACAGATTTGGTCGTCCTCATCAAGCTACCTTATCTCAATCGCAGCAGCCTGCGCGCACGCTGGGCTCAGGCCTTGCAAGAGCATGCAGTCTGGATAGAGGCGCCCAGAGTGCCCCGCCAACAGCTGGGACGCTGGATTCAGGGTCGGCTGCAGCGACAACAACAAAGCTGTGACGAACAAACAGCACAATGGCTCTGTGAGCAGGTTGAGGGCCATTTGCTGGCGGCGCACCAGGAAATACTGAAACTGGGCCTGCTCTACCCAGCGGGGACCCTGAGCCTGGAGCAGATACAGGAGGCCGTACTGGATGTTGCACGGTACAATATATTTGACCTGCGCGAAACCCTACTAACCGGTGATGCGCCACGGGCACTCAAAATCTTGCGCAGCCTGGAGGCAGAAGGCGAGCCTTTACCCCTGGTCCTGTGGGTGGTTGGTGAACAGACGCGCTTACTCGCAGAGCTTAGCGCCCTGCAGCAGGCGGGTCAGGATCTGCAGCCCAAGCTCAGGCAAAATCAGGTCTTTGGTCCGCGCCAACAGCAGACACAACAAGCGCTTCAACGCACCACGCTCCGATTCTGGACGCAATGTGTGGCGCATGCTTATGATATAGATCAGGCCATCAAAGGCTACCCCGTAGCGCATCGCTTGGATAATCCATGGGCAGAAATTACGCGTCTATGCATGCGTATCGCCCAAGCCACTGCTTAAATGAATGAAAAGGTGACACACACATGACTAGCAGCACAACTGAACAAATCTCGACCACAGAGCTGATGCAGACAATCGGCCAAAAGGCCAAAGCTGCTGCACGCGTGATGCGTAATGCCTCAGATGCCCAAAAATCTGCAGCATTGCGACAAATGGCCGATGGCCTATTAGAGAACAAAGAGCAAATTATCGCTGCCAACCAGCTTGATCTGGTTGCAGCCCGGGAAAGACAACTGGCCGCCCCCCTGGTTGATCGTTTGACCATCAACGAGACTACTATCCAGAATATGGCCACCGGCCTGCGACAAATCGCTGATATGGCGGACCCCGTCGGCAAGCGTAGTGAAACCATCATCCGTCCCAATGGCATGATGGTGGCCAAAATGCGCGTGCCCATCGGTGTGATAGGCATCATTTATGAATCACGCCCAAATGTGACCATTGACGCCGCAGCCCTATGTATCAAATCCGGCAATGTGACCATCCTCAGGGGCGGCAGTGAGGCCTTTCACTCGAATCAGGCCCTGGGCGAGGTTATTCACGCCGGGCTGGAGGCTGCCAAGCTGCCCATTGATGCAGTACAGGTCGTACCAACGACGGATCGGGCCGCTGTAGGCGCCCTGGTGACCATGACAGACTATGTTGATGTGATTGTTCCGCGCGGAGGCAAGGGCTTGATCGAACGTTTGACCGCAGAAGCCACCGTACCATTGATCAAGCACCTTGATGGTAATTGCCACCTTTACATTGACAAGGACGCCGACCTGTCCAAAGCGCACGCCATCGCCATCAACGCCAAAACTTATCGTTATGGTATTTGTGGCACGATGGAAACCTTGCTGGTTCATCATGAGGTGGCGCCGGCCGTGCTGCCCGATCTTTGTGCCGAGCTGCTACAAAAAGGCGTAGAGCTCAGAGGCTGTGAGCGCACACGGGAGCTGCTGGATGACGTCAAGGCTGCGACCGAGGAGGATTGGGAAACTGAGTATCTGGCCCCTGTCCTCGCTATCCGCATTGTGGACTCCATGGATCAGGCCCTTGATCACATCGCCCAGTACAGCTCCGAGCATACTGACGCCATTGCAACAGAAAACCTGAGTGCCGCCTTGCGCTTTCAAAAAGAGGTGGACTCAAGCTCGGTTTATGTTAATTTACCCACCTGTTTTGCCGACGGATTTGAATACGGCCTGGGTGCTGAAATCGGTATTTCGACCAACCGTTTGCATGCCCGTGGACCCGTAGGCCTGGAGGGACTGACCACAGAAAAATGGGTGCTCACCGGTAATGGGCAACTCAGAGGGCAGTAATCATGGGCTTTTTATGGGTAAAGCTACTCCATATCCTGTTTGTTATTGCCTGGTTTGCGGGGCTTTTTTATCTGCCCCGCATTTATGTCAATATTGCCCAAAGCGCAGCGGATCAGCCCGCCCGCACCGTGCTGCTAGGTATGGCCCAAAGGCTTTACCGCTTTATGTTTCCCTTGGCCCTGCTCGCCGTACTGAGCGGGCTGACCTTGTTTTTATATTTTGGCATCGGCAAGGGGGCGGGCTGGATACATGCCAAAATACTGTTCGTAATTCTTTTGATTATCTTCCACTATTTTTGTGGACGCTATCTGAAACGCTTTCAATCAACCACACACACTCCGGGTCATGTGTTTTTTCGCTGGTTTAACGAAATCCCGTTTATTCTGCTGTTAATTATTCTTTATCTTGTGATCTTTAAACCTTTTTAGGTTCCCCTTATGACATCATCTGCGAAAAAAACACTTGGTTTGCCCCGCAAAAACAAACGGCGTACCAGCGACGATGACACGCCTGTGCGTTCTGGTGCGCGTGTCCGACGCGCCCAGGCCCGTACCCGACAACGCCAGATAGACCCCAGTGCCAAAAAACATAAAAGCAGCACTGAGACCGGGATTCCAGTTGCCAAGGTAGCACGCCATGCGGCCCCGCGTCCTGCCGTAGCACCGCAACCACAAACCAGCCCCCAACGCACACATTCGGCTGAGCGCCTGCCCTTTACTCTCTTTGCCCCCTGTCCTCAGGGTCTGGAGGAGGTACTTGAGCAGGAACTCAAAGCATTGCAATTTGACGAGGTTGAGCGGCTGCGAGCGGGTTGCCGCTTTCAAACGGATTGGCAGGGCATTTTACGGGCGAACCTCTATTCACGTATCGCCACCAGAATTTTGGTACAAATTGCTCATGCCGAGGTGCGCAATCCGGACGACATTTATGCCCTCGCCCTGGATACGGAATGGGAAAAATGGTTTGGCCCCAGAGACCGCCTGCGGGTAGACACCTCGGCAGTGCGTAGCCCCATGCAAAGTCTGCAATACTGCAACTTGCGCGTCAAAGACGCTATCTGTGACCGCCTCCGCCAACGTGAGGGGGCACGCCCCGATGTCGATACAGTACGCCCCGATGCCAAGGTACATCTATTTCTGGATGAGCGCACAGCCACACTTTATCTGGACAGCAGCGGCGAGTCCCTATTCAAACGCGGCTGGCGTCATGACAAGGGTCAAGCCCCCTTGCGCGAGAATCTGGCAGCAGGGCTCCTCGCCCTATCCGGTTGGCAACCAGGACAACCCCTGATTGATCCCTTTTGCGGCAGTGGCACTATTTTGATTGAGGCCGCCTGGATAGCACTCAACGCCCCGGCAGGCTTGAACAGGCCTTTTCATTTTGAACGCCTGCGCAATCATAACCCCCGCATTTGGCGTAGTCTCAAGGAAAAAGCCCGCAGCGAGATCCGTCCGACCCTGGAGACTGAACTCATTGGCAGTGATATTGATCCACAAGCCATCGTTCAGGCCCAGGATAATATGCAACGGGCCCGCCTTGCCCCAGGCAATATCCGTTTTGAGAATCAAAGCGCTCAAAGTCTGCTGCCCCCAGCCGCAGTCGGCTCCATCGTTACCAACCCGCCCTATGGTGAGCGACTAAGCGGTGCGGAAAGCGAGTTCTGGTATCAGTGGTCGACGCACCTGAAAACCCATTATGATGGCTGGTCCGTCAATATTATCAGCAGCGACCTGGAGCTCCCACAACACCTGCAACTGCGGCCAGACAGACGCTTCCCGGTTTATAACGGTGCTCTGGATTGTCGTTTGTTCCAGTTTGAAATTCACGGCCTCAAACCATAATTTTACGCTTGCCAATCCCTAGGGTTTTCCCCTATAATAGGGTTAACCCTAGATAGCATGCTTGCAATTCATGATGTCTGTGTTGGGTTAACAGATTTGATGCAGCGAATCAAGTTTTATTTCATCTGTCTCCTCTATTGCAGTTTTACGGTTTCGGCGACGAAACCGTTTTTTTTTGCCTGCATTGCGCTTATAATCTTGGCCTATGGAAAATACTCACATATCCACCCCGAGTCGCCTACGCCTTTTTGCGTGTATGGTATACGAGGGCATGCTGCTCTTTGGCCTTGTTTTTCTGGCCGGATTCCTATTTGATATCGCGACTGACAGCCGCCACGCACTCAAGCTGCGCGCTGCCCGGCAGGCATTTTTATTTATTATTATCAGTATTTATTTTCTCTCAGCCTGGCGCAAGAACGGCCAGACCCTGGCCATGAAAACCTGGCATATCCGCCTGCTTTCCGCTACGGGCGCACGGCCTACTGTCGGCCGGCTGCTCAGGCGCTATGTACTGATGTGGGTTTTTCCCCTCATAACGGCAATGATCATTGAGCTCGCCGCCCGAAGCAGCAAAATCCCGGCCCTGAGCTTGTTGATTATATTTGCCCCTTTTAGCAATTTTATCTACACCTGGCTGGACCCAAATCAACAGTTCATGCACGATCGCATGTGTCATACCCGTTTGGTCCACCAACCCTGATTTTCTACAGCCAATAAAATGACCGATCAGCTTCACAGATATCTTTTTGATGATCAGCTTACTCGCCTGCAAACCGTTATTCTTGAGCGTAGCTGGCAGGAAGCCTTGCAGCACAGCCAATACCCAGCTGTTGTACAAACCCTTTTAGGCGAACTATGCGCAGCCGCTGTGCTGTTGGCCGGTAACCTCAAATACCAGGGCTCACTTATCTTGCAGGCCCAGGGGGACGGCCCCATTTCACTCCTTGTTGTCGAATGCACCTCTGAACTTGATATTCGGGCCACCGCGACCTTGAATGATAGTCAGCCCCTGCCCACCGTCGGCAATCTGCAAAACTTGCTCAGTCCAGCGGGTCAAGGACGTTTTGTCGTCATTCTTGAGCCCGATGATCAAAAAACCTTTAGGCCTTATCAGGGGATTGTGCCGCTTGAGGGTGAGACCGTGGCGGCCGCATTGCAAAGCTATATGAAACACTCCGAACAGCTGGACACCCAACTCGTTTTGGCCGCCAATGATCAGCGCGCTGCGGGTTTTTTACTACAACGCCTGCCTGGCAAATCTACCGCTGAGCAGGTCTCGACAACAAGCCCCGAATCAACTCATGACGAAGATAGCTGGGCGCGCAATCAGCCTATCTTTGCGACCCTAAGTGCGGACGAGCTGTTGGCGCTTGATAATGATAATTTGGTAAGGCGCCTGTTCTGGCAGGAGGATCTGCTGCAGCTGCCAGCCCAGACCGTGCGCTGGCATTGCCCCTGCACACGCGAGCGGGTCGCTGATATGTTGCGCATGCTGGGCGAAGAGGAGATTGAGCAAATACTCAGTGAGCAGGGCAAGGTCTCTGTTGCCTGCCAGTTTTGTGGGCAACCCTATGCTTTTGACAAGGTTGATTGTGCTCAACTTTTCAGGACGGGTAGCAGCGAACAGCCACCGTCTCAACTGCATTAAAGCGCGACTTTTTTAGCCCGTCAGGTTTTACCGCATTGGCCCAGGCTGAAAAAAGCCCATAATAAAAACAGTAACCCCTCCTGACTGTATTTCCTGAGGTCAGCCATGTTGGTACAAGCCGTTTTTATTTTGGGCAGTCTCCTGAGCACACTCGCCATCGGGATTGATGCTGCGTTGTATCTGTTCCAACGCCAAAAGGTCAGTCATGCTTTGCTCGATACACTAAGGCAGCAAACACGCAGTCATATGCAACCGCAGCAATTTGCCCACCAATTCAGGGCAGAGCTCGAGGCGTTGGGCGTGAGTCAGCCAAATGGCTGGCCAGACAGCTGGCATGTCGAGCAACTAAGCCCTGACGATGCTGATTTTGCTATTTTTCGTGACCCACAGGTGGAGCAGCAGCTCCCCTGGCCTCACGCTGCCATCAACAACCATTATCAAAAACGCCAGCATCAATACTTTGGTCTGTTACACAATGGCCAAGAAAAGCGCGATATCTTTAGCGCCAATACGCTGCACATACACATGTTTTATGCTTTTCAACCGCTTAATCCGGTGGTTCGTGTCTTGCTCAAACAAGCTCGCCCATTTGCCCAGCATCCCTATACTCGGCAACTTCTCGACAAAGGCCAACTCCCCATTAGCATCAACATGCGTATTCCCTATGCTTCTCACCCGGTGGCTTGGCCCAACGATCCGGCGCTACCGTACTACCGGCATACCCACAGCGAACTCGCCCTGCAGCCAGGGCCAGGGACACCCGTCACGCAATCGCCCCCGCCGCAATCACCGCCCTACAGTCAGGACACGGGCAGCAATAGCTGGTATCTGCCCTGGCGGCCAGCTCCTTTCAGCTCATCCAGTAAACAAGAGACGGATGCTACTTCTCCCCCGGCACAATACGAACAAATATCTCATCCTCCTGAATCATGCCCAAATCCGCTCGCGCCCGCTCCTCAATCGCCTGCGCCCCGGCCCCCGCTTTGAGCTCCTCGACCTCGGCTCGGAGTGCCTCGTTTCTGGCTTCCAGGATTTGATTGATTTCTTTTTGTTTTTCTATTTGAGCCTCCAGCTCAAGCACACGCGGACGGCCGCTATCGCTTAACCAATACGAATATTGCAAAATAAACGCCATGAGCAGGAGGATTAATGAGAGCAAACGCATAGACTGCGGTCGGGTCCGATTATCACATCGGACCCGCGTCAAAGAGTAGAAGGATTAGCCGCGCAAATTATAGAAAGCAGCACGTCCGGCGTACGACGCTACGTCGGCAAGCTCCTCCTCAATACGTAGCAGCTGATTATATTTGGCCACCCGATCGGAGCGGGCCAACGAGCCTGTTTTAATCTGCATGGCATTGGTTGCCACTGCTAGGTCGGCGATCGTCGAATCCTCTGTCTCACCGGAGCGATGGGAAATCACTGCGGTATAACTGTGGCGTTTGGCCAGCTCAATGGCGGCAAAAGTCTCGGTCAATGTGCCGATCTGATTGATTTTTACCAAAATTGAATTTCCCACCCCATTGAGTATGCCCTGCTTGAGTATCTCGGTATTGGTCACAAACAAATCATCGCCCACCAACTGTACCTTATCGCCCAGGCGCTCGGTCAGATGCTTCCACCCTTGCCAATCATCCTCGGCCATCCCGTCCTCAATGGAAATAATGGGATATTTATCGCACCAGCTTTCGAGCAGATAGGTCAACTCCTCAGCATCCAAGCTCAAACCTCCTTCACCCTTAAGATGGTATTTGCCCTCCCGATAAAACTCGGTGCTGGCGCAATCCAGAGCTAATGCAATCTGCGATCCAGCCTCATAACCAGCTGCGTCAATGGCCTGCAAAATGAGCTGAATGGCAGCCTCGTGGTTTTCCACTGAAGGAGCGAATCCTCCCTCATCCCCCACTGCAGTGGACATGCCCCGGGCATGAATAATATCGTGCAATGCATGAAATACCTCAGCTCCCATCCGCAAAGCGGTACGAAAACTGTCTGCCTGCAAGGGCACAATCATGAATTCCTGCATATCGAGACTATTGTTGGCATGAGCGCCGCCGTTGATGACATTCATCATAGGCACGGGCATTTGCATCGCCCCGCTCCCTCCGAAATAACGATATAGAGGCAATCCGCAATCATCGGCAGCAGCGCGGGCCACTGCAATACTGGCTGCCAAAACTGCATTGGCGCCCAAACGGCTTTTATCATCAGTGCCATCCAAATCCAGCAAAACCTTGTCTATAAAGCACTGCTCCTGTGCATCCAGCCCCATCAGGGCCTCGGATATCTCGGTGTTGATGTGCTCCACCGCACGCAAAACCCCCTTGCCCCGATAGCGTGAGGCATCGCCATCACGCAACTCGACGGCCTCACGGGCGCCGGTAGAAGCACCTGAAGGTACAGAAGCCCGGCCAATCGCCCCTGACTCCAGTAATACATCACACTCTACCGTGGGGTTCCCCCGCGAATCCAAAATTTCACGTCCAACAATATCGACGATTGCACTCATGTCTGAAAAATCCTAAATAATTTATTTAGCCATATATCCATAGCAGATGACTGCGGCCTTGATCTTACCACCCCAGCAAGGCGCGTTGTTCTGTTTTTACCACCTCGTCTATTGCCTTCAGGGCGGTCAGTAATGCCTTCATATGCTCGAGCGGCACGGCATTCGGCCCATCAGAAAGCGCCTGGGCAGGATTGGGATGGGTTTCCATGAAAAGACCGGCAATGCCCACTGCCACCGCAGCCCGTGCCAATACAGGCACAAACTCGCTCTGCCCACCTGAACGTCCACCCAGTCCGCCTGGCTGTTGCACGGAATGGGTCGCATCAAAGACCACCGGACAATCCGTCTCACGCATAATAGCCAAAGAACGCATATCAGAGACCAGATTGTTATAGCCAAACATCACGCCGCGCTCACAGGCCAAAATCGTATTGCCATCGCCGCCGGCCTCACGGGCAGCAGCACGGGCCTTGTCCACAACATGCACCATTTCTTGCGGGCTTAAAAACTGTCCTTTTTTTATGTTGACGGGCTTCAAGGTCGCCGCCACCGCCTGGATAAAATCAGTCTGCCGGCATAAAAATGCGGGCGTTTGCAATACATCAACTGCTGCTGCGACCTCGTCTATCTGTCCTTTTTCGTGCACATCAGTCAGCACGGGAACTCCCAGCTCCGTACGCACATCGGCTAAAATTTGCAAACCCTCGCTCATGCCTGGCCCACGGTAGGAGCCCAGGGAACTGCGGTTGGCCTTGTCAAAAGAACTTTTATAGATGAAAGGGATGCCCAGCTCGCTTGTGATCTCCTGCAATGTGCCCGCGGTATCAAAGGCGAGCTGACGGGATTCGATCACGCAAGGACCGGCAATCAAAAAAAACGGATGCTCCAGACCGGCTGGAAAACCACAAAGATTCATAACTGCTCCTGTTAAGCTGATTGGCCTTGAGCTGTTTTTGTGTTTTGATGTGCTAGCGCAGCCTTCAGAAAACTGATAAATAGCGGATGGCCCATACGCGGGGTAGAAGTAAACTCAGGATGAAACTGCACGCCCAAAAACCAGGGATGATCGGGCAGCTCCATGATTTCAGGCAGCTTTTCATTAGGTGTTCTGGCACTGATCACCAGACCGGACTCCTCCAGGCGTGGAACGTAAACATTGTTGACCTCATAGCGGTGTCTATGTCGTTCGTTGACGGTATCCCCATAAATTTCATGGGCCAAAGTACCCGCCTTGACCGGGCAGGCCTG
>Ga0209487_1002523_pt1 | contig 14866 bp, 7 predicted proteins | sample Poulit2012_FD_187524 | JGI IMG/M metagenome (GOLD analysis project Ga0209487, IMG submission 187524) | Agricultural soil microbial communities from Georgia to study Nitrogen management - Poultry litter 2012 (SPAdes) (version 2) | ecosystem: Environmental > Terrestrial > Soil > Agricultural land... | reverse complement strand
ACTCGCGTGAAGCCGACGAATATGCTATTAATATCCTGTACGAAGTGCTACGTCCGAAGGAGAGTCCCATGAATTCGACCCCGAACCGGAGACGCCTCAGTAGGATCCGGCCACTGGTAATCGCCCTCCTCATGGGCTTCAGCCTCGCCGGCTGCGGCCTAGTCACCGATGTGACCTCCAAGTACGCCGATGAGGCACATGTCGAGGTCACCGGACCACCCGATGTACCCCTCTTTCTCGTGACCTCCACCGATTGGTACATCACCATCGATGAGATGACATTCGAGCAGGGATTACATATCGAGAAGGCCGATACCACATTCTTCGATTCCTCGATCAGTAAGACTGTCGATATCACACCGAACTATCGGGTACTCTTCCGTGTCTACAACCCATCAGAAACCCCTGTCTCAGGGGTGAGGATGCAGGTCAAGATGGGAAGTAAGAAGGCCTATGACGAAACGGTCGTGATCGAGGACGTCCCGATGGAGTTCACCTACGTCTACCAGTGATCCATCAGTGATGGCCAATTAGGGCTCGTCTCCAGCCTCATCTGACGGGATGAGCCGGGGCTAGGGACGAAGCTGGACCCTCTCCCACGATCCACCCGGGCACCCGAGTCCTTACAACGAATCTACCACCTCACCAATGATTGGATACAAAAATGAACGCGAAACGAGATAGAGGGATGTGTCGTAGGGGGACAGTGGGGGGGCGGTGGGGATTGCAGAGGCTGTCAGCTGGTGGGTTTAGCGTCCTCGTCCTTACGACACTCCTCGTCGTACTCACACAACCAGATCTAACACAACCGGCTCTAGCACAAACACCCGATCGTGCGAATGAGGCCGGACTCCGCCCGATGACCTTCCCCGACTGGGAGGAGGCTCGGAGCCAGACCGACCTCTTTCTCGTCTCCCTCGAGGAGGGTCTCACCTCGACTCGACGGCTGACCTTCACCATGAGTAAGGACGAGGGGACGCCCCTCTGGTCCCCTGAGAGCGACTACTTCCTCTTCACCTCTAATCGGGACGCGCCTGCGAATAGCCCTAACCAGCGCCAGCTCTATCTGATGCGCCCTGACGGTGGGGAGGCACGGAGGGTGACCGAGGCGTCCGCTGGAATCTCGAACTACTCTTTCAGCCCCGATGGTAAATGGCTCGTCTACCGGAGTGGACGCTCCGCTGACCAGCAACTCTATCTCATCCCGAGCGCAGCCCTCGAGGGGTCGATCCTCTCGGGGCCGGGCCATGAGCCGATCGAGCCACGACAACTTACCGATCGGCCTGGTGGGGTTACGAGGTGGGAATGGGCACCTGGTAGTGAGCGAATCTACTTCGTCGGCCCCGACTCCGTAGATACCGCTGAGAGACTCCGCCGTGAGAAGGGGTTCACAGTAGAGATCGAGAATATGGAGACCCCACTCGAGAGCCTCTGGGCCCTCGAGCTCGAGTCGGGTGAGGCGATACGTCGCTTCTCGCCCGATAGCCGGCTGATTGCCTTCTCCGCGCCCGACGACCTCACGAGATACAGTATGAGTAACCGTCGGATCTACTTGCGGCCGGTAGCTGCTCGAGGTGAGCCCTTCCAGAAACTCGGCTCCTCCTTCGATGGTGATCTCTCGATCGGGTTCTGGTCTGAGGACTCTAGAAAGATCTACTTCAATGCGGGGATCAGGGTCACGCGTCAACTGATGGAACTAGATCTCGGGACCGATGAGGTCAGGCAACTCACCTCCGAGCGTGCAGCCCTCGCCGTCTCACGGGACGAGGACTCAGATGTCATCCTGATCAGCTATTCAGACCCGAAGACACCACCAACCCTCTTCACCACCCCCACACTCACCGATATCGGTGACCGGGGCTCATGGAGACAACTGATCGATCCGAACCCACAGGTCCGTGGCTTCGCCCTCGGTGAAGAGGAGGAGGTAACCTGGCGCGGGAGGGATGGGAAGGAGATCAGCGGCGTCCTCGTCAAGCCAGTCGGGTACCAGCCGGGGAAGCGGTATCCCCTCATCGTCGCGGGTGTCGATCACCTGATCGAGGAGGGGATCGTCGACCCAGATCAGATGGGTGTCCTCGGTTGGAGTGCCGGGGGACACTGGTCGAACTGGATACTGGTCAGTACCGACCGGTTCAAGGCGATCAGCTCTGGTGCCGGGACCTCGAACTGGATCTCGATGTATGCCCAGAGCGATGTCCAGAGGAACCGACAGTACTACCTCGGTGATGAACTGCCCTACTATGACTTCGAACCCTACTGGCGTCAGTCACCACTCCGGTACATCGCAAATGCGAGGACGCCGACTATGATCCACGTAGTCGAAGGGGATCCCCGGGTGCCGAGCCCACAATCGATCGAGCTACATATGGCGCTCAAGAAACTAGGTGTGCCGACCGAACTCTTCCTCTACCCAGGACAGAGTCATGGGATACCAGATCCACGGAACCGGTACCTGAAGGCTGTCAGTGAGAAGGCCTGGATGGATTACTACGTCCGGGGAATAGGAGAGAAGTTCTCCTGGCGCGATGTCCTCGAGTCACTAGAAACCGAAGCTGCCAAGGAGGAAAGTTCACGAATATCGATCCGGTGAGTCCTACTTGAGAGATCAATCTGCAAATCAACGATAGGAGTATGACCTTGGAGCACGAGACGGGATGGAAGCTGTTGCGATCACTGAGGACACTCTCGATACCTCTACTCCTCCTGACCGCGACCGCCTGCGGTGGTGGGGCACCTGAAGAGGTCGACTACGACCTCCTGATCACCGGGGCGAGAGTCCTCGATGGAACTGGGGCCCCAGGCTATGAGGCCGATCTCGCGATCGTCGGCGAGAGGATCGAACGGGTCTCGAAGAGGGGGATCCGTCGTCTCGATGACCGTCCGGTGATCGATGCGACTGGACTAGTCCTCGCCCCCGGTTTCATCGACCTCCATGCACACCTCAACCCCCTCCTCCGCCTACCAGATGCGGAGAGCCATGTGCGCCAGGGGGTCACGACCGCACTCGGAGGGCCCGATGGGACCGCGCCCTGGCCACTCGGTGAGCACCTCGACTCCGCCGCGACCCTCGGGGTAGGACTCAATGTAGCCTTCCTCACCGGTCACAATACTATACGACGCCGGGTGATGGGGAACGCCGACCGGGCGCCGACCCCTGATGAGCTAGCGGAGATGCAGAGGATGGTCGCCCAGGCGATGGGGGAGGGCGCCTTCGGTATCTCGACCGGCCTCAAGTACCTTCCCGGCGCTTTCTCCGAGATCGATGAGGTCATCGCCCTCTCACAGGTCGCCTCCGATTCGGGTGGGATCTACACCTCGCATCTCCGGGAGGAGGGGCTCGAACTCCTCGAAGGGGTCGCAGAGGCTATAGAGATCGGGAGGAGAGCATCGATCCCTATCGTCCTCACCCATCACAAGGTAGTCGGCCGCCCGATGTGGGGAAGTAGTAAGACGACCCTCGCGATGGTCGATTCCGCTCGGGCAGAGGGGATCGATGTCGTCATGGATCAATACCCCTACACCGCGACCCATACCGGGATCACGATCCTGATCCCCTCCTGGGCGCGCGCCGATGGGAACCGAGCCTTCCTCCGCCGGGTCGAAGATCCCGCTCTGCGTGACAGTATAATCGATGGGATAATCTTCAATATCGAAAACGACCGAGGTGGTGGCGACCTCCGCCGGGTCCAGTTCTCGCGCGTGCCCTGGGACCGCTCCCTAGAGGGGAAGACCCTCTACGATTGGGCTATCAGTCAGGGTAAGGAAGCGACCCCAGAGGTCGGGGCCGAACTCGTGATCGAGGCGGTCCGACGTGGTGGCGCCTCAGCGGTATTCCATGCCCTCGATGAGGACGACGTCCGACGGATCATGCGCCACGAGCAGACGATGATCGCCTCCGATGGTCGACTCACTCGACCCGGAGAGGGGCACCCGCACCCGCGATCCTATGGGACCTTCCCGAGAGTACTAGGCCATTATGTGCGGGATGAGGGTGTGCTCACCCTCGAGGAGGCGGTCAAGAAGATGACCTTCCTACCTGCAGAGCGGCTCGGTCTCGAGGACCGGGGCCGAATCGCCGAGGGCGCCTACGCTGACCTCGTCCTCTTCGACCCCGAGACCGTGGCTGACCAGGCGACCTTCGAAGACCCGCACCAGTATCCCGCGGGAATCGAGTATGTCTTTGTGAATGGGGTCGGTACTGTTATCGAAGGTGAGTTCCACGACCTCCGACCCGGCAAGGTCCTGAGGAGGGGGAGGTAGAGGGGGTAGGGTCGAGCCCCCTAACGACGAAAATCCTCTCTACTCAGATCGTGTCGACTCATGAGCCGCTGCATCGCCTGGCGATGCATACCCGCCCGGCGAGCAGCGCTCGAGATGTTCCCACCCGACTCGATTAGAGCTGCCTCGAGATAACTCCTCTCGAAGTGGTCAATGACGAGCTGTTTTGCCTGCTGAAAGGGCATCTGGCGGAGAGCCGGGGCGCCGAGCGCCTCCTCGATCCTCTGCTCATCCGGAGTGCCCAGAGGATAGGCGGCGAGAAGGCCTGGTGGCAGGTCTTCTAGTTCGATCTGGGGGCCGCGCCCGATTACATAAGCCCTTTCGACCGCATTCCTCAGTTCCCGCACATTCCCAGGCCAGTGATATGTCGCGAAGAATGCCTCGACCTCAGGAGAGAGCTCTCGGACTTCCACATCATAATGGTGAGCGAAGATCTTGGAGAAATGACGGACCAGGAGTGGGATATCTTCCCTTCGTTGTCGGAGTGGGGGGACAACGATTTCGACGACATTGAGTCGGTAGTAGAGATCGTCACGGAACTCACCCTTAGCCACCTGAGCGGCGAGTGGACGATTGGTGGCCGCGATTACGCGGACGTCGACGGGGATCTCTGTTGAGCCCCCGACTCTGGTGATCATCCGCTCCTCGAGGACCCGTAATAGTGCTGCCTGTGCCTGCGGTACCATCTCACTGACTTCATCGAGAAATAGGGAACCACCTTCGGCATTTTCAAAGACCCCCTTCTTCCGCTGGCGAGCATCGGTGAAAGCGCCGCGTTCATGGCCGAAGAGCTCACTCATGAGAAGAGTTTCGGTAAAGGCAGCACAGTTGACCGATAGTATTCGATTGCGCGAGCGGTCGCTAAGCGCGTGGATGGCCTGTGCGATCAACTCCTTGCCGGTTCCAGACTCACCCTGAATCAAGACAGTCGCTACAGGGCTCGTAGCCACCCGCCAGATCTGATGCTCTAACTCCTGCATACCTGGAGAGATCCCTACGAGCGAGGCGAGTGGATCGTCGCTTGGGGGAACCCTGTCCGACCGTTTGTTCCGGCGTAGCTCCGATAGGATCTTGAGCAGATCATCAAACTCAAAGGGTTTGGAGAGGTAGTGATGCGCGCCCGCCTTGACAGCTTCGACAGCTCTAGAGTATTCGGCATAGGCAGTGATCATTATGACATCGGGTCGCGCAGAGGTTTGTCGTAGCGCTGGGATGATCTCGAGACCAGGACGATCGGGAAGGTTCTGATCGAGTAGAACCACGTCGGGCGAGCGGTCGCGAGCAATAGCAACGCCTACCTGCGCAGAGGCGGCCAGGGAGACATTATAGCCACTCGTCTCCAATGCCTCCCCCAGAAACTCTCGAAAATTGTGCTCATCATCGATGACCAGGATGCTAGGACGCATCAGCTGACCTCCCTGGTAAGGGGTATCGACGTAGTGCTCAGCCCTGCAACGGTGTTAGAGAACGGTGTGAAGAAAGCAGGAAGATGATTCTATATAGCCAAAGGCAAGACGATTTGCAACGTGGTTCCTACGTCAGCCTCCCGTAGAACGTCTATCCGCCCTCCTAAGTTCTCGGCCTCACGGCGAGCAAGTGCTAGTCCGAGACCACTGCCTCCAGGCCGAGTAGAATACGCTAGTTCGAAGATTCTCTCCTCCAAACCCGCTGGTATCCCAGGGCCGCTATCACCCACGAGCAGAAACATTTCGTGATCCCTCCTCTCTAACCGGAGGTGGACTTCTCCACCGTGACCAGCCGCATCAAGTGCGTTCCGTAATAGGTTAGAGACTAGGACTCGGAGCTGACTCGGACTGGCACGTACATACAAACCCTCATCTGCCGATTCAAGATGGACCTGAATCTCTCGATCGGAGGCTATGGGGCGCAAGTCTTCAATATTTGCCCGGACGAACTGAGCGACCTCCAAGGTGGTCGGCTCCTCGGTCACCCGATCGTGGGTGAACCTGAGCAGTCCTGATATGAGGTCATCTATCCTCTGAAGATCTCGTTGGATCCTTTGGACCCTAACAGAGTCTAGCCCGTTCTGTTCGAGTAGATAGATGCCCATCTTTAGTGCTGCGAGGGGATTCTTTATTTCATGGGCTAGGCCACCGGCTAGAGCTCCAAGGGATGCAATTCGCTTTGATTCAGCGACCTCTAGTTCAGCGGCTCTAAGCCGGCTATGCGTCTCTGCATTATGTAGCGCCATCGCGATCCCATTTACGATATTTCCGAGAACAGCTCGCTGGGGAGAACCTGGTCCGACTACGGCTCCGAGACGGAGATAGCCGACAGTTCCTCGGTCGGGTGATTGAATCGGGATTATCGTTCCTCCTACATCTTCTGAATCATGACGGGTACTCTTTCCCTCGGTCAAGCTAATATCTACTGAGGGGAGCTCGAGGATCTCTGGGAGTTCATCCTCTATTAGGTCGATGATAGCCGATTGTTCGAGTTGCAACCCGATGGTGGCGACGAATTTCTGGGCGCGGTCTTCCAAGACGCGCCAATGTGCATGGATGTGTTGTCCCGCCAACTCCTCGGACCACCGTAACACAGGCGAGAAGGTTACTGCAGCGAGAAATACTCCTAGTAGTAAGGCCCATTCCTCACCACTGTGATCGCTCCCACTCACGCTGAGGAGTACCCCGGCTACTCCTGCTACGGAGAGACCAAAGAGACCTGTCAGTAAGATCGAGATCAGGGTGGTTGTCCGCCATTTGTACGTCACAAAAGGCCATCGGCCATCTCCAGGATAAATAAGGTATAGTGCTCCTGTAGCAGGCAGGAGGAGTAGAGTGCTACCATTGAGCCGCCAGAGCAGTTCACTAACATGTGGGTCGCCAAGTGCTAGTCGTGCACCCGAAAGGATGGCATTTGAGCCGGTTACCAGTAGGGCCGCAAATGTCACCCATAGAGTAGGGCCGGCAGGCCTAGCTGAGCGACGGAGTAGAAAACGGGTGGCGACAAGTGCCACCAGAACATTTAATGTCAGCGTTACTGTCGACGTGAACTCTCGTATAGGACCAAACTCGGCCCAAGCCATCGGTTCTCTAAAGTTCCTCGTAGTAAATGCTAAGGTGATTACGAGTGCTAGATAAGTTGGGCCCCACAGATCTATACCGAGGGATCGTCGGGGTGTACGATGCTGGAGGATGAAGTGCAATAGTAGAGCAGGCATAAAAATTGGAAAAGCTGCAGCTTGGATCTGCCAGCCCCACCGTATGACTCTATAGAAAGCATGATCACCAGGCACGCCGGCCGAGGCTGTTATAGGTGCCAAGAGGATGAGTGCCGCTCCTAACACCAGAGAGGCTCGTTCTCCTCCGCGCCATGCGATTAGTGCCATTCCAACGAGCCAGGCCGCAACAGCCACCACCATCCTGTACCAGAAATAGCCGGCATAGGCGAGCGAACTGGATTCCACAGGTATGAATAGGTCCAACTGCCTTCCATCCCGTTCGACCGTCAATCGTATCGTATCACCAACTGTAGCGGTCTCTCTAACCTCCTCTACCCACAATGAGTCAGCCCGTATTCCCTCAAGCGAAATGAGGATGTCTCCACTCAATGCACCATGGGTATACCCGTGGCGAATCACTTGTTGCAGCTTTAGATGAGCTGAATCATAGTGATCATCTGGAGGGGATACCGACCACCCGAATCGCTTTTTGACTTCCATGGAGGGGATGGAGACCGGGAAATTGAATGGAAGTAGCAGGCCCAGGATGATCAGCATCGCTCGGAGAAGCCGCTGGGGCCATCTCCCCAAGAACCCGATATCCACAGGTGAACCTCAGGTGAAAATCAGATGATATACGCCACAGCAGTGGGCGAGACGGACGGCCGAGTAGATAGCGAAGTTCGTGCCCTAATATGTATTCAACCGAACAATGGGAAGATGATGGTTCAAATACCGCAGACACAGGGGGTTGTCGTGTTTGTGGCATGCTATGGTTTGTAGTTCTGAGAGGGGGGCACGAGTGAGATACGGGCCGTAGTGCAACCTATCTGTTGCGACTGCGCACTCAAAACAGTGCGCTTTGTATCCGGAGGTTACTTATCAGGCGTCATGTCCACTGACTGGTCTGTCCCGAACAAGCTCGGTATTCATGCGACCTCGTCGCATTTGTCTGATGTTTTTCAGGGGGCGCAATAGAACTGGTACGTCATTTGCCCCACCTACCCTGTAACCGCAACCAAAGAAGTCAGACCCTTGCCGCAATTTCAAGGGAAGATAGCACTAGGCAGTGCCTCTCCCCTATCGAGTCAAATGATTCAGGGAGCGCTGTCTCCCTTGTGATCATAGATAGAGTTCCAATCGCTCATACCTACGGTAGACGAGGGGGAGCCTCCCTGCTCCGTGGTAATGCTTGCCATCCACTCTCATCGGTTGAGGTATACCTATGCAGAAAGTTCGAAGGTCTTCTCTAGGGGTGCTATTGCCGATCCTCCTCTTTGTGGTAGCACCTCCACTCTTCGCCCAAACTGGCACAGTAACAGGGGTGGTGGTCGACCGCGGGACTCGTCAACCTTTGGCGGGAGCGCAGGTTACGATCCCAGAGTTGAATCGTGGGATGGCTACTGCGGCCAACGGGCGTTTTCTCATTCCGAACATCCCCGCAGGGACCTACGAGATCGAGGCACAACTAATCGGCTATGAATCAGGTCGTCAGACAGTTCAGGTAGTCGGTGGTGAGGCGACTGTGATCGATTTCGAACTCACATTCACTGCCATTACCCTCGATGAAGTGGTCGTCAGTGGCTCACCTGCCGGAGAGCAGCGCAGACGTGCGGTGGGAACTAGTATCGCGTCGATCGATGTTGAGTCCAAACTGCGGGATGCTCCCGTGACCCGTATTCAAGATCTCCTTCAGGGGCGTGAGGCCGGGGTGGTGAGTATGGCCTCCAGTGGAACGGTCGGTGCCGCTGGCCCGATGATCCTCCGTGGGATTACCAGCCTCTCTCAGGACAACCAGCCCCTTATTTATCTTGACGGAGTACGCCTCGACAGGAGCAATACGAGCCTGATTACGACAGGCGGCCAGGCCGTTAGTCGTCTGAGTGATATCAATCCGCAGGATATTGAGCGGATGGAAATAATCAAAGGATCTGCTGCCACTGCTCTATATGGTAGTGAGGCATCAAGCGGAGTTATACAGATCTTCACTAAGCGCGGTAAGCCAGGGGAGACGGTCTACAATGTAGATACAAAATTCGGTGGGAATTGGATACCAAAGACGATGCCGGATCTTCACTATGACTCCAGATATCCATCGCCGAATGACCTCGTCAGCCTTGGTCACCATATGGAGGTGAGCGCATCGGTACGTGGTGGCTCGGAGAGCTTCGGATTCTTCTCGGCTGTCAGTCACGTCGATAGTGAGGGCTCCTTCGTGAATAACTGGCTGCAGCGGACCTCGGGCAGATTGAACCTCGACCTTCGTCCGAGTGAAAAGTTCAGTGGTTCGCTCGCCTCTAGTTTTTCGGTTACTAATGTCGCTATTCCTGGTAACGACAACTGGACGACAGGAATCCTGACCAACATTTACTTGGGGAATCCAGTCAAGGCCGGGACCGAGACAGACCCATGGGGTGGGGCGTTTTTTCCGATCCCGATGGTTCTGGCTCGTGAGGCCGAGGATGTTTCGCATCGTTACACTGGTAGCTTGACCCTTGATCATAAGCCTGTGGATTTCTTCAATCACCGTGTGACTTTCGGTGTTGAGGTGCTCAATGGCCAGGGGAAAAGCTTTCTGCCCTATTGGATCGAGCCAAATCAACCTGTCCGAAAGGGGAGCCGGAGCGTAAATACAAGAGTGAACAACCAGTTCAATATTGATTACGGGGCTTCCATCAGGATAGCCCACTCAGAGACTTTCGAGTCCAGTCTTAGTTTCGGTGGACAGTTCTTCAGCAGGACCGATCGTCGAGCCTTAGCTAGTGGCACCGACTTCGCCGCACCCGGACTCCGTGCCTTAGGGGCGACCGCTCTTGCGTCTATCGGCGAGACAGATCTCAGCTACACGACTGGTGGCATTTTCACGGAGTACCAACTCGGTGTGCGTGATCTCTTATTCATCAAAGTCGGGAGTAGGTTCGACGGCTCTAGCGCTTTCGGAAAGGACTTTGGTTGGATGGCCTTCCCTAAAGCCAGCCTATCGTATGTGATCTCTGATGAGGATTGGTTCGATATTCCCTCCCTCAGCACTCTCCGACTCCGGTTGGGATATGGAACAGCTGGAACACAACCTGGTGCTTTCGATGCAGTTCGTACATACACCAATGTCATAGGTGCTCACGGGCAACCTGGAATTCGCTCGGCCACGTATGGTAATCCGGATCTAGCACCCGAGGTGAGCCGTGAGTTCGAGGGTGGGTTTGATGCGACATTCTTAGATGGACGTTTCTCATTGAACGCCACTGCTTACTTTCAGAGAACCGACGACGTCCTTCTCAACAAGAGGTTCCCACCTTCGATGGGGATCTTGTCTACCCAGATCGTCAATGCCGGACAAGTCGAAAACCAGGGCCTCGAGATCAGCACCGATTTCCTCATCCTCCAGCGTGAGAATCTAAATTGGTCTGCAAATGCGGGTTATGCTTACAACAAGAACCGCGTCCTCGATCTAGCAGGTGAGCCCTTCATCGTCGTAGATAGATTCGGGTCCCGTATTGTTGAGGGATATCCCGTATCTGGTAAGTGGGAGAGGGTAACTGTCGGACATGATTCCGATGGCTTCCCGATCGCTAGCGATACAGTGGTATATATCGGGCCGAGTATCCCACCTCACACTGGTAACATTGGAACCTCTCTCGACATCGGGAGGATCCACATACGTGCGAACGGGCAATTCGCCATGGGGCATTATGTCAATAACCACACTCGTCCCTACATGGCCTTCAACCGTACGGGTGTGGAGTACTGGAGACTCGTCCAAAGTGTGGGTGGTGATGAGGATCATGTGGATGTCGAACGGTTCATAGCGCAGAATAGAATCTATGGCGACTTCATGGAGAAGGCAGATTGGTTCAAACTCCGCGAGATCGTCTTTTCTTACTCGCTCCCCGACAATCTAGCGAGCCGGCTGGGAGCGAACTCGGCTAGAGTAGTCGTGTCCGGACAAAACCTCTTGACAATCACGGGATATACGGGATCCGATCCCGAAGTATCATCGACTTTCGGCGATGGCAATAACCTGTCGGTAGGTGCGGATTACTTCACTGTTCCCCCTTCACGTCAGGTCATGTTTGGTCTGAACCTACAGTTCTGATGACCACTCGAGTGACTGAAACCACAATTCAGATTTAGAGGATCAGATCAATGAAATCACGTAACAAGTCATTAGGACCAGTATCTCTATGGCGCAAAGCCAACGAAAGGGATCGTCGAAAGAGACTGGGAATCAAAGGTGTACTATCCTTCATCCTTGTCCTTTCCCTGTTTGGATTGGGAGCTTGCAACTTCGATGTCGTCGATCCGACTCGCCTTACAGATGAGGATATTGAAGGCGATGCGATGATGAGCGCGCTGGTGGTCGGGGCGATAACCTCTTATGACGGAGCATATGATCGCCTCGTCATGATCAGCGGACTCCTCTCCGATGAATTGATCGCGTCCGGTAGCTGGAATGGTTGGCATCAAGCGGACAAACAGGGGGTTTTCAACCTGTTCGATTCCGAGTCCGACCACATAAATATTCCTTGGATCACCTGGCGTTGGTTGGCTAGAGCTAGAGCCGTGGCCGACGAGACCTACGAACTGATCCAGGAGGAGTTCCCCGACAGCTATAACTCTGATCCGCGGGCCGCGCTGATGCGTCTCTACTCGGGGGCCGCCCTTACCAACTTCGCTGAAAACTTTTGCCAGGCGGCATATGATGGCGGGCCGGTAGTCGAGCGACCGGAGAGTTTTGCTATGGCACGCGACCGCCTTGAGGAGGCTATCCAAATCGCCCAAGTGTCCGGAGCAGACAGTATTATCGAGCGGGCCCATTTAGTCCTAGCTCGCGTTCATTTAGGGCTAGGAGATTTGGCTGCTGCAATGGCCGCAGCTAGGGAGGTCCCTAAGGGGATGAACTGGGTCGCGCACTTTAGGGATGCGCCAGGGGAAAGGAGCTATTTCTGGAATAACAACGCCGACCGTGGCGAGAGCTCAGTCGACCCTAGGTTCCGTAATACTGATCCCCGGACCCCAGCCGAGAATCAGAATCGTGCTGGACCTGATGGGGAAACCACCGTCTGGGCCCAGCTTAAATATCCCAATTACAACAGTGATATGATCATTGGTAACTGGAAGGAGGCTCGGTTGATTGAGGCTGAGGTTCTTCTGGAGAGCAATGATGTTACTGGAGCGATTGCGCTGATGAACGAGGTTAGGGAAGACTCGGGTCTCGAGCCATTCCCAGCTGGCCTCTCCAAGGAGGAAGCGGTCGCTAATCTAAAGGAGGAGCGAGCATTTGAGCTCTGGCTACAGGCCCGCCGCTATTATGATATGCAGCGCTGGGACGAGTTCCCACCCGATTGGGGATCCACCTGTATCCCAATATCTAGAGAGGAGAAGGACAGTAACCCTAATCTGCGTGATATACAGCTCGAGGGGTGGCCATGATAGATCGTAGAAATCATAGGTGGTTGGGAGTACCGATCTACCTAACCACTGCTCTATTCTTGACGGTGACGACAATTGACGCCCAAAACATTAACAGTGATTACACACTACCCGAACTCTCTCCAGAGCAGGAGTTGGTAACTACTCGTCACCAACTATCTGTCGGGAATCGTAATATCGAGTACACAGCTAATACTGGGTATATATCACTACATGATGAGGCCGGGCAACATCGCGCTAACATCTTCATCACCGCTTACTTCCGGGAGGATATCGACGGTCCAGAGGGTCGCCCTATAACCTTCGTCTTCAATGGTGGTCCGGGTGCCGCATCTATCTGGTTACATATGGGAGGACTCGGCCCTAAACGAGTTCGAATGGCTGACCCCGGTCCAGATTCCCGATTTGATCCAACGGATCCACAACTCCCACCTTTTGAGCTCGTATCAAATGAATACTCTTGGCTTGACTTCACTGATCTAGTGTTCATAGACCCGGTGGGGACTGGATATAGTAGAGCCGCGCCAGGAGTGGATCCAACGGAGTTCTGGGGCTATACCGAGGATATTGAGTATCTCGGCGAGTTGATCCGGCAACTGGTTACCCGTTTTGAAAGATGGGGGTCACCTAAGTTCCTAGCAGGCGAGAGCTACGGAACGACGCGAGTGTCGGGGCTATCGAACCACCTCCAGGAACGCCACGGTATGCACCTCAATGGGATTGTCCTCGTTTCAGCGGTGTTGAATTTCCAGACTATCAGTTACTCTGTGGGGAATGACATCGGCTACCCGCTCATTCTTCCTACGTATACCGCTACAGCCTGGTATCACAACAAGCTCTCACCAGATCTGCAAGAGGATTTGGAGCAAACGCTCGCGATCGCTGAGGAGTTCGCCCTCGGAGATTATGCTCGCGCTCTGCTACTTGGCGATAAAATGTCAGAGAAGGAGAAGAGGCGTGTCATAAACCGCTTCGCGGAACTGACGGGCATTTCACCGGAGTTTGTAGAAGCAGCAAACCTCCGTCTTACGACAGCTGCATTCACTAAAGAACTGTTGAGATCTGAGCGTAGGACTGTCGGAAGGCTCGATAGTCGGTTCATAGGAATTGATCGTGAGGCGGCAGGGAATCGCGGCGAGTACGATCCTAGTTACTCAGGCGCGATCATGGGGCCCTTTACTGCTGTGTTTAACGATTATATCCGCCGTGAACTGAAATATGAAAACGGACTCTCCTATGAGGTGAGGGGACGTGTACAACCTTGGCCCATGTCTCCAACAAGCGGATGGGGTGGGTATAGAAACGTAGCCGAGGAGTTGAGACAAGCCCTGAGTATCAACCCGTACTTACAAGTTTTCGTTGGGGCAGGCTATTACGATCTGGCGACACCTTACTTCGGCATGGAGTATACGGTAGCCACAATGCAGCTTGATGAGTCTCAGCGTGATAGAATAGTCTTTGAATATTACCCCTCCGGCCATATGTATTACATTCACGGGCCCTCTCTGGTAAAGACACGAGATGATATGAAGGACTTCTATGAAAGGGCTCTGACCCCATCGGGAATACACATTTCGCAATCAGCGTTCGTGCCCGATATGCATGTTGTCATAGATTCTATTTCGAGTGTTAGGTGATGGTGAGGAATGTCAACAGTCAATTGCCGGAGAGTGTCTATGTCAGGGAAGAAGAGAAGCTGCTTTGATCTGATGAACCTGTCTCGCAGGACTTGCTCATCGATCTTTGCTTCAGTCGTAGTGGCCGGATTAACGTTCAAAGCAACGCCGACCCATGCACAAGGCTTTGGGATCGCCACGGTGCCTCAGCCGAGTCACATTATCGAAGAGGCCGCCGTCCCTGCCTCTGAGGTAGCGGAGAAGGGCTCTGGCTCTAGTGCGACGATACCCCTCGAGAGTGCGGTCTCGAAAGATTATACGATCACGATCAAGGGCCAGAGGGTGCCCTACCGTG
>Ga0209487_1002522_pt1 | contig 14868 bp, 9 predicted proteins | sample Poulit2012_FD_187524 | JGI IMG/M metagenome (GOLD analysis project Ga0209487, IMG submission 187524) | Agricultural soil microbial communities from Georgia to study Nitrogen management - Poultry litter 2012 (SPAdes) (version 2) | ecosystem: Environmental > Terrestrial > Soil > Agricultural land... | reverse complement strand
AGGTAACAGTGACAGGTCAGGTTGTTGACAATCAAACCGGCGAAGCACTTCCGGGTGTGAATGTGATTGTAGCAGGTTCAGAAGAAGAGACTGGATCTATCATTGGCACACAAACAGATTTGGATGGCAACTATTCTATTAACATTCCGGAAGGATTAAATACACTTGTATTTACCTATATCGGATATCAGCGGTTGGAGTTAGATATTGATGGAAGGAGTGAGATAAATGTTCAGCTGCAACAGGATGTTCAGATGCTGGATGATATTGTGGTTGTGGGATATGGAACGCAAGAAGCCACAAATTTAACAGGAAGTATTGCTCGTGCTAGCACAGAAGAAATTAATCAGGTTTCCACTCCAACACTTGGGCAATCATTACAAGGCAAAGCTTCTGGAATCTTTATCAAATCCAGGAATGCACAACCGGGTGAAAATAAAACAGATATTAATATCCGGGGTTTTGGTGATCCATTATTTATTGTAGATGGGCAACCGGTTTCTGCTCAAATCTTTCAAGAATTGAACCCAAATGATATTGAGGAGTTGAATGTCCTGAAGGATGCTGCATCAGCTGCCGTATATGGTGCTAGGGCTGGTAATGGAGTCATTATTGTACGCACAAAGCGAGGACAGGTAGCTTCAAGCCCGCAGTTTTCATACAAAGGTGACTTAGGATTTCAATTCATCACAACAATACCTGATGTTTTGGAGTCATATGAGTGGACCAGATTGCGAAATTATAGAGATGTAAACATGGGAATAGCACCATCCTATACGGATGAACAACTTGATTTGTATTACCAGCACCGAAATGGTACCTCTCCGGAGGAATATCCCAATACAAATATGTTTGATATGGTGCTTCAGGATTATGCGCCACAACAAAATCATAACTTAAGTGTAAGTGGTGGTGGAGAGAATGTGAGATATTATGTCGCTGGAAACTGGTTTGATCAGAAAGGCTTAATGAAATCTAACGACACGAATTTTGATCGGCGCTCAGTGAGATCAAATTTAGATATCAGTTTGTCAGATAAATTGGACTTGGGACTTGATCTATCTGTTTCCCATCGAGATTTTATTGGGCCACGAAACCAAATGGAAGGCCAGAGTTGGGCAGAAGGTCAAGGTGTATGGGTGCGATCATTTCGATGGAGACCATGGTATTCTGTTGAGCCTTTGCCAGATCCGACGGTGTTAAGAGGAGCTGTTGGTGGAGCCACCATTAACCCAGCAAATGCCATGTATATTGAAAATTCGGGTTATATAAGTTGGGATAGCCAATATATGGATGTTAAAGCTACGTTTGACTATGAGCTCCCATACGGATTTAATGCACGAGCGGTTTTTAATTTTGCTCGGGATCATTATAGTTATAAGCATTACCAGAAAAGTGGAAATGAATATCAGTGGGATTACGAAGCAGATCAAGCAGTATTTGTTCGATCAATTAATGAATTGTCTGAATTACGTGAACGAAATACAAAAGAATATGACACAAATATGCAATATATCTTGGATTATGATAATTATATAGGGCAAAATCATCGAATTCAAGGGTTAGTCGTGTTTGAGCATCTTTCCGGTGAGTATAAACTAACAGAGGCGTGGCGCCAAAACTATGAGTTTGATGTAGATCAACTTTGGGCTGGTCCGAATGAAAGTAAGAATAATGATGGTATAGAAAGAGAAAACGCAAGGACTGGTTTTGTGAACAGACTTAGTTATAATTATGCTAACCGCTATATAATAGAGTTCAGTAGCCGGCTTGATGGATCATCATCTTTCCCCTCAGATAGCCGTTGGGGTTTTTTTCCTTCTACATCTATCGGTTGGCAGATAACTAATGAATCATTTATCCAAGATAACTCATTTTTCGACTTGTTGAGCAACCTGAGACTAAGGGCTTCTTATGGCCGACTTGGTTACGATCGAGAAGGAGACTTTCAGTATCTTTCAACCTATTCTTTTTCTCAAACACATATTTATGATAGTAATACTCTCTCTCAGGGAATAAGCAGTGGCGTTATCCCCAACCCAAATATTACTTGGGAGAAGATGGATATCGCTAATATTGGGATCGATTTTAATCTTTGGAGTGGTTTACTAGGAGGGTCAATCGACGTGTTTGAACGAACACGTTCAGAAGTGTTGGGCTCTCGTTTGGCAACACTACCGAATGTGGTAGGGGCTCAACTTCCACAAGTAAATTACCAAGAGTTTCAGAATCGTGGTATTGAAGTTACTCTGAATCATTCAAATCAGATAAGAAATGTTTTTTATCAATTAGGTTTAAGTGTCTCTCATCATAAAGAGACTGTACTTTTTACTGATGAACCTCATTTCGTGAATAAAGAAATTGAGCGAAGAAATACACAAATTGGATATTCTCCTGGAATTGTCTGGATGTACCCCACCGATGGACTTTTTGAATCGCAGGAAGAGATTTATAACTGGGCTGATCAGGATGGACTTAGAAATGCAACAATAGAACCCGGAGATGTAAAGTTTATAGATACAAATGGTGATGGACGCATTTCTGAATCAGATATGATCATTGCTGGGAGTGGAGTGACTCCCAGATTTACCTTTGCATTCAATTCACAGGTATCATATCGGGGTTTTGACCTGTATATGTTGTGGCAAGGGGCATCGCTTTACGGATATAATCTAAGATCTGCACCTGAATTGTCGCTTCCATTTGCATCTGACTCAAACCCCCTGAGGCATATGTATGAAGACTCATATGTGCCAGAAGGGAACCACTGGCTTCCGGCAAATACAAACGCAAGGTGGCCAAAAGTTGGGCGTGCGAGCGGGAATCCCTCTTACAATAACAATTCAGATTTTTGGTGGATAGATGAGACCTATTTGCGACTTAGAAATATACAATTGTCCTACAATTTCCCTGCGAATATTGCTCAATCAGTAGGACTTAGAAATGCAAGAGTTTATGTTTCCGGATTCAACATTTTTACGTTTTCTTCACTTGGTTTTGTAGATCCAGAAATTGATACGGATCCGCAACAGGAATTAGGCAATTATCACCCTCAAACCGGATCTTATAATATAGGTATAGAGATTAACTTCTGAACATTATAACACGATCTTTTCTCCCTTTATTATTGATAAATAACAAAAGGTTATAACTGAAAATAAATTTTGAATAATTATAATTTTATCATGAAAAAACTGATAGTTATACTTCTGCCTATAATGGTTTTATCTTGTTCTGATCTGCTTGATTTGAATGTGGACCCTAAAGATCGGATTCCCTCTACTGTTGTATGGGAAAATGAGGCGTTGATAAGAGCAAATTTGACGGACCTTTATGCCAATTTTCCAGACTTCGCCTATGATAATATGAATTGGAATTATAGTGATGAAGCAACAAATAGGAATGGAAATTCAAATGCTGTGACACGAGGTCAGGTATCGAGAACCAATGATATACCGGGTTTTTTTGATTACTCATATATTAGACAAATTAATGAATTTATTGAAAATGTATCAATTGCAAGCATCGGTGATGTTGCAAAAACCCAGATGATAGCCGAAGCACGAGTGATTCGTGCTATCGTATATTTTGAAATGCAGAAACGGTACGGTGGGGTCCCTCTAGTAGATGTGGTTCTAAATCCATATGAAGAGATTCCTGAATCATATCTGCGACGTTCTACAGAAGAAGATATTGCTGATTTTATTAATATTGAACTGCAACAAGCATCTGAAATGTTAAATGTAAGTGTGGAACCCAGAGGCCAGATTAACAAATGGGTTGCACTCGCATTTAAGGCTCGGGCTAATTTATTCGCAGCATCCATTGCCAAGTATGGTACTGTAGATCTCGATGGAGTTGTGGGCATACCTGCTTCAAGGATAGATGACTTCTATATGCAAGCTAGTGCAGCAGCTGAAGAAGTTATTCAATCCGGTGTTTATACACTCTATCGAAATTTATTACCGGATGATCCAGTAGAAAACTACCGGCAAATTTTCATAGATCAAAGCAATAATGAAATCATTTTTGAAAAAGTGTTCAATGGAGTTGAAATCGCACATAGTTTTAATAATGCAAACAGTACTCCTCGGTTTTCAGTTGGAGAAGGTGCTACGATTAATCCTTTATTGGAGTTCGTGCTTGGTTATGAAAATATTGATGGGTCAATTGAAGAAGTTCCAATGGGGCCAGATCATTTATATGAAGATGGAATTGATCTATTTAAGAATAAAGATCCGCGATTGCGCGCATCAATTATGCTTGAAGGCGAAACCTGGGTTGGCCACACTATGCGTCTTTATGATGCTCTTGACCCACACCCACAACCGAATCCTGGGTCAAACTTATCAAATATTTTAAATCATTTTTCTCTTTCACACAATGGTGTGCCGGCACAGGGGCCGGACGGGAAAAATTTATCGAATCATTTTCATACACAGTCAGGTTTTTTGATTAGAAAACACCTATTGGATGAAACCTTCATAGTGCGAAATAGAGATGAGAATAACTGGATCATCCTTCGTCTTGCTGAAATGTATCTAACAAAGGCGGAAGCTGAATTTGAGTTGGGTAATTACGAAATTGCTGCTATCGCTTTAAATACAACGCGGGAAAGAGCGGGAATTAGTCTTGTAGATGCAAACTCTATTACTTTAAATCATATTCGTACAGAACGTAGATCAGAGTTAGCATTCGAAGGGCATAGGTATTGGGATCTTCGAAGGTGGAGAATTGCGGAAGAAGTTCTGTCTCGAGGAATTCCTTTCCAAGGTTTGCACACCATACTTCATTACAGTTCAGGTCAGTACTATTTTATGCCCTACGATGCAGAAGTGTTTACAAGGAGTTTTGGAAATCAACACTACTACAATCCCATCACCGAATCAAGAATTGAAAATAATCCATATTTGATTGAAAATCCAGGATATTGATTTCAAATTTAACAATAAAATAGCTATGAAAAATACAATACATTTTGCATTATTAATTATAGTTTTATTTACAATATTATCTTGTGATGATTCAATAACAGACTTTGGCCATGATGGTGAGATAAGCGGTCGAGTTTTGGATCAAAACGGGAACATCATATCAGGAGATATCACCAATGTAAATTTGGTCGTCAATCTTATAGCTGAAGGAGAGGATATTCCAATAGAGATACGTGTTAAAGGGGATGGTACGTATTTGAATAGTCATCTTTATCCCCAGGTATATACTGCCTGGGTTGAGGGGCCATTAGCCTCCGCATCATCAGAATTTATTGTAGATCTCCGAAATGGATCAGTTAATCAGGACTTTACTGTTACTCCATTGATATCTCTATTGACACCAGAAGTCAGTGGTAGTCCATCATCGAATAGCGTTTCGGTATTATATAACATAAATCCAAACACTGAAAAAGATATTACTGATCGTATTCTATATGTAAGTACTGTTTCATATCCAAGTCAATCAGTGGGTAGCGGACCATATTGGCAGACTATTTCTGTTTTATTACCAGATAACTCTGGGGTAATCGATGTAGATGGATTAAACTCAGGAACAAATTATTTTATACGTACCGCTGCCCGTGCAGATAATAGCAATAGATGGAATTATAGTGATCAAATTCGGATAAAAACAGCTCAATAAATGAGGGTTTTTTGTATTGAATGCAATTAGGAGAAATAATTTCAATGATTTATTAAGATATACTGATATGAAATATTCAATATTAATAACACTGTTTACATTGAATGCATATATGTTTAATAATGAGTATATAAGTGCCGATTCAGTAATAGTTGAGATAAAAACTTCGGGTATTGATCTTTCATATGACATTACTGAATTAAAGGTCAAGTCTGGTTCTAATTTGACCATAAGATATGATAATACCGAATCTGACATGGTGCATAATATCGTTGTACTTCAAAGTGTCGATGATATTAATCCGGTGGGTATGGCTTCCCTACAAGCATATCAGAATGAGTATATACCTGAAGAAAAAATGGACAGGATTATAGCATATAGCAAACTTGCCTTTCCTGGTGATATTGTTGAGATAACATTTGTAGTGCCTCCTCCAGGTATATACCCATACATCTGTACTTATTCAGGACATTTTACCACTATGCAAGGTCGACTTATATCAATTGAATGAAGTGATTTGTGAATTATAAATGATTATTTAATAAATAAAACCTAAAAACATCTATATAATATGAAAAACAAAGAGAAATGTAATTACAAGTGGAGTTTCATAAAATTAGTTTTACAACATGTTTCTGTTCTGCTTATTGGTATTTTGAGTGTAGGGGTATCAGTAAGTGTAGCTCAACAAACAATCACATACAATCCTGCCGACTTAGGTGTATTCCCTGTTGGGCAAGATAATAGTTTTCATGGTGTTACGAAATTTCAATTTAGAACTCATTTGGTAGATGATGACTTCCCAACAGGTGCAATCTCTCAAACAGCACTTTGTGACTTTACTGGCGATGGTCAACTAGAATATCATGTTGGGGGTGCTGGAGGAAATTTTATATATAAATTTCAGAATGATGGAACTTGGACTCGTACTGAAATAAGAAGAATCACTCCTGATGGTTCAGTCGAAGAAGGTAGAGGGCCGACGGATGCTGGTGGAACGGCTGTAGATCTTACTGGGGATGGTTTATGTGACCTTGTTATTGGAGAAGCATGGTATATGAATCCGGGAACTCTTGAAGGAGATTGGCAGCAATATTTATATGCAGAGGAAACAGGAGGTAATCCAAATGTACATGATCAGGAATTCTTTGACCTGACCGGTAATGGTCGTTTGGATATGATATCGATGAATGATGGTACAAATTTACGTTGGTATGAAATCCCCGAAGATCCGACTGAACCATGGATTAGGCATGACATAGGGCGCTCTATTCATGCTGGTATATCACCAATGGCTTTTGGAGACTTAAATGGGAACGGTTATATAGATATTGTTCGTGGAGATGTTTGGTTTGAAAACGTAAATGGTGACGGTTCCTGGTGGCGGGAACATGCCCTTGGTTCATTAATGACTTTACCCCCTGGGAGACTGGATGATGCAGGGTGGGCTAATGGTACTAGAACTTGGGTGATAGATATAAATGGTGATGGACGTAATGACGTTGTCCAAGTGGATGGTGAAGTTAGGGGAGGTCGAGTATGGTGGATGGAAAATCTCGGTTCAGCACCTGATGGTACAGTTTCATGGCGACGTCATATTATTGCTGGTGGTTTAAGAGACTTAGTAAATGGAGAATCAGTTTATTATGGACGGGTCATGGGAGGAATGCATTCATTATATGTAGATGACTTTACAGGTAATGGTCGGCCAGATATAGTAACGATAGAACAGGATTGGGATCGTGCACGTCCTGGACCAAATGGCGAAGAACGTCCGAGAGCTTTCCTATATGAAAATCTGTCCACTGGGTTTGATGGAAGTGTGCTTTTTCATGAACACGTTATTAGCGATGTCAATTTAGGTGGTCATGAACTTGTAGGGGGTGACGTCACGGGAAATGGGAAAATTGATCTTATTGCCAAACCATGGAGTCCAGGGTCTGAAAATGCTGTGCAAGGACGTGGGTATATTATTTTCTTGGAGAATATAACTCCATAGTATTATATAAAACATGTGATCGTTCAATATTATAACTTGCGTTTCAATATTTGCAATAGTAATATTTTATATTAAAACATTTAATATATTATAATTTGTGTATTTAATTATATAAACATCATTCATAATGATTAATTTTCGTTTGTTTTTATTTAGATATATTGTTATCGCTATATTGAATGGAATGTTATTTGTGTTTTTAATCAGTACATCTTTATTAGCACAATTTGCTGGTGCCAATAACATGAACCCAATGGATCATGGCCCATTTGTATCTACAACTATTACAAAAGACCCAGGTATTTCAAGTGAGATACTTGTATATAAAGGAATTGCTGTTAAACTGGACTCTAATCCAGATGCAGCAATGGTTTTTGATACAGATTTACTTAGGGTTGCTACAGCTTGGACAGGTGGCTTTTTGCATTGGTACCCTGCAAGGGATGGGTTGCAAGAATGGCCTACTCCCGATGGAATTATACAATTTAGTACCAGTCAAAAGCCTGGGTGGTCAACGGGTAATTTTAATGATCCAAGAAGTTGGCCATATGGTCCCATACCCAAGGAAAGGGGACGCTATAATGGTCTATATCAAAATGGTCATGATATTGTCTTTTCTTACTCAGTTGATGACAATCATATTCTAGAAAAATTTGATTTTATTAAAGTTAAAAACCACTCTTTCTTTTCACGTACTATTAATATTGATCCAAAAACAAATGATATTGAATCTTTATCAATGCTGGTTCTTCAAGTACCAGAGGGAAGTCATCTCAAATACAATGTATCGAAGCAGTCTGGAAATACAGGATATTTAACTGTGAAAAGCGGCAGTAGTACTAGGATGATAGGTTTTCGAAATCTTCCTGAGGACTCGGAATGGAGGATTTCGGAGTATCATTTAATTTTGGATTTACCTGAACTAAAAGAAAGCCACAATTTTGAGCTTGCTATTGGTTCGGTTCAATATATTGAAGATCATCGTTCTGTAAGATATTTATTAGAATCAGGTCCTGCTAATGCCGATCTTGATTTATCATCTTTTACTGATCCAGGTCCTGCGTTATGGGAAAAACTTAAAACCAATGCAGTAATGGATCAAGATAAAGCTGGTCCTTTTGCAGTAGATGAACTGTCCCTTCCCCGTAATAATCCTTGGAATTCTCATTTGCGTATGTCTGATCTGGATTTTTTATCGGATGGTAGAGCTGTGGTTGCAAATTTAAGTGGTGATATTTGGATAGTTGAAGGAATTGATGAATCAATGGGTAAACTTAATTGGAAGAGATATGCTACCGGTTTAAATCAACCGCTAGGTCTTCGAGTGGTTGATGATAAAATATATGTTAATGGTCGTGATCAAATCACAATTCTTCATGATCGTGATGGTAATGGGGAGGCCGATTATTATGAGAATTTTAATAATGAAGTAATGGCAGCAACAAATTTTCACGCTTTTAATATGAATCTTGAAACAGATTCGAAAGGGAATTTCTATTTTGCCAAAGCTACTCCATGGCCACCTGCATCAAACGGAGTTGCTGCTGAAATTACTCCTCACCATGGTGTTCTGTTTAAGCTTTCTCCAGATGGGGAAGATCTTCAGATAGTTGCAAGCGGCCTTCGTAATCCTAATGGACTTGGAATTAGTCCAGATGATGAGATAGTCTATGCAGACAATGAGGGTAATTGGATGCCAACGAATATTATTCAGAGAATTCGTCTGAATGAATTTCATGGGTTCGTGCCTTCTGCTCATTTTTGGGCGGAGACACCAGGGTTTCAAAGACTACCTACAGATGATGATTACAAAAAACCTATTTCATGGATACCTTATTTTATTGATAATTCTACGGCCAAACCAACCTTTATAACAAGTGAATTATGGCCAGAAGAAATTCGAGGCCAACTCTTGGTTGCCTCATATGGAAGAGGACATCTGTCAATTCTTATTAATGAAGAGATTGATGATAGTTGGCAAGGAGCACAGGTGGTATTGCCTTTAGATTTTCAATCTGGATTAGAAAGAGGAAGGTTTCATACAGACGGTCACTTTTACGTGGTGGGTATGACTAACTGGTCATCAGTGAGTGCTGGAATGCAATGGGGTTCTTTTCACAGAGTTCGATATACAGGTGAACCACTTATGTTACCAGTTGAATTGAATACTAAAAATGGAGGATTAGAAATTCGATTCAGTGAAACATTAGACAAAGACTCCGCATCTGAAATCGGAAATTATAATCTTGAGAAGTGGACATATACTTGGAATAGCTCGTACGGTTCGAGGCAGGGGCTTTTTTCATTAGACCATCGAGGTGAAATAGGGCCGGATTCTATGTTGGTCTCAAATATACAAATATCAGATGATCAAAGATCTGTTTTTCTTGAAATTCCAGGCTTTAATCCTGGTATGGTAGATAGTTCAATTCCAATTTTAGATAATCTTCCCCATCAAATCGAAGCAAATCTTGGAAAGGTTATCTCAATAGAGTACAATATTAACACAATCAATGGAGTAGAAATGAATGATGTTATATATAAGACAATACATAGAATCTCTGATAATACATTTAATTCTTCTCGGTAAAAGCTTAGAGTTAATGTATTTTATGGCAGGGTTGTTCGTTTTATTTAAAATAATTATATGTCAATCTAAGCAATAGTAGTAATTATGTGTGAAATATTTATAATGCTAATATTAAAATATTTATAAAATGGAATATAAGATTATAGCGATTATTTTTATTTTGTTTATTTATAGTTGCAATGAAGGGGCTGATATCAATATTGCAAATGAAATGAATGTTCAACAGTCACAGTCGGAATATTCAATTTTAATATTTTCAAAAACTGCCGGATTTCGTCATGATTCTATAGAGACTGGACGGGAAGTCTTGACAGCGCGTGCAATTGAAAACGGATATATCGTGACAGCAACAGAGAATTCAAAATATTTTACGTATGAAAACATTAAAAATTACGATGTGATCATATTCTTGAATACAACACAGACCGTTTTAGAAGAGGAGCAAAAAACCGCTTTCAAATCCTATATTAGGAATGGAGGTGGATTTGTTGGTATTCATTCTGCAACTGATACAGAGTATGAGTGGTCTTGGTATAATAAACTGGTCGGTGCCTATTTTGAAAGTCATCCAAGAGTTCAACCCGCAACTGTCATAATTACGAATTCGAATCACCCATCAACTATAGGGCTAGACCGAGAGATCGAACGTACAGATGAATGGTATAATTTTAAAAGTTTGAATGAGGATGTAATTGTTTTGTTGGAATTGGATCCAGATAGCTTTGATGGAAGTAATCATCCTGATTCACATCCAATTGCATGGTATCATGAATTTGATGGTGGTCGTGTATTTTATACTGGAGGGGGGCACACGATTGATTCATATTATGAGGATTTTTTCATGGATCATTTATGGGGCGGTATAAATTACGCAATGGGTTTAGACTGAGTATATAACATACATATATTAAAAAAATGATTGAAGTATTTATTAAATATATATTAGTTGGGCTTTATATTGCGGTTTTTGCATCTAGTTGTGCTAATAACCAATCAGATAGCCGTGAGGGAAATGTCAATTTGGTTGTAGTTACCCAAGAGCCAAGATTTGATCATCTAACTTGGAAAATTGAGGCTGCTTATGGTAGCTGGTACTATGAAATTGAACATCTACAAACAGGTGAAGTGAGTACAGGGTTTAATTCTGCCATTGATAAGGAAGGAAATGATTGGATAGCAAATAATTGCGAAGGCAGACGTGAATGGAGAGGATGGCCCAACTTTGGGCCTGATGGATTTGGGCATCCTTGCCGTGGTGGAGGTGGTTTTTCTCAATGGGTTGATGAAAAAAATAATCGAATCGAATTTGATGGTTATCTTGAGGATGAACATCTCATTCTGGAATCTTGGAATGATAATTATAAAGTTAGGTATCACTTTTTTTACAGTCACATAGCAATTGAAGTTATTGAAGCTGATGAGCCATATGCATTTTTGTGGGAAGGGCCGGTTGCTGGTAAGATGAATATAGATCAACAACATTATGTGTTAGAGGACGGACAAAAAAGAGAGTTTGCACATGGTATGGGGCTTGGGTACTTAGATCCGGAGTTTAATCGAAATTTTCATTCTCCTTTTTTTTATTTTTTAGATGATTCGGCAAGTCATGTTGTCTATATAGGAGTAAAAAATCAAAGTGAGGGTGGAGATGAGGGTTGGGCGCAACCGGATAATATGATTATATTTAGCTTTGGTCGTGAAGATGATGATCACGCTCTAACTGGCATAGATGCAATTGCTGTCTTTGGATTTTTGGATAAAAGTATAGGTCATGAAGAGATGAAATCACTTATTTATTCTCATCTTAATGAACCATTTTAATTGTTAATTAAATTAATAATTGGTTTTCCTGTTATATATTACTCCACTCCCCATTATCCAAGAATAAAAAGGGTTTGGGTTTCCACCTTTGTGAGTCGTATTAACTACTCACCTAAATAAATCCAATGGCAGTAAAACCAAAACCCATGAGTCAAATTAAATAAATTTTCCATTTTACACAGCAAGGCGAATCCATTAAATTTAAAGCCAGAAACCTTTCTCTCTATCGAGTCACCGTGCGAAAGTATCTGTCGATGCAAAAGGCCAGCGGGCACATCCATAAGGTGCTTGTGCTGAACGTTAATCTTGACTATACGCAGTTACAGCGTATCCACCCGACCAACTACATGTTTCTGTGTTGTTGAATCCTTTGTAGCTTTCCAATAAAAAGTTATGGAAAAAACAAAAGCCGAAAAAATGTATGCCCTGGTTGACCAGTGGAGAGCAAGTGGGAAAACTCAGAAAGTCTTCTGTGGGGAGCACGATATTAAGGTAGGAACCTTTGCCTGGTGGGTAGCCCGTAAAAAACGAGACGAGTCCTTGGACAGTGGATTTGCTCTGGTGGATATGGCTGGGCAACCGGGCAGTGGCAAGGTGGAGATTACCTATCCTAATGGCGTTCGTATTTCCCTTGGGCATCCGGATTTGGCTCTGATCGCCCAGCTGATCAGCCTTTGCTGATGTTCTGCCTGAACTCTTCTCACCGCTACCATCTGTATCGCGGGGTCTGTGATATGCGCAAAAGCTTCAACGGGCTGTCGGGGCTGGTTCGCAATGAACTGAACAGGGATCCGGCCAGCGGGGAGGTGTTTGTATTTTTGAATCGCCGTCGCACCCTGATGAAGCTGCTGCATTGGGAGGCCGGCGGGTTTGTGCTCTATTACAAGCGCCTGGAAAAAGGCACCTTTACCCCGCCTGTTATGGGCCCCGGCCAGAGTGTGGTTCGCTGGCCCCAGCTGGTGCTGATGATCGAAGGAATCACCGTGGAATCGGCTCGCCAGAAGCTGCGTTATCGGCGGTAAAAAAGATGCTTTTTTTACCTTAAAACCACTTTAGAAGTAGGTATAATAAAGGGATTTGCGTATATTTATCGCATGAATTCTCCCCTGGAAAACCTATCCAAACAACAGCTTATTGACCTTCTTAAGAAGAAGGAAAAAGCAATCCGTACCTCTGAGAAGGCGGCGGATCGCCGCCTGCGAAAGGTGGAGGAAAAGATGGGGCAGGCCGAGCAGAAGTCCCTCAGGTATGAACGCAAGATTGACTATCTCCAGGGGCAGATCGCCCAGCTTCAGCGCATGCTTTTTGGCCAAAAACGCGAACGTTTTGAAGGGGACCCCAGCCAGGGCGTTCTTCCTTTTGAAGCCAGCGAGCAGCAGCAGCGCGAGCAGCAAGCCTGTCATCAGGAGACGATTACCTATGTGCGCACCAAGCAGCCTCGGCAGAATCACACCGGGCGGGAGCCTCTGCCGGATCACCTGCCGGTGGAAGAGATTGAGATTTATCCGCAAGGGGACCTCTCCGGGATGGTGTGCATTGGCAGGGAGGTAACCGAAGAGCTGGAGCTAGAACCCGCCCGTTTTTACATCAAGCGGTATATCCGCTATAAATATGCCCCAAAAACCAAGGATTCTGGTGGCGGGGTGCTCATTGGCAGCCTTCCCGAGCGGGTGATCGATAAGGGCATCGCGGGCCCGGGGCTTCTGGCGAGCATTCTGGTAGACAAATACGTAGACCACCTTCCTTTATACCGCCAGCGTCAGCGCTTCCTGCGTGAAAACATCCCCATTGCCGCTTCCACCCTTGACGGGTGGGCAGCCGCAGCGATGGACCGGCTGGGAATTCTCTGGGAGCATCTGCTCACCGACACCAAGGTCCGGGGGTACCTGCAGGCCGACGAGACCCCGATCAAGGTTCTGGAAACCCGTAAGAAGGGATCGACCCATCAGGGGTGGTATTGGGTGTATCATGACCCGATTGCCCGCACGGTGCTATTTGATTATCAGCCTACACGCCGGGGATCCGCCGCCAAGAAGGTATTGGATGATTTTAAAGGGTACCTGCAAACCGATGGTTATAGTGGGTATAAAAAAATCGGTGCCCGCCCGGGGGTAACCCATCTGGGATGCTGGGCGCATGCGCGGCGATACTTCGAGAAAGCCCTGGATAATGACAGCCAGCGGGCCGGGCAGGGGTTACTCTATATTCAGGGTCTGTATGAGGTGGAGCGGAAAGCCCGCCAGGGGAATCTGAGCCCACAGGATCGCAAGAAGCTTCGTTTAGAGAAATCCCTGCCCCTGATCAACCAGATGGGCAAATGGATTCACGCCCAGGCAAAGCAGGTGCTTCCGAAAAGTCCGATTGGAATAGCATTCTCTTACAGCGCCCAGCGCTGGGATGCCTTGAGCGCTTATCTGAATGACGGAAGCCTGGAAATTGACAACAATCTGGTTGAAAACGCTATCCGCCCCGTGGCTCTTGGCCGGAAAAATTACTTGTTTGCCGGTTCCCATGAAGGTGCCCGGCGGGCGGCCATGGCGTACTCCTTTTTTGCCACCTGCAAAGCCCATCAGGTGAACCCTCACCAGTGGCTCAAACATGTTCTGGAAAATATTATGAGCACCAAGTATAACAATGTAAGGGATCTATACCCTCAGAACTTCAAAACCAACATGTAGTTGGTCGGGTGGATACAAGGTAAAGATTCTAATATGGGTCAGTCTCTTGGCCGTATGGATATTCTTACAGTATTTCCCGACAGAGCTTGATATAGTTCGCTTTGTCGGGAAAACTATAAATCGGTCATGCTTCTAGATTATTT
>Ga0209487_1002521_pt1 | contig 14875 bp, 10 predicted proteins | sample Poulit2012_FD_187524 | JGI IMG/M metagenome (GOLD analysis project Ga0209487, IMG submission 187524) | Agricultural soil microbial communities from Georgia to study Nitrogen management - Poultry litter 2012 (SPAdes) (version 2) | ecosystem: Environmental > Terrestrial > Soil > Agricultural land... | reverse complement strand
CACCGTGGCCGACGGGACCGCGGCGCTCGCCGGTGGGATCGCCGCCGCCCTGACCCTGCTGGTCCTGACAGCCGTGCTGATCACGCTGATCAGCCGCCACTTCGGCCTCGCCCTGCTGCAGCCGGTCGCCCGCCCCGCCACAGCGCCCACCCCGGAGGCCGTACCCCACTGACCCGGGCTCCCGGCCCGGCACCGACAGGGCTGGTACCGACAGGGCTGGTACCGACAGGGCTGGTACCGACAGGGCTGGTACCGACAGGTCCGGCGCGGACGGACCTGGCGCGGACGGGCCTGTCGCGGACGGGCCCCATCAACCCGAGGCAGGGATCTACGCTCGGGCCATGAGCTCAGCCCCTGATCACCTCCGCCCCGCCGCCGTCCCCGATCCCGTGCTCCTGCTGCCGCTGCGCCAGCGCATCATCGAACAGGGCCTCGGGGTACGCGCGATCCATCTGCACCGGGCCGGGCATCCGGAGCTGTCCCACCGCTTCGTCGAGGACACCGCCGAGAACGTCTACTCCATCTCCAAGTCCGTCACGGCGCTCGCCGTGGGCATCGCCCAGGACGAGGGCCTGCTGAGCCTGGAGGATCGCCTCGTCGACCATCTGCCCGCCCCGTCCGGCGGTTACGGCGAGGGGATCGAGCAGGTGCGGCTGCGGCACCTGCTCACCATGACCTCCGGCTCCCCGATCACCGTGTTCCTCGACGAGCAGCGGGAGCACGAGGACGTGACCGGGCTGTTCCTGGGCACAAGTTTGCTCACCGCCCCCGGCGAACGGTTCGAGTACTCCAATGGCTCGACCTTCCTGCTGGCCCGCGTGATCGCCGAGCGGGCCGGCCAGAACCTGCGCGACTGGCTGATGCCGCGTCTGTTCGAGCCGCTGGGGATCGTGAACCCGCAGTGGCACACCACCCGCGACGGCCACACCTGGGGCGCGACCGGGCTGCACCTGAGGTCCGGGCAGATGGCGCGCATCGGGCAGCTGCTGCTCCAGCGCGGCAAATACCAGGGACGCCGGCTGGTCCCGGCCGAGTGGATCGACGCACTGCACGCGGACGAGGCCTGGGTGCCCACCGGTGACCTCGAACCGGAGAGCGAGCAGTACGGCTACGGCATCTGGCGCTGCACCGTCGAGGGCGCCTGGCGGGCCGACGGCGCCTACGGGCAGTTCCTGATCGTGCTGCCGGAGCAACAGGCGATGGTCGCCCTCACCTCCCACCTGGAGGGGCGGCCGGGCGCGGAGATCCTGCGGGCGGTGTGGGAGGAGCTGCTGCCCTTGCTGTGAGCGTGGGCCCCGGGGCGGTAGCGTCTACCCATGGACATCACCGCCTTGGCCAACTTCGGCCTCGTGCTGCTCTTCGTGCTGATCGGTGGTCTGTTCGCCGGGACCGAGATGGCGATCGTCAATCTCCGCGAGGCGCAGATCCAGAAACTCGAGAAGAGCGGCGAGCGGGGGGCGAGCACCGCTCGTCTGGTGCGCGACCCGAATCTGTTCCTGTCCGCGGTGCAGATCGGCGTGACCGTCGCCGGTTTCTTCTCCTCCGCCTACGGTGCCTCCACCATCGCCCCCTCGATCGCCCCGCTGCTGATGGCGGCGGGACTGCCCGAGTCGGCGGCTGCCACCGGCGCCCTGATCGGCATGACGCTGGTGATCGCCTTCCTCTCCCTGGTGCTGGGCGAGCTGGTCCCCAAGCGCCTGGCCATGCAGAACGCCCTGGCCATGACCAGGATCGTCGGGCCCCCGCTGAACGTGTTCGGCCGCCTGATGCGCCCGGTGATCTGGTTGCTGTCGGTCTCCACCAACCTGGTGGTGCGGCTCCTGGGCGGGGACCCGCACGCCGACCGCGAGGCCGTTTCCGCCGAGGAGATCCGCTCCATCGTGCGCACCACCGATGCGCTCGAGGACGCCGAGTCCAGGGTCCTGGCCGACGTGTTCGACGCCTCCGAGCGCACCGTCGTCGAGGTGATGCGGCCCCGCCACCAGGTCGACTTCCTCGAGGGCGGGTTGACCCTCGCCGAGGCCCGCGAGGAGATCCGCGACACCGGCCACTCCCGCTACCCCGTCACCGGCGAGGACGTCGATGACGTGATCGGCTTCGCCCACGTGCGCGACCTGCTGTTGGTCGACACCCCGGAGGGCACCCGTCTGTCGGACGTCGTGCGGCCCATCGAGCACATCCCCGGCACCGTCGAGGTGCTGCAGGCGCTGAACCGGATGCGCGCCCAGGCCGACCAGATCGCCGTGGTGGTCGACGAGTACGGCGGCACCGACGGCATCGTCACCCTCGAGGACCTCCTGGAGGAGCTGGTCGGAGAGATCTACGACGAGTTCGACCGCGAGCGCACCGACGGCGACCCCGACCATCCCGACGTGATCGACGGCGCCGTCGACGGCGGCCTGATCCTGCAGGAGTTCGAGGCCCAGACCGGCATCCCCCTGCCCGACACCGGCGGCTACGAGACCGTCGGCGGGTTCATGATGGCCGAGCTCGCCCGGATCCCCGAGGTCGGCGACACCGTCGAGGTCGACGGTGGCGTGCTCGAGGTGACCGCCGTCGACGAGCGCCGCGTGCAGACCGTGCGGATCATGCCGACGGTGCCGGCGGCGGGCGATGCGCCCAAGAGTGAATCCGCCGGTTGAACATGCAATCCGCACCGGCGGGCGTCACAGGACTACGCTCGAGGCAGCCGACGGTGCGGGCGGACCGCGCCGTCGCGTACGGACCCGCGCCGGGACCCGCCCCGGCGCGCCACGACCCGGGAGGTTCACGATGGCCCGCAGCACCACCTTCGCCCAACTCCTCGTCACCCAGCTCCGCGACCTCGGCGTCGAGCGCATCTACGGAGTGGTCGGCGACTCCCTCAACCCTGTCGTCGATGCCGTGCGCACCACCGACGGCATCGAATGGGTGTACGTGCGCAATGAGGAGGCCGGGGCCTTCGCCGCCGGCGCCGAAGCCCGCGTGACCGGCAAGCTCGCCGTGTGCGCGGGCTCCAGCGGCCCCGGCAACACGCACCTGATCCAGGGCCTGTTCGACGCCCATCGCGACGGTGCTCCGGTGCTCGCGATCGCCTCGCACATCCCCTCGGAGAAGATCGGCACCGGCTTCTTCCAGGAGACCCACCCCGAGATCCTGTACCGCGAGTGCTCCCACTTCTGCGAGATGGTCAACTCCGGCGAGCACGGCGCCACCCTGCTGCACATCGCGATCCAGACCGCGATCGCCGAACAAGGGGTCTCCGTGCTGGTGCTGCCCGGAGACATCGCCGACGAGGAGGTCAGCGCCCCGCTGACCCGTGACCTCGCCACCGAGCTCGGCACCGTCCAGCCCGCCCCCGGCCCCGTCGGCCGCCTCGCCGAGCTGATCGACCAGGCGGGCAACATCACGCTGTTCACCGGGGCCGGTGTGCGCAACGCCCGCGACGAGGTGCTCGCGCTCGCCGACGCCGTCAAGGCGCCCATCGGCCACGCCTTCGGCGGCAAGGAATGGATGCAGTACGACAACCCCTACGACGTGGGGATGAGCGGACTGCTGGGCTATGGCGCCTGCTACGAGGCCATGCACGAGGCGGATCTGGTGATCCTGCTGGGCACCGACTTCCCCTACAGCGAGTTCCTGCCCGAGAAGGACGTGAAGATCGCCCAGGTCGACTCCGACGCCTCCCGCCTGGGCAAACGCATCTCCCTCGACGTCGCCGTCCACGGGGACGTGGCCCTGACCCTGCAGGCCGTGATGGAGCTCATCACGCGCAAGAAGAACACCCGCTTCCTGCACCGCATGCTCAAGCAGCACCACAAGGCGCTGACCGGGGTGGTCTCCGCGTACACCAAGAACGTCGAGAGGATGAAGCCCATCCACCCCGAGTTCGTGGCCTCCGTCCTGGACGACCTCGCGGCCGACGACGCGATCTTCACCGTCGACACCGGCATGTGCAACGTGTGGGGCGCCCGCTACATCACCCCCAACGGCAAGCGCCGGGTGTTCGGGTCCTGGCACCACGGCACGATGGCCAATGCCCTCCCGCAGGCGATGGGGGCCGCCTTCGCCTACCCGGACCGGCAGGTGATCTCCCTCAGCGGGGACGGTGGTCTGGGGATGCTGATGGGTGAGCTGCTGACCATCAAGCAGTACCAGCTGAACACCAAGATCGTGCTGTTCAACAATTCCAGCCTGGGCATGGTCAAGCTGGAGATGCTGGTCGAAGGTCTGCCCGATCACGGGACCGATCACGCCGATGTCGACTACGCGGCGATCGCCGAGGGCGTGGGCCTGCCCTCGGTGCGCATCACCGATCCCAAGAAGCTGCGCGCGCAGCTCAAGTCCGCCCTCAAGCAACCCGGCCCGATGCTGATCGACGTGGTCACCAACCGTGACGCCCTGTCGATGCCCCCGAAGATCACCCCGCAGCAGATCCGTGGCTTCGCCACCGCGTCCACCAAGATCGTGCTCGGCGGCGGCGTGGGCAAGATGGTCGACATGGCCGCCAGCAACGTGCGCAACCTGCCCCGCTGAGCCCGGCGCCGTGCCCCGGGGCCGGGCGTGCCGGGGCGCGGGGCCGGTTGCCGTGCCCCGGGGCCCGCGGGATTTCCGTGCAGGTCCTGCGTGTGCCCGGGCATCCGGCGGGGGAGGGTGTGGAATGCTGGGCGCGGCAGCAGTGTGCGAGGTGCACGAGCGGATGCTGCCGCGTCGAGGAGGTTGATCCAACGTGGCACTGATCCACCCCCGCAGCCTCGAGCTCTGGCACGAGTGGCAGCGCAGCCGGTTCCGGGCACGCAGTGCCGCGGTGGGGGAACGGCTTCGCTCGCTGCGACCCGGCGGAGCCTCCGGGCAGCCTCCGCAGTACCTGCTGCATTCACGGAAGGGCGAGGGGGAGGATCGGCTGCTGATCGCCATCGACTCGGATTCCGCCGCGGCCCGGGCGGCGCTGATGACCGCGCTGCCGTACCTGCATGCTGGCGTCGACGTGCTGGCCCCGGCCGATCTCGATCTGCCCGAGCTCGCGGGGTCCGCCTGGCAGCGGAGCCGCACCACCGCGCCCACCGAGCTGCTCGATGCCGGCGCCACCCGCTGTGTGATCACCCTGGGCGGCGACCGTCCGGCGGGCGCTCTGGCCCATGACTGGGCGCTGGGCGCCGACATCCCCGCCGCCGTGGTCCAGCACCGGCCCCTGACTCCGTACGCGCCGCCGCTGCCTCCGCACTCCACCCTGCTGGCCTGGACCGAGGCCGATGGACAGTTCCACCGCTCGGGCCGCGAGGACGTCGAGGTGCGAGCGGTCGGCTCCCAGCTGCTGTGGCAGCTCGCTCACGAGGGGAGGGCCGACGGGGACGGGCGTGACCGCCAGGAGGTGACCGCCGAGCTGATCACCAGCCAGCGCCCGGTGTTCCTGGACCAGGAGGAGACCCCGGGCCTGCCCCGCCGCCTCAGCGTGCGCGCCGCACGTTCCTTCTGCCGCTCCGAATCGGCCGTGCTGCGCCCGCGCGGCTCCCGGCGCGACGCGCTGACCCGCGGCCTGCACACCGTGCTGCGCCGCCGTGGGGTGGAGTTCGAGGACCCGCAGACCCCGCTGTTCGACCCGCCGCGGCCCGTCGTCGGCATCCTGGACCCGCAGCTGCTGGAAGCCGCCGCCCGCGGCGTGCCCACCTGGGTCTACGGCAGGGGCATGCCGAGCTGGGTGCACGAGTACTGGCAGCGCTACGGCCTGCGCCACTGGGGCGGCCCGCCCAGCCCGGTGCCGGTGCCCTCGGCCGATGAGCCCTCCCGCCTGATCGCCCAGATCGTGGACGGGCACGAATGAGCCCTGCGGTCGCTCGCCCCGCGGCCGGCCCGGGCGCACCGGGGGAGGGGAGGGGCCGTGCGGGAGCTTGAGGGGCGGATCCAGCACTACCCCTGGGGCTCGAACGAAGCGCTGCCCGGCTTCCTGGACCGAGACCCCGACGGTCGGCCCTGGGCGGAAGTGTGGTTCGGGGCCCACCCGCTCGCCCCCGCTAGGCTTGCCGGAGAGGGTGACCTCGACCAGGTGATCGCCGCCGACCCGCGCCGCCTCCTCGGCGCCGACGTCGCCCGGGCCTTCGACAGCCGCCTGCCCTTCCTGCTGAAGGTGATCGCCGCCGAGCGGCCGCTGTCGCTCCAGGTCCACCCCAGCCGCGAGCACGCCGCCGAGTCCTACGCGGCCGAGAACGCCGCCGGTCTCGAGCTGGACTCCCCGCGCCGCAACTACCGCGACGCCAATCACAAGCCCGAGCTGCTGGTGGCGATGACACCCTTCTCCGCCCTGTGCGGCTTCCGCACCCCGCGCCGCGCGGCGGTGATCCTCGAGGGCCTGGAGACCGTCCTGACCGACCGGCTCCACGCCCTGCTGGTGGACAACCCCTCGGCTCACGGCATGCGTGCCGCCTTCCGCACCCTGGTGTCGGCGTCGCTGCGACCGGAACCCGCCCGCGTCGACGAGGTGGTCGCCGCCTGCCAGGAGCGTGCCGAGGCCGGCCGGTCACCCTCGCCGCGGATCGACCGCTTCGTGGGCCTGCTGGCCGAGCACCACCCCGGCGACCCGGGCGTGGTGGCGGCGCTGCTGCTGAACCCGGTGACCCTGCAGCCCGGCGAGGCCATGTACATCCCGCCGGGGACCCTGCACGCCTACCTCCACGGAACCGGCCTGGAGGTCATGGCGACCAGCGACAACGTGCTGCGCGCCGGCCTGACCCCGAAGAAGGTCGACGCCGAGGAGGTGCTGCAGTGCATGAGCGTGGTCGCCGCCCCGCCCGTGCGCGTGGCCCCCGAACGGCAGAACGGGACCTCGAAGGCCTACTACGCCCCCGTCGACGATTACGAGCTCGCCTTCACCCAGCTCGACGACCACGGCGCCGACGCCCCGGCCCGGCACCCGGTGCCGGGCAGCGGGCCGCGGATCCTGCTGGGCCTGGACGGGCAGATGACCGTGGAGTCCGAGAGCGATCACGCTGTGCTGCGGGCCGGCCGAGCCCTGTTCGTCCCCGCCTCCGAAGGGCGCCTGCACGCCGGAGGACACGGCCGCTTCGTGCAGGCCAGTGTGCCCTGATCACCGCCGGGAACCGGCCTCGGGGCCGGGCTCAGCCTCGGGCGCATTCTCGGTCTCGGCCTCGGGCTCACCCGCGGGCTCGGTCTCCGGCTCACCCGCTGGCAGCTCCCCCTCGCGCTGGGCAGCGGCCAGCTGCTCCTGGATCTCGTCGACGAACTCGATCACACTCCTGCCGCCGGTCACGGGGCCGCCCGCCAGCAGGCCGTCGGCCCCCAGCAGCACGGCCGACGGCGCGGTCTTCGCACCGAGCACCTCCCGGGCGCTGAACTGCGGATCGTGCAGAGCGTGGTCGCCCACCCGCTCCTCGGTGCGTTCCCGCAGACCATCCACCGGCCGACGGAACGCGGCCTTGACCTGCATGAACGGCGACAGTTGCGTGAGCCAGCCGGGAAAGCGGTCCAGGACGCGCTCACAGGGACCGCAGCCCTCGCTGACGAAGATCAACAGGGCGGCCTGCTGAGCGGTGAGCTGGCGCAGGGTGACCAGGCCGCCGCCGGGGCGCTGCAGCACCCCGGCCGGTATCGGCTCGCGCTCGTAGTCCAGCAGCTCCTCGTCCTCGGCGTCGTCCCCGCTCCGTTGCGGGACATCGGCGTGCCCGTCCCCCGCGGAGGCGTCCGGGCCGGCCGCGGGAGCGGCGTCCGGGGTGTCCGCCGCATCCGAGGCTGCCGTGCGATCGACCCCGCCCAGGGCGAGGACCGTCAGCGCCACCGTCAGGGCCAGGGCCCCCGCCCAGCCCAGCAGGGGCAGGGGGGCCTCGAGCACGGCCTGGGTCATCACCCCGCTGATCGCAGCGATCACCGCGAGCACGCCGAGGCCGCTCAGGACCAGGTTGCGCCCCAGGGTCGAGCGCGAGACCGTCGGCGAGGCGAGGGTCCCGAAGCAGGAGCACTCCACGGTCTCCTCGAAGCCCAGCGCCCGGGCGATCACCACCAGATACGCCACCATCAGAGCCGCGACCACCGCCGCTGCCGCGATCTGCAGCCCGGCCACCGGTATCCACAGGGTCACGGCGAGCACGATCTCCGCCACCGGCAGGACCGTGGCGACCGCCCGGTGCGCGCGCCGCAGGGGCAGACGCAGCGAGGCCATCGCATCCTCGGTGCCCTCGCGCGCGCCGAGCTTGGCCAGCCCGGACACCAGCAGCGTCAGGGACAGCAGCAGCGGGGCCGCCAGCAGCACGCTCATCCTCGTCACCTCCGTCGACACCCTAGTGTCGCCGATCCCCGGTCAGGCACCCGTCCTATCCTGGGTCCATGTCGACCGCATCGCACGACTCGACCGCCCCTGACTCCGAGAGGGGCCCCGCACCGGACGGGAGCCGCGCCGCCATCGCCGACGAGACCGCCGCGCTGCGCGATGCCTTCGAGTCCGGCCGCACCCGCTCGATCCGCGCCCGACTCGACCAGCTGGACGCCCTGCGCCGCGCCCTGCGCAGCGAGCGTCGCCGACTGACCAGCGCCCTCGAGCAGGACCTCGGCAAGGGCCGCATCGACAGCGCCATCACCGAGCTCGGCGTGGTCACCCAGGAGATCGCCCACACCAGTCGCCACCTGCGCTCCTGGCTGGCTCCCGAGAAGCTGACCCTGGGCGCGATGCTGGCCCCCTCCGGCGGCCGGCTGATCCGCGAGCCCCTCGGCCTCACGCTGATCATCGCCCCCTGGAACTACCCGCTGAACCTGACCCTGTCGCCGCTGGTCGCCGCGATCGCCGGGGGCAACACCGTGATCGTCAAGCCCAGCGAGGTCGCCCCGGCGACCTCGGCGGCCCTGGCCCACCTGATCCGCACCCACCTGGACCCCGACTGGGTGCGTGTGGTGGAGGGGGCGGTGGAGGAGACCACTGCCCTGCTCGAGCAGAGATTCGACCTGATCTTCTACACCGGCAACGGAGCCGTCGGCCGGATCGTGGCCCGCGCCGCCGCCGAGCACCTGACCCCGACGATCCTGGAGCTGGGCGGCAAGTCGCCGCTGTTCGTCGACCAGGGCGTGGACCTGGAGCGGGCAGCCCGCCGGATCGTGTGGGGCAAGTTCTCCAACACCGGCCAGACCTGCGTGGCCCCCGACTACCTGATGGCCACCGCCAAGACGGTCGAGGAGCTGCTCCCGCACCTGCGGCGCGCCGTCCGCGAGCTCTACGGCCCCGATCCCCGCCGCTGCGAGGCCTACGGGCGCATGATCAACGACAAGCACTTCGACCGGGTGGTCGGCCTGATCGACGACGACCAGGTGGTTCTGGGCGGCACCCGCGGCTCCGCCGGCGCCTCCGGCGCGGATCGGGCCTCGCGCTATCTGCCGCCGACGATCATGACCGGCGTGGACTGGACCGATCCGGTGATGGCCGAGGAAGTCTTCGGGCCCGTCCTGCCGATCCTGACCGTCGACGGCCCGGACGAGGCCATCGCCCGCATCCGCGAGCGGGACAAGCCGCTGACGGCCTATGTGTTCACCGAGGACCGTGACCTCGAGCGCCGCTTCGCCGCCGAGACCTCCTCGGGCTCCCTGGCCGTGAACCTGACGCTCGCGCACGTCGGCTCCCCGACCATGCCCTTCGGCGGGGTGGGGGCCTCGGGCATGGGCGCCTACCACGGGCGCGCCGGCCTGCAGGCCTTCACCCATGCCAAACCCGTGGTGCACAAACCGCTGCGGCCCGACACCCTGCGACTGGTCTACCCGCCGTACCGCGGCCTGCGCCGGGGCCTGCTCAGCCGCCTGTTCCGCTGACCCTCCGGAAGCGCTGACCCTCCGGAAGGGGTGCGATTCGGAACGGGTGCGACCCGGAACCGGTGGCGGTCCGGGTCGGTGCCCGCACGGATGCGCGAAGGGCCTGCACGGTTGCCCGCTGACGGAATGAGCCTCTGCCGGAGGCGTGAGGCCCGGAGACGGCCCCGGCGGTCCGTCCACATCCCGGCCCGGGCATATCGTCGGGGAGAGCAGGAGGGATATCGTCGTGCCAGGTCGCTGACCGGCCCCAGGTCGCTGACCGGCCGACGGATCGAAGGAGCACGCCGATGACCGCATCGCCCCCCGGACCCCCGCAGCCTCCCGGCGGCGGGCGACCACCGGGCGACGGGCCTCACGGGACCCCCGGTGGCCCCGGATATGCCGGCCCCGCCGGCCCCTCCGGTCCCTCCGGGGGCATCGGAGCTTCTGCCCCCGGTCCCGGCGGTGGTGGCGCCACGGTGTCGGCCCTGCTGAACGGTGCCACCCGCCACGGGTTGCTGGGCCAGAAGCGCATCCGCCACCCCTGGGAGCTGCCGCTGCTGTACACGGGCATCGCTCTGGCGATCCTGGCCTACCTCGCCTGGGCAGCACTGATCTTCTTCACCGTGGTCCTGCAGTTCACCGAGGGCGAGGCCACCGTCGAGAACTTCTGGCGAGCGCTGAGCATCCTGCCCTTCCTGATCCAGCTGGCGGTGGTGCTCCCGCTGACCCCGATCGCCGTCTGGTGGCTGCGAGCGGTCATGTACGCGAGGATGCGCGCCACCGCGGTCCGCATGAGCCCCACCCAGTTCCCCGAGGGGTACCGGATGGTCGTCGAGGCCGCCGAGAAGTTCGGGATGCGCAAGGCGCCCGACGCGTACGTGATGATGGGCAGCGGTTCCGTCAACGCCTTCGCCGTCGGTCACGGTTTCCGACGCTACGTGGTCATCCACTCCGACATGTTCGAGGTAGGCGGCCACAGCCGCGACCCCGAGGCGCTGCGCTTCGTGATCGGCCACGAGGTGGGACACCTCGCCGCCGGTCACGTCTCCTACTTCCGCCTGGTGTTCACCAACCTGCTGTCGCTGCTGCCGATCCTCGGACCGGCCCTGTCCCGCGCGCAGGAGTACACCGCCGACAACTTCGGCTACACCTTCGCACCGGGTGGAGCCCCCGGCGTGATGGGTGTTCTCTCGGGTGGGAAGTACCTGAACGCCGAGGTCAACGTCAACGAGCTGGCCGACCGTGCCGCCACCGACCCCAGCCTGTTCGTGCACTGGGTCAACTGGACCTCCTCCCATCCCGTGGTCACCTGGCGCGCCCACGCCCTGCGCGACCGTTCCAAACCGGGCTCGATGTGGATCCGCCCCGGCGGTGCCCTGTACCGCTCCCCGCTGCCGCCCGGGCACGTGTGGTCCACGCAGTACCCCTCCCCAGCAGACGCGCTGTCCATGCTCGATGCCGCCGCCCGCAACCGCCCGGTCGGGGCCGAGGGACAGTTCGGTCGCTTCACCGGTGCCGACTACTCCGCACGGCCATCCATGCGGCAGATCCAGCTCGCCGAACCGCTGTTGTCGCAGCGCACCAGCTATGTCATCCCTCCCGGCCCCTACCGCGATGACGCGCGCGGACAGATGCCCGGAGCGGCGATCAACCCCTTCGCGGGCACCGGCCAACGGCCCCCGCAGCCACCACCGCCGATGCCCTGACCGGCTCGCGCGGGCGTGCCGGTCCCTGTCCCCTCGCTCACCTCCCCTCCAAAAAAGTGCAGTCAATGCATATCCTGCTCGGGTGATTCCCGACCCCAGCGCACCGACCCCTGCGGTGCGTCGCAAGCCCCTCCTCGCCGTCCTCCTCGCACCCCTGTTCATGGCGCTGGTCGCCGTGAGCGTCATCAATGTCGCCCTGACCGCGATCGGCGAGAGCCTGGATGCGACCACCGGCGGACTGCAGTGGGTGATCTCCGGCTACGCGCTCGCCTTCGGCATGCTGCTGGTGCCCGCCGGCCGCGCCGGCGACGCCACCGGTCGGCGCCGCATGCTGGTGATCGGGGTCGCCGTGTTCACCCTCGGCTCCCTGCTCAGCGGGCTCGCGCCGACGGTGGAGATGCTCAACGTCTCCCGGATCCTCCAGGGCGTGGGCTCCGGCCTGCTGAACCCCCAGACCATCGGCCTGATCCAGAAGCATTTCCGTGGCCAGGACCGTGCCCGCGCCTTCGCGCTGCTGGCCACGACCGTGGCGGTGGCCACCGCCATCGGCCCCGTGTTCGGCGGTGCGCTGATCCAGCTGCTGGGCCCGGACGCGGGCTGGCGCTGGATGTTCTTCATGAACGTGCCGATCGGGGTGGCCGCGATCCTCGGCGCCTTCAAGTACATCCCCGACGACCGCAATCGCCAGAAGAGCCGCGTGGACCTCGATCCCATCGGCACCGTGCTGCTGGCGATCGCGATCCTGCTGATCATGCTGCCGTTCCTGCAGCGGGACGTGAACGTGCTGATGTGGATGTCCTTCCCCGCCGGGCTGCTGGTGCTCGGCGCCTGGTGGGCCTGGGAACGGCGCTACAAGCGCAAGGGCCGGCCCCCGATGGTCGACCCGGCGATCTTCTCCAACAGGGCGTTCCGCAACGGCATCCTGATCGTCTCCGTGTACTTCCTGGGCGCGACCAGCGTGTGGATCATCGTGCCGCTGTACCTGCAGATGCACCTGGGTCACTCCGCCTTCGAGGCCTCCCTGATGGGAGTGCCCTCCTCGATCGCGGCCGCGATCTCCTCCCAGATCGCCGGCCGCTACGTGCTGACCCTGGGCCGACGCCTGGTGATCACCGGCTTCGCCATCGCGTTCACGGGCCTGGCCGGAACCGCCCTGCTCGCCGGCTTCGTCGAGTCCGGTGCGCTCCCCTTCTGGGCGCTGGCCTTCCCGCTGACCTTCATGGGGCTCAGCCAGGGCATGACCATCTCCCCGAACCAGACCCTGACCCTGAACTCCGTCGATCCCCGCTACGGCGGTGTCGCCGGGGGCATCCTGCAGCTGGGCCAGCGCACCGGCTCCGCAGTCGGCACCGCGATGATCCCCGGCATCATCTTCTCCCTCACCGTCGGCGGCACCGCCTGGCTGGAGGCCTTCACCATCGCCCTGGTGATCATCATGGCGCTGACCCTGGCCGCGATGGGCGTGAGCATCGCCGACCGGGCCCGGGAGAAGTCGGCGCCCGCCTCGCTCTGAGCCGCACCACCTGAAGGGGCGCCGAGGCGGGGACCCCCGGGAGGTCAGGGACCGAGCCAGCGCCGATCAGAGTTGCTCGGCCACCGAATCGGCGCTGTCTTCGTCGGCGTCCGTCGCGGCCATGGGCTCGGGCTGGAGCTCGGGTTCCGGCTGGTCGGCCGGGGCGGCGCCATGCTGCGGATTCCGCCGGATGAACAGGCTGATCGCAATGGTGACCACCCCCAGTACGGCGGAGACCAGGAAAGCCACCGAGGTGCCGGCGGCGATCCCCTGGGCATGGGAGCCGCCGTCGGCCTCGACGCCGGCCGCGATACGGGACATGAGGGCGACCAGCATGGCCCCTCCCGCTGCCCCGGCGACCTGCTGCACCGTCCCGACCATCGCGGAGCCGTGCGGGTACAGGGACTTCGGCAGAGAGCCCAGCGCGGTGGTCAAAAGCGGCGTGAACACCAGTGCCAGACCGCAGGACATCACCAGGTGCCCGCCCACGATCACCAGCGGTGACGTGTCGGTGCCCACCGTGGACATCACCAGGATCCCGACCACCACCAGCCCCAGGCCCGGGGTCAGCAGCGGGCGCGGCCCCACCCTGTCGAACATCCGGCCCACCGCCGGGGCGGCCAGACCCATGACCAGCCCGCCGGGCAGCATCATCGCCCCGACCGTCAGGGTCGACAGGCCCAGCACCAGCTGCAGGTAGATGGGCAGCAGCACCACGGTGCCGAACATGGCCCCCATCATCACCACCATCAGCACCACCGCCACCGAGAAGTTGCGGACGGCGAAGGTGCGCAGGTCCAGCAGGGCGCGGTCGCGCTTCTGCAGAGCGGTCTGGCGCCACACGAACAGCGCGAGGGAGACCACCCCGACGCCCAGGGCGATCAGGGCGTCCGTCCCGGGGCCGGAGGAGCCGGTGGCGGCCGCCCCGGAGTCACCGCCGATGCCCGTCAGGCCGTAGACCAACGGTCCGAAGCCGACCACCGACAGCACCACCGAGAGCGCATCCGCCGGCTGCGGGGTGGCCTCGTGGACGTTCTCGATCCGCCGCAGACCGACCACCAGGGCGATCACCGCAATGGGCAGGACCAGCACGAACAATCCCCGCCACGGAGCGAAGGACAGGATCGCCCCGGAGATCGTGGGGCCCAGCGCCGGGGCCACCGCGATCACGATCGAGATGTTGCCCATCACCCGCCCATGCTTGGATGGCGGCACCAGATTCATCACCGTGGTCATCAGCAGCGGCATCATGATCGCGGTGCCGCAGGCCTGCACGATGCGTCCGGCCAGCAGCGGCAGGAAACCCGGGGCGAGCACGCAGACCACGGTGCCGATCGTGAACAGCGTCATCGCGATCGAGAACACCTGGCGGGTCGAGAAGCGGCCCATCAGGAAGCCGGTCAGCGGGATCACCACCGCCATGGTCAGCATGAAGCCGGTGGTCAGCCACTGCGCGGTGAGCTCGCTCAGGTCCAGATCCGCCATGATCGGTGGCAGCGCCACCGACAGGATCGTCTCGTTCAGGATCACCACGAAGGCGCTGACCAGCAGCAGCGTGATCACGCTGCGGTCCCGCGGCGAGATCACGTCAGCCTCAGCGCCGGCAGAGGAGGCGCTGGAGGAAGGACTGGGGGAGGGGCTGGAGGAGTCAGGCACCGCAGAAGTCTAGGAGGAGGGCCCCGGGCCCCGTCATCTGATTTTCGGGTGCTCCGCGCCGCGTCCCGCGCGAGGCTCGGAGAGCGCATGGAGGGGTCGGGCAGGGGGGTGGGGGCGGTGTGATGAGGGCGGGGTCAGCGTGGTCCTGCGACGATGAGCCGGTGCACCCCGGCAGGGCCGGTCGTAGGCTGGACGCAGCCGCACGCGGCCCAACCCACCATCGCGACAGAGCAGGAGA